>ERZ1740058.94-NODE-94-length-75084-cov-6.385318_pt1 | contig 75084 bp, 54 predicted proteins | sample MGYA00581745_ERZ1740058 | MGnify/ENA primary metagenome ERZ1740058 (study PRJEB43018, sample SAMN04849742) | marine metagenome | isolation source: floating plastic debris | place: Pacific Ocean | collected 2008-08-30 | study: EMG produced TPA metagenomics assembly...
TAGCCTCCTACCTACGGATAGATTCTACCAACTTCAGTAAACTGATGAACCGGGTACATATTTAAGCTACGGATGTTCTGACTGTTGACACTAGGTGTATTATCACTTTTCAGTAAATAAGCCACATTCCGACACAGTGCTAATGTTAGCTACATTGGCAGGTTTTTGCCTGTATATATACTAAAACCTGTCCGTTTAGTAGAATTTTTTCAGAATTTGGAATAAGGGTTTATTATTTCGTAAGTTATCTTGTGATACGGATTGGTAAAGTGGCTAGCAGTCTGGTTTAGCGACTATGTGACAACTAAACACACCGGAACGGTTATTCAACTGTTGTGTGTAACTGAAGAAAACCAAAAAGTATACACCTTTCGAAATTGCGTATAAGACCACTTTGCATTATTGTACTGACCTTTATCTTATTCTTTTAAAACAAAAAATAAGTAAAGATGGGTACTAAAGACCAATTTGGAAAACAAGGCTGGACACCTGAAAGAATCGGTTCTCTACAGGGTAAAACATACGTAATAACAGGTACTACAAGCGGTACAGGGTTTGAAGCGACACGGATACTTCTGTCCAAGGGGGCAAAAGTGGTAATGTTAAACCGTAACCAAAAAAAATCAGAGGAAGTAATTGCGGCTTTAAAAAAAGATCTCGGTAATAACATAGATGTATCATTTCTCCTCATGGATTTGGCAGAACAGGCTTCTGTACGAAAAGCAGCACAAGAAGTACTTGAGAAAGTAACCCGGATTGATGCATTGATGTGTAACGGTGCTATTGCCCAAGTGCCCAATCAGAAGCTTACTATTGATGGCTTTGAAAGTCAGTTGGGTGTAAACCACTATGGTCATTTCACACTACAAGCTCTGCTGTTTCCACTGATTGAAAAATCCAAAGGACGGATTGTGACTGTAGGTAGTATGGGGTATAATTTAGGTCTTAAAAGCATCAAATTTCACGACATGAACTGGGATAAAAACTACAACGGCAATGATGCCTATAGCCAGAGCAAATTAGCACAGATAATGACAGTATATGAATTACAAGATAGATTGGAAAAGGCTGGTAAGACAGATATAAAAGTATATGCCTGTCACCCGGGTGCTTCTAGAACATCATTGATCAAAACCAGCGGTAGCTTAATAACGCGCTTCGTTTGGCAAATCATGAAGTTGTCCCCCATGGTGCAATCGGCTGAAAAAGGTTCGTATCCAGAATTGATGTGTGCCACAGAACCAGAGTTAGATCAAAGCGGCTTTTATGGCCCTACAGGAAGAAACTATTGGACTGGCTCAGTTGGCGAATGCAAACTAGAACCACACGCAAAAGATAAAGCTGTAGCTGAGAAGTTGTGGACAGTATCAGAAAAGGCCACTGGTTTGAAGTGGAACTTATAATTTAGATAATCTTAAAGCACAAAGTCATGGATATACTAAAAGTAGCAACAGATTGGGCGAAAGCCGAACTCGTTTCAACCTCTTTCTTTATCGTTATCGGAATTGCATTTGTTTTAGTAAGCTTCGGGTTTTGGCAGTTTGGAAAAACCGATTTAGCGAGAGCCTATATCATCCCTATGTTGGTAACTGGGGCCTTTTTGATGGCCACAGGTTTCGGGTTGTTCTTTACCAACAAAGCAAGAATTACACAGTTTGAAACAGCCTACAATAGCGATGCTTCGGCATTTGTAGCATCAGAGTTGGAGCGTGCTGAAGCCACCTTAAAGGAATATAAAACCATTGTTTTTACGGCCATTCCGCTCATTATTGTGGCTTGCGGCTTGGTTATTCTTTTTGTGAACACACCCATATGGCGTGCGAGTATGATTTCTATCATTGCTATGTTGGTGGTCATTTTGCTAGTTGACGGCTTGGCTCACGCCCGAATTGACGATTACAACAAGCAATTACTGAAGACAAAACAAGAATTGAAAAATTAAGATGCAGCATTTCAAAACCTTATCATCTTATTTAGATTACCTGGGGCTTCCGCGCCCTGAACACCCCCTGTTCAGTATGTATACCGCCATGGGTGAAGGCTTTCTGCCTTGCCCAAAAGAAAGCTCACCGCCCATTACCAACAATTGCTATTCCATTAGCTTCAAGAAAATTGTAAAGGGAGATTTAACCTATGGGCGCACCAAATACGACTTTACCAATGGTGCCTTGTTTTTCATCGCACCAAGGCAGGTGATTCAGTGGGATAAAAGCATTGTCTTTGAGCAAAAAAGCTTTTCTATAAACTTTCATGAAGATTTTCTGAAAGGAACAGAATTGGCCCATCAGATAAAGAAATATGGATTCTTTTCGTACTCTGCCAATGAAGCCCTACATCTTTCACCCAAAGAAGAAAGACAAATCGAGTTGACTGTAGAGAATATCGACCTTGAATACCAAAACAATCCCGATTCCTTTAGCAAAGACATCATCATTTCTCATCTAAGCACCCTTTTCAAGTATGCTCATCGCTTTTACGAAAGGCAGTTCATTAATCGAGTAGAACTTTCTAATGACTTGCTGGAGCGCTTTAATCAGCAGCTAGAAGACTATTTTGATTCGGGACAATTGCAGGAAAATGGAATCCCAAGCATCGAGCAAATTGCGGACAAGTTGTCGGTTTCGCAGCGATACTTGAGCGATACACTTAAAAAAGAAACAGGAAAAGCCACAACTGATCATTTGCATCTGTACCTGATTGACGAGGCCAAGAATATTCTGTTGAACCCCAGCAAAACCATTTCCGAAGTAGCTTACGAATTGGGCTTTGAATACCCACCTTACTTTTCAAGACTATTCAAAAAGAAAGAAGGCATCAGTCCTACGCAGTACAGGGAGAAATATAAAATGAACTAAATCGTTTGACCAAAAGATCAATTTGTAAATGGAAAAGATAAAAAACTATACACAATAACACCTATAAGCAATAGCGCCCTGCGGGTCGCTACTGCACATAGCCACACCGTTTACAGCGGGCGAAGAATTCAACGATACCATGTACCCGATTGTTTTTTTCTGCCAGTACAAACTACATATAACTTTTAATCTACAAGAAGATACCCGGAAACTGCTGAGGATTTCGATCATAAGGTTATAAACCGATTTTTTATTTCTTAGAAATATCTAACTTCGTTCGCAAAATCAAACCTACTACTATGTTCAAATCGTACTGGATAATTGCATTATTCCTTCTAGCTTCCGCATGCGGCGAAACCCAGAAATCAGAAACTCAGACCTCATCTTCTACTAAACTTAAAGCTCTGATTATTGACGGACAAAATAATCACTACATATGGCCCAAAACCACTATGATGATGCAGGATTATCTGGAGCAGACTGGCCTGTTTGAAGTAGAGATTCACCGGATGGATTCGGTCTGGCTGGGCATCAAATACAACGAGACCCGTCCCGTGCCTTATGATGGTTACATCGAGGTGTATCCGATGGATTCTACTGCCTACGGTATATCGCCCGATCCGGTAAAAACATCAGACTTTTCGCTGGACTTCAGTCAATACGATGTGGTTGTTTCCAATTTGGGGGCTTCCTCACCCCGGTGGCCAGCCGAAACCGAACGTAGGTTTGAGCAGTACTTAAAAGACGGCGGTGGTTTCGTCGTAGTGCATGCGGCCAACAATGCCTGGGGCGATTGGGATGAATTTAACCGCATGATTGGCTTGGGAGCCTGGGGCGGGCGAGACAGCAGCACTGGCCCTTACGTATACTATACCGATGCCGGAGAACTGGAAATGGATTATTCAGCTGGGATTTGTGGCTCCCACGGACCAGAATTTGAGTATTTGGTGACCACCCACGCCCCGGAGCACCCCGTCATGCAAGGATTACCCACTGAGTGGCTGCACACCCAGGATGAACTTTACGAACGCATGCGAGGTCCGTTTGAGAATGCTACGATATTAGCCACTGCTTACTCCGATGTAGAAGGCAATGCCCCACCCTGGAATCCGGAAGTGAAGGGGCTGGGGCAACACGTGCCCACCATCATGGCCATCGACTACGGGCAGGGGCGGGTTTTCCACACAACCCTGGGCCACTTCGACTATTCTATGGAATGTGTGGGATTTATGACTACGTTGCAACGAGGTACCGAGTGGGCGGCCACCGGGGAGGTAACGCAGAGCGTTCCCAAAGATTTTCCTTCCAAAGATCAGACTGCTTCACGAGCGTGGAATAAGTAGGCAATTGGAGGCGTTTCTGCCGGCGGCAGTAGTTAGACGCACAACCTATTTGTACTCCTCTCGCATGTAGCTTACTGATTCTCGAACTAATTCTTTCAGTATATCAAGGTCAATATCGCTGAGGCGCTTTACATACAAGCAGGACTTGCCGGTTTTGTATCTGCCTAATTGTTCCATTAGTTCCTCGTAACGCTCAAACCCCGACATAATGTAGATGGTCAAGTTCTGCTTGCGGGGCGAAAACCCCGTCAGAAACCAGTCGCCCTCTTGGCCGCTGGCGTACTTATAGTGATACTGACCAAAGCCCACCATATTGCTGTGCCAGTACTGTGGCTCTTCCCCCGTTTCTTCCTTCATCAAATCCAACAGGGTAAAGCAATCTTCGCGCTTTTGCGGGTTTTCTACTTTGGAGAGAAATTCAGATATGTTGCGGTTATAGGGCTGAGTTTTCAGATTTGCCATGTTGAATAGGTTACGATTGTTGGTCAGAAGTTAAGGAGATATTATCGTACCGCCAAAGTGCTTGCGGGTGATAGATACTAAGTTCTAAAGCAGTTTGTCTTCATCGCCACACTCCCATTTTCCCCGACTGGTAATCCTGAAAAGCCTGGCGAAGTTCGGCTTCGGAGTTCATGACGAACGGGCCATGGGCGACGATGGGTTCATTAAATGGAGCACCGTGTCCTAGAATAAGGCGCGAATTTGCTTGAGCAATTACTTCCAGTCGTTCTCCGCTCATCGCAAACTCTACCATTTGGCGCATTTTGGCATTAGTACCGTTTACCTCTACTGAGCCGCTTACTACGTAGAATAATGTCTGGTCCGATGAAGGAATATCCACTGTGAATGAGCCGCCCTCTTTCAGGTCTACACTAGTCATAGTAAGGCCGGTTAGCGATTCTATCGGGCCGGTGTGTCCCTTCCACTCGCCGGAGATGAGGTGAATGGTTACCTTACCATCGTCTTCACTAAAGTGGGTGATTTCGTTTTTAGACAGTCCGACATAATTAGGTTCAGTCATCTTGAGGCGGCTGGGTAGGTTCATCCAGAGTTGAATTACTTCCTCCTCACCGCCGTGGGCTTTAAATTCTTCCGATGATACCTCCGAATGCAGCAAGCCACTTCCGGCAGTCATCCATTGAATGCCACCCGCTTCAATTTTGCTCTTGAACCCCTGGGTATCCTGATGTACAATATCGCCCTTAAAGATATACGTGAGTGTTTCAAAGCCTCGGTGAGGATGCGGCCCAAACGGCAACCCCTGGTTACCCGGACGGTAGGTAGTAGGCCCGTGGTGGTTAACAAACAGAAAAGGGTCCAGGTGCGGGATAGAACGGGTAGGCATAGCTCGGAAAGTATCCAACTCACCAATAGGATCGGATACGGCCTGATGTATGTGCTTAATACTGCGCATGGTAGTTTTGCTTTGTCTCTACCCATGCTCTACGTTTCACAGTAGGATTGGTTTGAACATAGGAAAGTATATGTTTTTGCTTAAAATATCAGTTGCACAATTCAAGGATTTCCTCAAGGCTAAAACTAGGTTGTCTCTTTACTTGGAAACTGCGCTTATTTCGAATATTGAGAAGTGAAACCCCAATTAGAAGCCAATAAAGGTAATTGTTGATGAGTTGCACTTTTTAACGAATATTCAATTTCCTGTTTACTTCTCTGTATTCTGCTGCATTAAGTCACAAAACTAGCTAAAAAACCAAACCAGACTTCAGCATCATGAAAACTTCTATTCTCTTTCAAACTATTTGTGCATTAGCATTTTTCTTAACACCTATACTGAGCCATGCCCAAAACAATACTATCTACGGTTCGGGAGCGGGCATTTCTCTAACTGGCGGTAGCTTTAACACCTTAACTGGGTATCGAAGTGGATATCGTACTACTAGTGGCTCAGGCAACACTTTCTACGGGGCCTTTAGTGGAGGATCTAACACCACCGGCTCTCGAAATACGGCAATCGGTTTATGGAGTGGGATAAATGGTAGAACAGGTAGCGAAAACACCTACGTAGGGGCCTTTAGTGGTTTTGCCAATACTACTGGAGAGAGTAATACTTTCATCGGAACCTCTAGCGGTTTTAATAATTCTACCGGTGGAAATAATACCTATATTGGCTACTATAGCGGTCGTAATAGTAGGACTGGTTTAGGAAATACTTTCGTAGGATCAAATAGTGGTGAAAATAACACTGAGGGCGGGCGAAACACTTTTCTAGGCTGGAATAGTGGTTATGCTACCACTACTGGTTCCAGCAATATCTTCATCGGTAGTAGCAGTGGAACGGAAAATATTTCAGGCAATGATAATACGTTTTTGGGCAACGGGAGTGGTTACTACAACGATTCGGGTAGCCAAAACATCTTTCTGGGTTATCAGAGCGGGATTAATAATACTAGAGGAAGCAATAATGTTTACATTGGTTATCAAGCGGGCTATACCGAAAGTGGAGGAGCAAATAACCGATTTATCGTAGATAATTTTACCGAAGAAGACGATACTCCATTACTATATGGCGACTTTTCTAGAAACTCTCTGGCAGTTGGTACTAAGTACACTGGTTCTACCTACCAGTTTGTGGTAGAAGGAAAGGTACGAGCCAGAGAATACTGGGTGAAGGCTTCACCTCGTGATCGTGAGGTTTCCCGATCGGAGAAACAAGTAAACGCTGCTGGCGGAGCGTTAGCAAGATTACAGCAGTTGGAATCAGTGGGCTACCAACAACCGGTGCAAAATGCTAAAAAGGGCAAGAAAAGAACTACCAATCAACCTGTAACCTACGAGCTACTGGCTGAAAGTATGGAGGAAACATTTCCAGACCTGGTTAAAGAAGAAGGAGCAGAAGTGGCGCTTAACTACCAAGGTTTAATCCCTGTACTAGTGGAGGCTGTAAAAGAACTATCTCAGGCCAAAGACACCTCACAGATGCAACAGCAATTAACTTTATTACTAGAGGAGAATGCCGTGTTGCAACAGCGACTGGCCGCCATAGAACAAGTTATAAAAACTAATAATTTGACTTCACCTTTTGGGAGCGAACTGCAAGGTCATCTGGATCAAAACTGGCCCAACCCAGTGAGCAGCAGTACCCGTATTTCTTACCAAACCAATGGAAACGTACGAGACATCTCGGTGGAGTTATTTGATATTAGCGGCCAGCCCATAGCTAGTTACAAGAACTTAACACCAGGGCGGGGCGAAGTAGAAATACTCGGTAGCCAGTTAGTGCCTGGTACCTACATCTACCAATTGAAAGCTGATGGCAAAGTGATTGATTCCAAACGAATGCTGGTAGCGCGCTAAGCAAAAATGCAGTAAAGGTCAAAAGCCCTGGCGACTAAGCTTTGTGTTTGGTGCCAGGGTTTTTCTCATTCTATCACTCTGGCGTAGATCAGTTCATCTACGGTACGGCTTTCTTTGGTTACACTTTTACGAAGACGGGCTACAAAATCGTATCCGGCCTTTTCCAGAACTCGAGCTGAGGCTATATTATATTCAAAGACTCCGGCATATATCCGACAGATATCCGTATTTGTCAACACATAATCAGTAAGTGCTTTTACAGCGTGGGAAACAACTCCCCGGTTCCAGTAGGCTTCTCCCAGCCAGTAGCCAATCTCGGCGGACCTATGATAGACATCGTCCTTAAAAATTACGCCGGTTGCTCCTATCGCTTCGTCATTCAGGGTAATAGCTAAGTTCAAGGAACTAGGATCTTTATCAGCTACTTGAACCCAAAGTCGGGCATCCTGTAAAGTATAGGGGTGAGGAAAACGGTCACGCACATTTTGCCAAATCTGGTAATTATTACCATGTTCGACCAATGCCGATTCGTCACCTTCCTGCCAGGGCCGTAGGGCTAAGGTGCCTAGTGGAGTATGGCCCAGGTTAAGCTGTATATCTTTTAGTTGTTCTTTTTTCTCCATGCCCATTGGTGCTGTAATCGCTTTCCTTTTTCTACCAGATCCTGCTTCCTGCTTTTGCCAACTTAGAACATTCTTTTGGAATTAAAACTTATTTCATCAATTTTTGTGGGTATACCAACGCGAGGTCGGCTCGCATTTTTTTACCGTACCAACTAACCAAACCCTATGGAAATTTTTGCCAGCGGCGAAGCGTGGATCGCACTACTAACCCTCGCATTTTTAGAAATTGTACTAGGAGTGGATAATATTATCTTTATCTCTATTGTCTCGAACAAGCTTCCAGTTGAACAACAGGCAAAGGCCCGTAACCTTGGGCTTATTCTTGCTTTGATCTTTAGGATAGGTCTGTTGTTAGGTATTACCTGGATTATTGGGTTTACCGAGCCGTTGTTTACCATGTTTGAGTTTGAGATTAGTGGTCGCGATTTGATTCTGGCTGCTGGGGGCATCTTTCTGCTGGCGAAGAGTACTACTGAAATCCACCATAAGATAGAAGGCGAGGAACAGACTGAAACCAGCGGTGGCCGCAAGGTTTCATTTACGGCTACTATCGTTCAGATTATTTTGCTGGATATGGTGTTTTCCTTCGATTCCATCTTGACAGCGGTAGGGCTGACCGAAGACGTGCTCATCATGATTGTTGCTGTGGTGATTGCCATGGTTATCATGATTACCCTGGCGGGAAAAATCAGTGATTTTATCAACAAGCATCCCACCTTGCAGATTCTAGCGCTCTCGTTTTTAATTCTAATTGGCTTCATGCTGATTGTGGAAGGGTTACACTTCCATGTGCCGAAGGGCTACATCTACTTTGCCGTAGGCTTCTCACTACTAGTGGAGGTGCTCAATATGCGCCTGCGTAAACGGACCAATCCAGTTCAATTGCGCGGACAGCGGATGCAACCGCTACCGCAGGAGCAGAAAGTAACTGAAGGACAATAGTCTTCTCTTCTTATTTTTTCTTAGTATTTTTACGCAGTAATAGTGGCCATTCACCCGGTGTTGCTATAACTTGTACAATATCGATCTACCCCAACTGCTTATCCATGTTCGGACTTTTTAAACGTAAGAAACAAGAAACTCATATTCCGGTATTGGCCGACCTTAACAACGAACCCCTCAGCGAAGGCGATTTCGTAGAATCACTTCGTTATGATTTGGGAAAATGTCGAGTCATTCAGACTGAAAAGGGGCTAGCCTACGAGTCGGTGGAGAATGGTCGTCAGGTAAGTTGGCATCTAATGGTAGACGCTTCTACTGACCTTCAAAAGGTGCGAAAGATTACTGAACAATAGGCTAAATTCCTGGCTAGGCACTACTTCAGTTGAATAACAGCCGTTTATTCTCCCATTAATATCTCCTCTTCGTTGGCAGTATCCAGCCTCTTTACGTCCGACAATAGCTTCTGAATCTGCTGTAAAGCAACCGTGTTTTTAGGATGGTTAATATTCTCCAAAATATTATCCTTCTCCAGACTGGTAAGCCGCCAACTCAATGAAGGTCGTTCTAATGTACGGCGATCAGGATTAAGCAACTTCCAGCTTTCGGGCACCTCCGAAGTGTATTCCAGGTAGATACTGTGCAGGCCTACATCCAACCACGATTGCGCTAGTTCAATCCGGTCGTCGTTGCTAATATCCTGAATGTTAAACAGGTTATCGTAGAAAAAGCGAAACGGAGCTGTCATCCGTTCAATCAGCGAGGCGCTGGTCGGGGTGTCAATTCCTTCAATTTTTTCAGAATCACGAATGTTCAGCAGGATAACCCCTGAGGTATGGGTATTGATCCAGTCGCGGAATACGAACATAAAACGTACTGCATCGGAAATTCCAAAATTATCGGTCATCCCGGCATCCATAATCTGAATGGCGGGAGAAGTAGGTAAAGTAACGTTAGGAGTCACGTAGGGAAAGGCCGCATTCATTCGTAGTGCGGTTAAAAATCGCAAATTATCGGCTTCCTGCTTGTCCAGCAATCGCTGAAAATCTACTCCCTTAATGATAGAGGTATGCGAAAGATCGTCATCGGGCAGGCGGGTATGCATGTAGGAAACATGCTGAGGAGAAATGTATAGCTTTCTACCATCGTTCACAATAGCTGGAGTTAACAGAATCATGGGGATGGTAGCATTTTGCTCCGGTTCCCGATAATCGCCCAACGACTTATCCAACAAATGATGAGTGTTCTCATTAAACTGCTCCTCAAAGGCATAACCCCGGTCCTTCACGTAGGTAAATCCGCCGTACTCAAAAGTCTGGTTCCGCACCAGCAAATCGTTCATGAGCAAGGTAAAAATGATCGGATTCAGGTTATCCTGGGCGATGAGTCTAGCATAGTAAGGATCGTAAATAGAGCGCGGCACCGTTTCGCTATTCTTTGCTAGAATGACAGAAGGTGCTGTTTTCTTCTGGAGCTGCTGCTGCAAAAACAACTCACGGTAGTAGGCTGCCCCAATCAGCCCACCGGAGGCTCCAGTAAATAAACGCGTATGCTCCATCAGCCGCCCGCCGGTAATGCTATCTGCCTGTTGTAAGGCAACGGTGGTCCACATAGCGGAGCGAAGTCCACCTCCACTGGTACACACCAGTACCATCTTGGGGAGATGATCGGCATCGTACTGGTACTGCTGTAACATTCGTTCGTACCAGGTATTCAGGATTTGTTCGGTAGCTTGGTAATCCTGGTGATAATAGCTGGTATCGTTGAGTGCAGTCAGTTTAGACAGTGAATATTGGGCCGGCTGGGTAGTGTAATCTAATCCAAAAGCTCGGTAAGAATTTTCGCCCCATTCGTAGCGTACCACTAAATTCAGGAAAAAGAAACCAACAATAACGGCAGTAGTAGCCCAGCCCTTCAACCAAAACGAAACAGCTCCGGCCATCATGATAAGGACTGTAAGCAATAGCAAACAACTGGCTGCCGCCGGAATCTGAAATACCGGGTAGCTACTAAATATTCCTAACGTCAGAATAAGGGCAAAAATAAATAGCTCAATCACTACCGAGTTAAGGTGATTCTGGTTGAACACCTGCAACACCAAGGATTTATTATGCCTAACCGCTGGAGCAGACCGGAAACGGAAGTTTAAATCTAAATAGTTGTCGACGCGCCGTATTCCTTTCTTGGTTTCTTTCCAATTAGACATAATCCGTACGCGGGAAAACTTGGTCTTCTTCAGCTTTTTATCCACCGTTGAAGCTACTATTCTTACCAGATCGTGGTTGGTCCACCGGAAATACTCAAAGGTTAGTATCACGATGAATATGAGTCCGCAGAAAAAGCCACCCACTTTTTCTAAAATTCCCAAGGTAGTGTTGTACTCATTAGCCAACTGAAAGTTGATCATGTACAGCAGGTAGAGCAAAATAAAAGAGATAGGGATAACGCTATTGTTCAGGGCAAATTTGGCAAATGGACGCGAGAGTGTACCGACGAATCCAAAGGTAGGGCCATCGAGAATATAGCAAGTGATATGGTAGGCCATCGTAAAGCCACCGAAGGTCATTCCCACCCAAAGAAAGCTAAAGAAATTAACCTGCCCTAGGTACTCAGGGTCGAGCAGCAAATAAGGAATACCCAGGCTTTTGCCAAAGTAGCCGGTTACGGTGGAAATTAGTAGTATCCAGCAGAGGAGTAGCAGTTGTTTCTTCCGTACATGCAATATTAGTAACTGCACCGGAAGTGAATAATAAATTGGATCAACAATATTTTCCTTCAGCTTATCCACTACATATTATTAACGTGTATGATGTTGATAGATTATAGGTATGCGTGTGTTCATGTGTTCCGGTATCAGGGTGTTCAAGTATTCAAGAGTTTTTAGATTAGTTAATTACATAAACACTTGAACACCTGAATACAACAATTTACTTACTACCTCTATACAATTCGTATTCCAAAAGCCGAGAAGGTAACTTCCCATTCAGAAATTCTTGTCGACGACTGGCCCGAAGCCCAATTTTTTTAGCTAATTCTTTATTTGCGGTAAATACATAACCGTAGTATCCGGCTCCTTGCTGCTTCAGAAAATCACCGATACGCCCATAGAGCATGGTCAGGGTTCGTTCCTCGCCCAATCGGGCTCCGTAGGGAGGATTAAAGACAATGATCGGACTGCCAGTAGGCGGATTTTTAGTTTCAGGCGAGGGAATCTGAGTCTCGCCAAAATCACACACCCGAAACTGGATGAGATGGTCTACTCCCGCCAAACGGGCATTTTTCTTGGCTGCCGCTACCGCATCTGGATTACTATCAGTAGCTATAATATTCTTCATAGCATCTCTCCGAGACTGCTGGTTCAATTTCATATCCTGTCGTAAACGCCTCCAAATAGCACTTTGGTAAGACTTGATATGCATGAAGCTGTAATTGTCGCGCAATAGCCCAGGAAAAGTGTTCTGTTGCATCAACGCCGCCTCAATGGCCAACGTACCGCTCCCGCACATGGGATTTACCAGTGGTTGCTTGGGTTGCCATTGAGTGGAAAGTAGCACTGCCGCAGCTAATGACTCCTGCATGGGAGCTGCCACAGTTGTTTCGCGGTAGCCTCGTTTGCTCAAACTATCCCCGGTAGTATCCAGGTAGACCGCGGCTTCTTCCTCGGTCCAGTAGAGAAACACCACGGCTCGGTCACTTTTTGGCCCGGAATCAGGACGTCGCCCCTGTTGCTGCATAAACCGGTCTACAATCGCATCTTTTACTTTCAGATTGGCAAAGCGAGTATCGGTAATGGTGGGGTGGTTCACGTAGGATTGTACCGAAAAGTAGCCATCCAACGGAATCTGATTTTCCCATGGGTATTCGTTTACTGCTTGATAAAGTTCGTCGGGTTGATTAGCCGAAAAAGTCTTTAGTTGGTAAAGTACCCGGTGAGCGGTACGCAATTGAAGATTTAGCCGCATGGCATCTAGCATGGTACCGGCTGTTTCCACATCTAGCCGATTGATGCTTTTTACGGGTAAACCCATTGCTTCTATTTCTTGAGCTAGGATAGAACTAATATGAGGAGAACAGGTAACAACAATCTTTCGCGTGTAGGACATATACTCTACTTACGAAAAAAACAGTAATTTTCATGACTTTTTCCAATATTTTTTTTCAATTTTCTATTATTTCAAGTATTCTATTAAGCAAAGAGGGGCAATCTACTGAGGCTCAGTAATAAGCAGATTCGGAAGAAAATTATTAGCAAATACCCTCGAGGATTAGCCAGCTAAACCTTACTTTTATCGCCCTTTTACGAGCAAACACAGCACAAAAATGAATATCTGGTTTACCTGCAAGATTAAGTATCAAAAGATTGATGAGAAAGGAAAAGCGAAGAATGTATCGGAGATGTATTTGGTAGATGCGGTTTCGTTTACCGAGGCCGAACGGCGCATTTACGAGAAAATAGAAACCATGATTCAGGGCGAATTTTATGTCACTGGCATTGCCAAAGCTCGTATTTCGGACGTTTTCTACTACGAGGATAGCGATATATGGCATCGTTGTAAAATGGTGTATGTCTTGGAAGAGGAGGGCAAGGGCAAAGAAAAAAAGATTACCAACTACGTGTTGCTAACCGCACCTAACCTAAAGGAAGCCTATGACCGAATGTACCAGAGCTTAAACAATATGCTGGTTGAATTTCGGGTTACCGAGATTGTAGAAAGCCCCATTCTTGAAGTATTCCCGTACGATTCCATAGAAGAAGATAAATTTCAGGAGGCTCCTGATAACTATCGCCCGCTCTCTGAAGTGGATGCTAATCAGCAGGTGTAACTCTACTCCATCATCAGCTTCCGCTGAAATACCTTATCGTCGCGCTGAAGACGGAGTACGTAGATCCCAGGGGATAGGGGTTGGGTAAGTTGAGATAGATCGATGGGTAGAGGGAATTCGTTGTAGAAAAGTTGCTGATGGAGAACAACCTGCCCCTCGAGCGAAAGCAGGCTGATAGTGATGTCTTTCTGAAACCACATCAGGTTTTCCATATAGAACACATCCCGTACCGGATTAGGGTACACTTTCAGAGCTTGTTCTTCGGGATCTATCGGTACGTTAGCTACGTTACGTACCACTACGGTTTTACTGATCAGGTTAGTGCAACCATCGCTACGGGTGGCTAATAACCGAATCGGATACACCCCGGCTGAATCGAACTGAGGCACCACCCGGGCCGACTGATAGCTAAAATTACCATCCCCCAAATCCCACTGCCAGCTAATCTCCGGATCATCTCCATCTAAAGCAAAAGCCTGCAACACAGCCATGTCCGGCTCCGATAGGTACACCGTATCGGCCAAGGTTTTAAAATCAGCAAAGCGGTTAATTTCTACGGCTACCGCGGTGGCTTCACTCTCAATAAGCCCATCTATATTAGTCACATAAATAGTAGTATTCATGGCGACTGAATCTAGCATTAGGGTTTTCCCGACATGCAACGGAATAGTGAGATTAGCATCCTGGTAGAAGTAAAACAGCTCGCCATTGGTAGGAGCCAATGTTACCGGCTCGCCTCGGCAAATACGCCGAGCAGATAGTTCCGGCCGAGGTGCTTGAGTGCGAGAAATAGTTTTTTCTAACGAATAAGCACAGTTCAAATCAGCCGAATCTACCGAATATTCCAAGCGAATACGCCAGTCCTCATCTGCCAAATTAGAAAAATCGTAGGTAAAGCCGGGTTGTTGATTTACCGGCAAATCGTTCACGTACCAATTGTACTGGTTGATATTATTCGTTTCTCCCGCTAACGCAATAGCCAGATTATATTTAGTTGAAAGATCAGTAGTATCCAGCGCGTAACTGATTTCTAGCGCAGGTTGCCAAACTTCTACTAGTACTGGAAGAGGCTGACTATCAATTTCTTCCTCAGCATTCACTACGTAGAATGTAGTGTTTTGATTAATTACTTCAGTACTAAACTGTTCTCCCTGATAAAGCAAGTCCATTAGTTTTTCATCCGCATAAACTTTAATCTGAGTAGTATTTGCTGCTTGAAGCGTTGTGGATGACCCACCACAGATAAGCTTATCACTAATTTGAGGCATCACAGCTCGCCGTACTACCGTAATTTCCTGAGAGTATTTTGCTGTACAGCCTGGTTCACTGGCTACGGTTAGCTCTACCGTATAGGTGCCCGGCAGAAAGTAAGAAGTCTGTGGGTGTTGCTGAGTGCTACGGTAGCCGTTACCAAAATCCCACCACCAGGCTACAGCATACTGACTGTTATCCTGAAACGTTAATAAGTGATTATTAGTCTCATCTAGGAACAGTGTATCGTTTTTCCATCCGGGATTCAAGGTGTTAACTACCGAGAATGCGGCCGTTGGTTCTTGTATTTCAATGCTAATCTTCTGAATACGTCCCTCGTAACCGTTTTCTAGCGAAGCGGCGTAGATGGCTGTATCCTGGGAAATAGCTCCAGTGGTAAACTGATTGCCTTCGGTTAAAAAGCTAGCCCCTAATGCGTCTTGATAAAAGCGATAAGTTGCGTCTAATTGAATAGTCGCGGTACTGTCGGTACATATCAGTTCGGTAGATAATAACTCGGGTGCTTCTTGAAAGCTTTCGTACCACTGCCGAGCCTGAGTAACCGCTGTTTGCAGTTCAGCCAGACTAGCTCCGGCTACCCAGACAAAAGCTACTTTCGCACCTTTGCTGGCTGGAATACTGGCAACCGTAGCGGCTAGCATCTGGGCTACATCATTTCCCGCTCCGATGGCTCCCGCCTGTTCCGATATAACTCCTTCGGAAGCCCAGCCATACTTTTCTCGCTCCGTAACTTCCTCTTCAATATCCGAAGCATTGCCGTTTAGGGACTGAAGATCTAAAGCCTGATAATTAACGGTTTGATCTGTTAGCAAAGCCAGCCCAGCGTAGGTTTGTTCAGTTGCATTATAGGTATATCCCAATAGATAAGTGGCATCCCAGCCGGTACGGTTGGTCTGAATATCCTCAATATTCCAGTCGGCAAATAAGCCTACGGCTACATCAGTCAGGGTGCTGTCTGATTGATTTACTATTCGGTACTCCGAAACCAGATAGTTTTGGGTGTTGGTGGTATCGGCCAGCCACGTTTGTTCAATGCGCAGGCTAAGCGGATTGGTAGCGTTTTTATCGGAGAAAGCCGAACGAAGCTGAAAAGCAGGTACGGTTGCCAGGCTAAACCGAATATTTTCTTCGGTCATAAAATCCTGCTCTCGGCTGTAGGTAGCGAAGTTGTTCACTAGATTATCCGAAACATAGGAAGAATCTATTCCGACTAGTAGTCCGGCAGCAGAAGCGATGTTTTGGTTTTGATAGCGAATCCCTCCCAATGACATTCCAGTGGGATCGTAGCCAATGCAACCTTCACTACCTACGGTAATCTGCAGATCGTTTTTGGTAATAGTTGGATAGTCGGAAGAAGAAATGATGAAGAAATACTGGTAATCCTGATAGGCACCATCCTCCATACCCAAACGAAACATCAATTGTTCGTTCGTAGGCAGGTCATCGCTTAGTACCACCCGAAAAGGTTGAGCAGCATTAGACGCCTTACCCAGCGAATCAATTACACCTGGACGGAATACCGAATCCAGTACGGTGACGTATTCTGAAACAGAGGATAGCGTTATTTGCGTATTAACACTAGCGGCAGAAAGCAGATTCTGTACGTCTATACTAATCGTTAAGGTATCTCCGTAGTAAACGTAGTCTCCGGCCTGACTCTGGTAGTCGAAGGCTGTCATTCGCAATGCCGGGGAATTTAACGGTTTTAGGGCTTTAGCGGCCTGAATGAATCCTTTTCCTAGGGTTTCCTTAAATGACTGATTTTTGGGTTGATCACTAACGTCTTTCGTTGATAACCTGAGTATTTCCATCACCTGCGGAGCGCTTAGCTCGGGGTACTTAGAGCGAACTAAGGCAGCTACTCCGGCTACTAGTGGGGCAGCAAAGGAAGAGCCTGAGCCGTTACCGTAGCTATCTTCGTTCTTGGTGGTATAGTTGCTGTTTCCCGGCGCTAACAAATCAACAAAGTAGCTCTGGGTAGTTTGGTTCACTTTGTTTCCGTTGACATCGGTTACCGCTACGGAGAGTACATTATCGAAGGAAGCCGGATAGAAGTTTTCTTGAATTCCACTGTTTCCAGCAGCGGCAATTGCTACTGCGTCTTTCTCCAGAACCGCGTAATTGATCATATCTTGCCCAAACTGGGAATAGGCATTCGCCCCGCCCCAGGAGAGATTAATTACTTTACAGCCTTTATCAGCCGCGTAGGCGATGGCTTCGTAACCGAACGCGAATGAATTATCTTCGGAACGAAAGATTTTGATGGGCATGTAGGAAGCGTTAAAGCCTAAGCCTGCCATACCCACGCTATTATCCGGACTGGCACTACCCATTCCGGTTACCATCGTTCCGTGATCACTGAAATCAGCCGTGGGGTCGTTGTCGTTATTGGCAAAATCCCAACCTACATAATTATCCACGTAGCCGTCTTGGTCATCATCTATTCCGTTGATGGGATCAGCCTCGTTGTAGTACAGGTTATCGGCTAAATCTTGGTGGCCAAATTCCACCCCGGTATCTAGGTAACCAATCAACATATCTTGGTTACTACGTTCTATGGCCCAGGCTTCGTAGGCCTGTACGGTTTCTAGGTAATTCTGCTGACCATTTTTCGCCGCCTCAATGTCGTTCGGAATGTATTCGTCTAGTGGCTTTAACAGGTAGTAAGGTTCAGCATAAACTATTTCATCCAGTTGCAATAGCTGATTAATGGTAGCGATTACATCCTGGTCGGTGTGGATACGGTAGATTTCTGCGCTAGATTCCTGCCGAGCTAATGTGTTTATCCGCAGTGATTGCCTCAGAACAGGAGTAACTTCTTTAGAATGGGCAATCTTTTTAATCTGAGCCAGTACGCTGGTGGTAGAAGTAGTCGAGCGGGCTGAAGCATTATTAGCTGAATGGATTTTCAGAACGATTTCTCCCGGCAGATAGTCAGCGGTGGTAATACCGGGGGGCAGACGAAACGTTCTTTGCTGGGCATAGCCAAACTGAATTCCCAAAATGAAACTCAGTATGATCGTTTTTTCCAGTTTGTGACTAAAAACCTGCCTGAAAATCCCCATAAAATCGCGAGTGCATACCACGCAGTATTACTAGCGAAAATTGGGTCAGGAAGAGGTCATTGTATTAGCTCTTTGGGAGAAATCCTACACGGGAGGCTTTTCCGGAAAAAACGTGCGATTTTCTGCACTACCGAAGCCTATTCTTCGGAAAAAACAAAGAGATCGCAGTAACCTACAATCTCTTTTAAAGTTAGAATAATTGCAGGCCAGCGACGAGACCTTCACTGACCTGATTGTACATTTTTCTTGCGTATATCAAGGGAAAATGCCTCGCGACATATAGGCGGCGGCTATTTTATCAATGGCTACAATGAAGGAAGCAATTCGTAAACTGGGGGTTTCTTTGGTTTTCATAACATCCCAGATGGTATGGTAAGCGTTTACCATCGTTTCCTCCAGCCCAGAATTGACAATATCAATTTCACCAGCACCGCGGACAAGTAATTGTCGCTGAGTATCGGATAGCTCTTTTCCGGTAATTTCTTCCATTGCCCCCACCATACCGCGGTTCGTTAGCTCCTCGTACCGCTTGTCCATTCGTCCGAATGCTACATGCGACAGATTCTTAAGCCACTCAAAATAAGAGACAGTAACCCCACCCGCATTCAGATAAAAGTCGGGTAAAATCCGTACTCCCCGTTGCTGTAAAATATCGGCGGCTTCCGTAGTGACCGGGCCGTTGGCCGCCTCGCCAATAATCTTAGCTTGTATGCGAGGAGCATTTTCTTCGGTAATCTGATTTTCTAGGGCAGCTGGTACCAGAATATCGCATTCATACTCCAGCAATTCCGCCGAGTTTTCAATGTTCTTAGCATTCTTAAAGTTGAGTACTGCTCCATTTTCTTTCATATGTTGAAACACTTCCTCCACATCCAGTCCGTTGGCATCGTATATACCGCCATTGTACTCGGCGATACCAGCGATAATAGCTCCACCTTCCTGAAGGTATTTGGCTGAGAAGTAGCCTACATTACCAAGTCCTTGCACAATAATTCGCTTACCTTCCAGGCCGGGGCTAAGTCCCAGGCTTTCCATGTCTTCACTTATACTCACCGCTTCTCGGATACCATAAAACACCCCTCGCCCGGTTGCTTCCGTTCGTCCCCGAATGCCGTGCAATGAAATGGGCTTGCCAGTGACACAGGCTAGCGCATTAATCTCATTGGTGTGCATGGCGGAGTAGGTGTCGGCAATCCAGGCCATTTCTCGAGCTCCGGTTCCGTAATCGGGTGCGGGTACATCCTGAGCCGGACTAATAAAATTCTTACGGATAAGTTCCGTGGTATAGCGCCGGGTAATTTTTTCCAGTTCGCGTTCGCTGTAATTGCGGGTGCTGATCTTAACTCCGCCTTTGGCACCGCCGAAGGGTACGTCTACCAGCGCACACTTGTAGCTCATAAGCGCTGCCAAGGCTTTTACTTCATCTTCGTTCACAAAAGAACTGTAACGAATACCACCCTTTACCGGCAATCGGTGGTGGGAGTGCTGTACTCGATAAGCCGTAATTACTTCGTAGTGGCCATTATCGAGCTTGATGGGAAAATTGGTTTGGTAGACGCTGTTGCATTCCTTGATCTGATCCAGCAGTCCTTGTGGTAGTTCCATGTACTGAGCTGCGCGTACAACAAATTGGTTAACGTTGTCAAAAAAACTGTAGTTGTCCATAGTGTTGGTTAATTCAATAGAAAAAATGGTTATTTAGTAGGTTATTGATCTCCTGCTGGGAGCGAAGGGCTGGGCGCTTTGAGTAATTACCCTTGCGCCCAGCCCCTCGTCCTCAAGGTAGATAAAAATCAAACACAATACCACGCATGCACTGAAAGTGTTTTTTAGGACATTGTTGGTAACCAATCTTGGAGCAGGGGCGACATTTAATTTTGTTGTTCTCCAGAATAGTAAAGCGCGTACGGTAGGGATACATACCAAAGGCGGGAACGGTATTCCCCCAAATACAAAAGATAGTTTTCTTGAAGGCTGCTGCGATATGCATTAGCCCAGTATCATGAGTGAAAACGTAGCGCGCCTGCCGAACAATAGAGGCCGACTGGTTGAGGTTAAACTTACCACAAGCATTAAATATCAAGGTTTTCTTGCCTAACTCAGCCAGCTTTTCCTCATTAGCCTGCGAGGCTTCGGTACGCTCAAAAAAGCGGGTAACCTGCTCGCCGTTTTCCCAGTCATTCTTATCTCCCAGTAAGATAATAGGTTTGTTAATCTTATCGCAGAGTTCAATCATCCGATTTACGGGTAGCTTCTTGGTATTGTATTGGGCGCCAATTGCGTAAGCAACGTAGTCCTCCTGATGAGTTTCCGGTAGCCAACTCAGTTCCACCTCGTCTTTTTCCGGAATAAAATAATCTAGGCCTAAGCTATCCATCTTCACACCTAGCGGTGCTACGGTTTGCATGTAACGGTCAACAATGTGCACGTTCGGCAGCTTATTGATCTTCAGGTTCACCATTAACCATTTTTCTACGTTCAGCTTCGGAAAGCTATAGCTTTTTACTCCTAGCTGTCGCTTGATCAGCAGCGTTCGCAGATTATGATGGAGATCGATTACGTAGTCGAATCGTTCTTTTTTCAGTTTACTCACTAGCGAACTGAGCTTTCCTTCCAGCGTATAAATTTGGTCGATGTAGGGATTGTTCTCAAGGATAGGTCGGTACTGAGGCTTAGTACAATAGTGCACTTCGGCATCCAGTTGGGTTTTTAGGGTTCGGGGCACTGGTGTGGTGAGCACAATATCTCCAATGGATGAGAAGCGGAGAATCAGGATTTTCGGTTTTTTCGCCATGCGGCAAATATAAGCGGGATAGCTCGATTGTTCGATTGTTCCACGACTCGATTGTCCAGTTGTCCGAGGGGACGATTGTTAAATTGTTAGTTGTCACTAGCCCATAGTCCACAGCTTCGGTCTTCTGATTCCTCACCTTTAAACTTTGAACTGGGCGACGGTGGACGCCACGCGGTCGCTCAGAAACTCAGAACGTCTATCTTCCCACTCTGCTTTTAAAATATTCTAAAATTCAGTAAATTTCTTTATACCTTTTTTGTTGTTATAGTAAGTAACAACTCTTACCCGATCTTATTTATGAATAAAAAAATATACAGTAGTATTATTTTATCATTCTGCCTGGGGTTTATTCTGCCGGTTACCGCTCAAATTGTACAGCCTGAACGGATTGAAATTGAAATGGACCGTAGCAGCGAGAACTTTGTGGTAGTCTCAGCCGAAGAACGAGGATTAATGCTGTTCCGTGAAACCGACGTTCGCCAGAAAAGCGGTGATAAAATCTGGGAGTTTATCCACTACGATACCGATCTGAACGAAAAGTGGAAACGTACTTTTGAGCTAAGTAGTTTGCTTTCGTTGCGGGGCTACGATTACGACCGTGGGCAACTTTGTGTGCTATTTCAGAAAGGACAATACGCCGACAAACCGATGGAGATGATGAACATGGAGATTTCTACCGGAGATACTTCTTACCACACCATCCGGCGGATTGTACCATCAGTAAGTTTGGAATTCTTTGAGATTATTGGGCAAACAGTAGTGCTAGGCGGCAATGTGAATTATAAGCCCGCCATTGTACACTATGATATGTTACTGCGGAAAATCCGGGTGCTACCGGATATCTATCGCGAAAACGGTGAGATTATTGACATTATTCCGAACAAGCGAGACAATACGTTTGACGTACTATTTGCTGAAATAACCCCCGAAAAGATTAAAACTGTGACGGTTAAGGCTTATGATCAATACAGTAATCTGCTACAAAGCGCTCCACTAAAACCCCAGGCAAAACGTAACCTGCTAGATGCTCAGGTAACTGAGTTTGACGGACAGCGGCAGTTTTTAGCGGGTACTTACGGTCCCAAACGTTCCCGTTACTCCCGAGGATTGTTCGTTGCCTCACTTAGCCCTGATGGTGAGCAGCAAATCCGCTACTACAACTACGCTGATTTGGAAAACTTTTTTGGTTATATGCGCGAAAAGCGGGAGGAACGGGTAAAACGCCGAATGGAAAAGAAAAAGCAGGAAGGCCGCCAGATTCGCCTGAACTACCGAATGGTAGTACATGAATTGGTTTCCGACGGCGACAAGTACATCATGCTGGGTGAGGCTTATTATCCTAAGTATAACAGCTACTACTACAGCGGTTATGGCTCGTTTCGTAACAACCAAAACATGTATTTTGATGGCTACCGCTACACCCACGCTATTGCCGTTTGTTTCGATAAAAAGGGTGACCTATTGTGGGATCATGCCTTTAAGTTAGACAATGCCAAAAGTATGCAGCTAAAACAGTTAGTGCATATTTCTTCTCAGGAAGACCGGGTCGTACTAATGTACTCTTACGACGGCGAGATTACCTCCAAAGTGATTCAGGACAACGGTGAGGTACAGGACGTTGTGACCAGTGAAGTAGCCCTGCCCAACCCCGCCGATGAAGTTCGGAAGAATGACAAAGAGGTGTTTGGCATCCAGAAATGGTATGACGATTACTTCTACGTGCATGGTACCCAAGATATCCGCTCGATGGCCGAATCTGGCATCAGCTCCAGCCGTAAAGTGTTCTTTATCAACAAGGTAGCGTACAACTGATTTCGTCAACTACATCTGACTACTAGGTACAGTATCTTCTAAGTTTGGTATTGTTATTCTCAGCAGTGTGAGTTGCCGACAGTTTCATTGGGAATATTCTGACGATAGTTCTTATCAAAAGCTTTTCCTTGTGTAATCGTAGATGCTTATGATACAAAACACATTTTGACTTTACATTCTTTTACTAACCTGATTGAGCACATATTGAAAGAACGATCGAATGGGGTTACGATTTTTGGTTTTATGGTCTCATGGTCTCATTCCCCACTATCTCTTATATCATACTAACGATTTAGAGGAGAACTATTTACTTTACTCTTTTGAGGCAATACCTTTCTTCAAAAGGCAGTAGCACACTACGAACGTGAAAACATCATCTTTTTTCTTTGTAAGTTGATAAAATATATCTAATATTATAGTAACCAACTTTCAACGAATAGGGCTGTTGTAAGTCACTTCAGAAATTAATACCACCGCCCTATTATTGCACAACCGAATGGAAGCCCTCGATATTACCGACTGGAAAGTTTGCGGACAAAAGTATATCCGTAGGTATAAGAAGGTTCATATTATTCCACTATCTCGCCCCTACTATCGCCGATCCATAGAAAAGACTAGCATTATTAGACATACTGACATTACAAATTATGCTTTGGCATTTACATAGCAATGACCTTTGTTTTAAGCTACTATTTCTATTGACTAGCTATTGATCATCTACTAGACTAAAAAGATTGGCAAAAGTATAACCTAACAACTACGCATGACTTCCCTTCTCAACCTTTCCGATCAAACCAAAACAGGTATACAGATTGCCCAGGCTTACGCCAAAGAATATCAGAATGCTGAATTTACCCCCGGCCATCTGCTTTTAGCGCTGCTACATAAGGATGTTGGGTTGAGGGAATTACTAGAGTCCCTAGGCCAGGATATACCGTATATTCAGGAATGGGCAGAGGTTCGGATAGAAAACTTATCGAAGAATACTCAGATACCGGAATCTCCATCGGGTGATAAGAAAGTATCAGCAGCTATTGAAGAAGCTGATATGATCAGGTTGAAACTAAACGAAGAAGAGGTTACTCCTTTAGCTTTGCTGGCGGCTCTCTGTCGTCCAAATATTGCTTTCACCAAAGATCAACTTAAAACCTTTCCGCTTACTTCTGATGAACTGCTCGCCACCGTAGTAGCGGAAGAGGCGATTCAGGAAGCGATAACTCCGACCGGAAGCTCTACAAGTTCCAAACCTAAATCCAACAAAGCTCTACTTAAGTTTTGTAACGATAAAACTGCTCTTGCCCGAGAAGGAAAAATTGACCCTATTATTGGCCGTGACCGGGAAACTCGGATGATGGTTGAAATTTTAGGACGACGAACCAAGCCTAACGTGCTGATTGTCGGAGAACCAGGGGTTGGTAAAACCGCGCTGGTAGATGGGTTTGCGCTGGATATTATTGACCAAAAAGTGCCTGGTCACCTGTCTTCTTCGGTGTTGTTTGAACTGGATTTAGGTTCATTGGTAGCGGGTGCCTCTTACAAGGGCGAAGTAGAAGATCGGCTGAAAAATATTATTAAAGAGGTTAAGACTTTTGAGAAGGCAATTCTCTTTATTGATGAACTTCATTTAATGTTGGATAGCACTGGCCCCGTAGGTAGCGGTGCAGCTAATCTGCTAAAACCGGAACTAGCCCGAGGGGAAATAACGGTAATTGGGGCAACTACCAATGAAGAGTATCGCAAATACATTGAAAAAGAGGAGGCGTTTAATCGCCGCTTTGAAGTACTACGCGTGGCGGAGCCGGATGAGGAAGCCGCAACCCGGATGATTCATACGTTGCTACCCCTGTACGAAGAGCATCACAAAATATCCGTAGAACAACTGGCACCCACCGAAGCAGTATTGCTGGCTAAAAGATACGTGAAAGATCGTCGCTTACCCGACTCAGCTATCGATCTACTAGATAGAACGATGGCCGCTATCCGTATGGCCGAAGAAACGTCGGGTAACGAACTCGAGGTGTTGAAGGAGGAACTAACAGGGCTAAAAGGCGACAACGAAAAACCGCTTACTCTGGCCGACTTAAAATGGTTTCACCGTCAGGTAAACGAAAAGATCAGCCCAATCCTGCTGGGGCAAATCGTAGAAGAAGAGAACACTCCGGATAAAGATTCGGTCGATGCGTTCATTTCGTATCTGGATGGAACGTTAGATACGCTATCGGGTTTGGCCAAAGAGAAACGGGGTAGTGTAGGTAAAGATGACATTGCCGCAGTAGTAGCCTATAAAACCGGCATTCCGATTGGAAAAATTCAAACGAAGGAGCGAGAGAAACTGCTCAGTATGGAAGAGCACTTGAAAAAGAGGGTAGTGGGGCAGGATCACGCGATTAAAGTAATCTCCGATGCTATCCTAGAATCTCGCTCCGGCCTCACTAAAGCCGGACAGCCCATAGGATCATTCTTCTTTTTAGGCCCTACTGGTACCGGTAAAACCGAGCTAGCTAAATCATTAGCCGACTTCTTGTTCAACGATGAAAGCATGCTGATCCGCTTTGATATGTCGGAATTCAAGGAAGAACATTCGGCGGCGGTGCTGTTAGGGGCACCCGCGGGTTACGTGGGCTACGAAGAAGGCGGTATTTTGGTCAATAAGATTCGGGAGAAGCCTTACTCCGTGGTGCTGTTCGATGAAATTGAAAAAGCTCACGCTTCAGTGTTCGATATCTTTCTGCAAATAATGGATGAGGGAAAGTTGCACGACCGCTTAGGGAAGGAAGGTGATTTTTCTAATGCCGTGGTTCTGTTTACCTCTAACATCGGCAGCCAGCATATAATCAATGAGGTAGAAAAAGGAAACCTACCGACTTCAAATGAGATGATGGAAATCATGAGCGGGAGCTTCCGTCCGGAATTTTTGGCTCGGGTTACCGAGATTATTCCTTTTTCACCTATATTGGAAGAGAATGTGATCAAAATATTTGATATCCATTTAAAGAAGCTGCTGAAGCAACTGGATGAGCAAGGCATTGAGCTAAAGATAGCGGACGATGCCAAGAAGCAGCTAGCCCTTTCTGGTTTTACACCCGAATACGGTGCCCGACCACTGACCGGAGTAATTAGGAATCAGTTACGAAGACCTATTTCCCGAATGATCATCGCCGAACAAGTTAAAAATGGCTCAAAAATCCATTTACAGCTTGATGAAAGCAAAGAAAATTTACATTGGGATATAAAATAGGTTACATTTTATAATCTAAGAATACTAATAAAAAATAATTAATCATCAACACTTTCTGATAATACCTAGCCTATGAACGAAGTTGAAATTGGAGGTCAATTAGTACCTCAACAATCTTTTGAAGCAATCACTCAGATTTCTTCCAACCGAACGCTGCTCGTACAGAAACTTACGAGTAAACCTACCAAGCCCGAGCCAATTACTGGTTTGAAAAATATCGATGAGGTATTCGATCATTTTAAGCCTAACGTAAACGCTGAGTTCGAAAACGAACAAGGCGCTCCGGTAAAAGAGGAGCTTAAGTTTGGCAACCTTGGTGATTTTACTAAGAAGGGTATTACTGAACAGAGCGACTTCCTAAAAAAACTGGATGCTCAGAAAGAGTACTACCAGAAGTTTGCTAAGCAACTAAGAACGAACAAAATTCTGAAATCTGCCCTGAACAACCCGGATGCCAAAAAAGCGTATCTAAACGCGCTTCAGGCTATGATTCAAGAAATAGAAAATGCAGACCAATAACCTACTACTGTAATGGCTGACGCAAAAGCACAAAATTCTCCTACCTCCCAAGCAGCACCGGCTAAGACCAAAGAAGCTGCCAAAATTGATAATCCTACTAAGGCGCTGGAAGAAAGCCTAGAAGAATTAGTTGAATACGGTGAGTTTGAACTGATTGAAGCTTCCGTAGATGGTGCCAAGGTAATGAGTCCCGAAAGCAAAGCCCGTAAGAATATTTTTCTGAACGAGGCGGGCCGCAAAAAAGACCGGGAAGAACTGAAGAACCAACTTCAGCTCTGGTTCGACCTTTTAAATGAATCAGGCGATGTCTCTGAATTAGTAGGTAAATCCGAAGAACGAAGCCAGGCTGCCGAAGAATTGCTTAACCAGAACCTGGGTAAAGCATTGGAGGCTACCAAAGAACTGGAGCAAAACTACCGTTCTATGGCCCTGTTCTTCAAGAATACCGAGCAAGATAAGGTTCGTAATATTACCATCTTCAATGCCAATATAGAGCGGCTAAAAGATTTAGACAACACTTTGGTTATTGACAAAATATCCGAAGAACTTAAGGCTCGTCACGACCGGCTGGATTTAAGAGAAAACTACTCTATGCTGGTGATCCCGGGCTACCTAGGCTCTAACAAAGTGGTAGAGAAATGGGCGAAGATTGCTCACAAGAATAAAGTAATGCTCATTACGGACTTTAGCCACCTGGATGATCCCGACGCGGTAATTGAAGAGTTTGATATGGCTAATCTGACTGGTGGAGAAATTCACCGCTCCAATGTGATGATGTCTTGTAACTGGCTGGTTGGTCGGGAGAAGTACGAAGAACTAGGTGAAGACGAGGAGCTTTATGTACCTCCGTCCGCTGCTCTCGCGGGTAAAATTTACAGTACCCTGATTGCCCAACCTACCGCTGGTAAAATGCACGGTGGCATCAACGAGGTAGATGGAGTGAAATTCCCGCTCAAGAAGAGTGAAATTACCGAGTTGGAAAAACGAGGACTTATTCCGATGGTGAAGGAGTGGGATAAAATCATGGCCTTCTCCGCGAAGACGCTCTACACCGGTAATGATATTGGCCTACAGACCTACTCCGTAGTGAGAGTGTTTGATTATGTCGGAAAAGTACTGATTGATTTCCTAAACCGACAGGCTTTTGTGAACTGGACCCCGAAGGTGCAGAAAGACCTTAGCCGGGAAATCTCTCGCTACTTAAAAAGTATTATGGGAAGCGACAAAATCATTCAGGATTATAAACTGATGAAACTGGAGCAAGATCCCGAAACCAAGCGTATTAACATTGATCTTCATATTACTCCGTTCTTCCCCGCTAAGAACTTTCTATTAAAGCTAGGAGGAACCAAAGGAGATACTGCTGAAGATTGGGCGGCAGAGTTTGCCGAAGAATAATCAGATGCGGGAAAAATTATTTCCTTATCTATTTAGTTCAGTGAAACAATATAAACTATTACTAACCCTTTAACCTAACAAATCATGGCAGTAAGAGCTAGATTAAACTTAGACAAAATCGAAGATACTCGTGTAATTGATTTCTCCTACAGCTTCAATCGCGACATTGATGCTTCCGGACGACCTTCGGGCGTCGTTCGAGGAGGTACATTACAGATGACTATTGAGTCTACTAAGAGCGCATTTTTACCTACCTGGATGACCCTTTCTCAAGGGAAAACCAAAGAGGGGCAAATTGAAATTATGGATGATACGGACGATGAGAAACCGATTAAAACCATCATATTTAAGGACGCCTACATTGTTGAGTACGGAGAAAACTTCAGTTGGCAAGGCGGAGAAAATATGATGGAAACCTTTGTGGTCTCCTGCCGAGAAATAACGATTGAAGGTGATGGAGGTCCGGCAGTTTACGAGAATGAGTGGCCGATGTAGATTCGGAGATAAATATCTCCGGATTCGGATATCTACGATAGTGTTGGTTATCACACACTTACGTTGTGGCTAGAAATCAGCCTAAACCAACACTTTCTATTTTTCTTACCTCAATTCAATCAGTCGTATTACCTAGCCCGACTCTTCAAGTTTGACGACGTACTGGTTCTTTTAACTGAATCTGAAGATTAGTTTTACCGGTGGAGAAAAGTAGTATCTCAGAGTCCAAGTAGTAAGCCCCTCTAATAGCAGTGATAAAGGCTCGAGAAGAGTTGACTGAATGTATATTGGTGTGAAATCTCTTCGGATATTTTATATACGAGATATACGTGCCTCGATTAGTGAATATCAGGACCTGCGGAGTTTACTATTGAATATTTATTAACAACCACATAAAATAATCAGCTTTGGCACAACAAGTAAAAGCAGAAATAACGATTGGTGGGGAAAGTATTTCTCCTTTCGCTGATATTAATATTAGTCAGAGCCTGTTTGGTCATAATACACTGAATTTAGTTATTCCGTTAGATGCGTTTAAACAGAACAACTCTCAGATACTTGATCAGACTAAAGGATTTCTGAATCAGCCTATCACCGTTGAGATTTCTTCCGGAATATTTTCTTTACTTCAGCGCACTTTCACTTTTGAGGGAATAGTAACGAACATCAGAATGGCCCGCTACCAGCGAGGAGCTAAAATGATTTTTGTGACTGCCTATAGCCCTACCGTTTACCTTAGTGGTATGCCAACAATACGCTCTTTCCACGAGATGAGTTTAGCGGATATCGTCAACCAAGTGCTGGCTGATGTGCCTAGTAACATGACCACCAAGGTTAGCCCTAAGTATACTGAAGTAATTGAGTATGTGGTTCAATACCAAGAAACTAATATGCAGTTCATTCAGCGGCTAGCTGACACTTACGGAGAATGGCTATTTTACGATGGTGCAGAGTTTGTCTTTGGCGAACTCCCCGAAAAAGATCCTATTGATCTTCCCTTGGAGAAGGATCTTTTGGAAATGGATTTGTCGATGGAGCTAGTTCCAGTGAACTTTAAAGCGAGAGCCTACGACTACCTCAAGCACGAAGTGTACGAGAGTACCGCCCAGACTTCCGAAATAACGGATTTAGATCCATTTGGTAAGGAAATTTTAGATGGACACGAGCCAAATGCGTTTTCAAGCGGCGGTTTGCAAATGCCTAAGCACTACGTTTCATCTCCCCAGATGATTGATGATCATTCTCGTCAGGGTATGGCTACCCAATCGCGGCAAATGATCACCCTAACCGGAAGTACGGACAATATTACGCTGCGGGTTGGCTCGGTGATCAATATTACCGGAGAAAAAGCGAATGAGGTAGATTTAGAAAAATTTATCATTATTGGAATAGACCATTCCACCGATCAGAATTTAAGTTATACCAATCATATTACCGCTATTCCGGCTAGTGCTTCCAGTCCGCCGGCGAATAATCACGTTAAGATTCCCTTTTGCGAAACCCAGCAAGCTACGGTCATTGAGAACGATGATCCGGAAGGATTGGGGCGAGTTAAAGTTCGCTTTAAATGGCAGGATGATGACATGACCCCCTGGATACGGGTAATGCAACCGTTTGCCGGTCAGCAAACTGGAGAACTACACGGCTTTTTCTTCACTCCCGAAATTGAGGATGAAGTGTTAATCGGTTTTATGTACGACCATCCGGATCGGCCGTTTGTGATGGGTAGCGTTTACCGTCACCATGATGGCCAACATCCGAGTGAGTGGCACGATCCTAACACTAAGCGAAAGGTGATTAAAACCCGAGATGGTAATCACCTGGAGCTTATAGATGATGACAAAAAAATACGAATCTATAATGATTCAGGGACCATCAACGAAATTAGCTTAGATGCAAACAATAAAACAATAACGCTTACCAATGCAGATGGCAACGTTATTTCCCTGAATGACGGTCAGACGATTACTGTCACCAATGTTGATAATAACAGCCTTAAAATGGAAGGCGGAGAAGAAATTACGCTGACCTCTCAAGATGGAAAGATTCTGATTCAGAGCAAGGAGATCAATATTATTGCCGACGAGAGGATGTATCTGGAAAGTAAAAGCATTGAAATCTACGGCAAAGATTCGGTTGAGATTAATAGCGATAAAAAGATCGCCGCATCGTCAGGAAAAGAAGTTACGGTCGAATCTAATGGTACGGCTAAAATCAACGCAATGCAGTCGGTAGACATGGAAAGCATAAATACCACAGTGAAGGGAACCGCAAAGGTAAGCGTTGAAGGTGCCCAACTGAGTGCTAAAGGAACGGCTAGTGCCAACATTGATGGTGGTGCGATGACTGAAATCAAGGGCATGATGCTTAAACTGAATTAAAAACCCCCTCGCCTCCACTCGTCAGCATATATTGTGCATTATCTGGTTATGAAGGAAAATCCTATCGTACAACGCCAACAACAACTAACCCAGCAATGGCTAGACTTCACCGAAAAGCCAGATACCCGGTTATGCCGTTGGCTAGTGACTGACGATGAGCTAGGAATGCTTCAGGCATTTTATCAGCTTCAGAATTCCGAAGGAAACGATACTGGCGACTTTTTTCTAAAACTAACTTCCTCTTTCGCTGAGCCGACTGCTTTCGTTCAGGATTTACAACAGGAGTTTTTCCAAAAGATCAAAGAACTTCAAGAATTAGTAGACGACCCTTTGTTGAAAAAGTGGAAGCCTCTAAAGGCAGTGCCCGGTACTTCGCCTATCCTACATTTTCTCAGCACATTAGGCAACTTTGCCCAATCCTTAGATTTACCCGAAGGCTTTGTAGTAATCTACCTTCAACCCCAATCCATTTTCAATCGCTACGCCTGGTCAGATTGGTTGGTGCAGGTTTTGCAGATGGGAATACCTCAGCGAGTACGGTGGATGCTAACCGATTTTCAGCAAGAGCCTTATCTAAAAACACTCGCCCAATATTTTCCTCAGGAGGTGGTTACAATTGCGCCCGATCTGAAGATGAGCGCTGCGGTCAATGAGTTGGCATCAGCGGGTGATCCGGCTAACCCTGGGGTGCAATTTCGAAAAGCTTTCGTTCATCTTACTCAAGCCATCGGTAGGCAAGATTTAGCGATGGTAGATCAAACCGCTGTCAAAGCGTTCAAGATTGCGAACGCGAACGGATGGCCGCACATGAAAGTGGCAGTAAATATGGCTCGTGCCGGAGCTTATTTAGGCAAGCAGCAGTACGACAAGGCGTACAAAATATACGGTGAAGCCTACGATTTTGCTCGAGCTGCCTACAAGGAGGGAGATAAGCCTAGCGGTAAGCTTTCGGTAACTACTCTGTTTTCTCAAGGTGCGGCTATGATAGCCGCAGAAAAGTATGATGTGGCAGTTCATTCCTATACCCAAGCCGTTCCCTACGCCGAGGAAGCAGAAGATCTTTATAACTTAATGGAAGCCTGGAGAATGACAGGTTTCTGTTATCAACAGCTACATCAGGAGAAGCTGGCTTGGAATGCCTTATGGCAAGCATTAGAGATTGGCCCTAAGGTTGATGATGCAGTACGACCCAATAGTACTCTACCTTACATCGGACAAGCACTGATGGCAATGGCTGAGAAAAGTGGTGAAATGAACCTGTATTATCTAGTTCGCGACCGAATGGTGTTCTTAGTAGGAGAAGACTGGGTTGAAAAAGCCAAGGCCGTATGATGCCCGCGGCCAAACATTTCGACCCTGTCATGGGGGTTGATGTGCACATCATTCAGCCTCCGGGGCCTGTACCTCCGTTGCCAATTACTCATCCATTTGTTGGTTTCTTTCTAGATCCTGCCGACTATTTGCCGGTTGTTGGAGCTACTGTTTACGTAAATGGTGTGCCTCGTGTACAGGCCGGTTCCGGAAGCAGTATGCCCTCCATTGTTCCCCATATCCCGATAGGCGGTACCTTTATCAAACCCATTGGTAATGAGGGCGAGGCATTTATGGGTAGCTCTACAGTACTGGTTGAGGATGAACCTTTTTCCTACATGGCACTACCGGTTTTGAGCTGTAGCTGTATTGGTATGCCACCGCCACCCCGACCCACCAAGAAAGAACCAGCAGTGGGGTTGATGATGCCTACCTCAATAGTAACTCCTATCCCCGCTGGTCCTCCAGTACTGGTTGGGGGAGCACCAACTATTTCGCTCATGGCTATGGGCATGAAGGCTGGTATGGCTGGTATGGGAAAAGCTTTTAAGAAAATGCGGAAGATGCAGAAGGGAAGCAAGCGGATGAAGAAGATGTCCGACAAGATGCATGACGCTGCTGATGCGGTAATGGACAAACTGGGGGTGCCGCCAAGTGCTCGGAATAAAGTGCATCGTAGTATCTGTTCTGTTACTGGACACCCGGTAGATATTGCTACCGGGAAAGTATTTACGGAGCACACTGACTTTGAGCTTCCGGGTCCGATTCCTTTGCAGTGGGAGCGGGTTTATTTTTCTACTTCTACCTTAAACGGCGCTCTGGGCTACAGTTGGCACCATAATTATGATCTATCGCTGTATGCTGATCTAAATGAAGATTTAACCGCTGTGCGTCTGGCCGATGGTCGAGTTGCTGGATTTCCCTTGTTGGCGGTAGGCGAACAGCACTACGACCGCAAAGAAAAGCTAACGTTAATTCGAGATCGGCAAGGTTATCTACTTAAAAACCAAGCTGGGCTTCTGCACCGCTTCAGTCAGACTTCTTCCGATGAAGTAGTCCATCGGCTAGTAAGTATTGAAAATCGTAGCGGACATCTTATTCGCTTTAATTATAGTCAAAACGGACATCTGCAACAGATTATAGATAGCGCGGGTCGTAAGCTATCATTTGTAAATGATAATCAGGGGCGAATTCGCGAAATTATCGGCCCTCACCCGGATCGGGAAAACCAAACGATCAAATTAGTCTCCTACGAATACGATGCTCAGGGAAATTTGGTAACAGTGAACGATACGTTGAACCAGCCATTCCGCTATGTTTACCAAGGGCATTTGCTGATAAAAGAGACTAATCGCAACGGACTAAGCTTTTATTTTGAGTACGATGGATTTGACGAAAAGGCCCGTTGCACCCGTACCTGGGGCGATGGTGGTATCTACAATCACAAGCTCACTTATCATTTAGACGAGCAGTTAACCGTTGTTGAAAATTCATTAGGCTATAAAACCTATCACTATTATAATGACCAAGGAGTAGTGATTGAGGCGGTGGATGCGTTGGGCAATAGTTCGCAAACGGAGTACAACGAATACAATGAGGTAGTAGCCGAGATAGACGAATTAGGATTAGTAACTCGCTATACCTACGATGAACGAGGCAATCAGATCAGCGTAACTCAACCCGATGACGCAGTTGTCCAGATGCAGTATGATGAGGACGATCAGCTTATCGCAGCTACTGATGCGATAGGGGGGAAGTGGCAGTGGAAGTATGATGATCAGGGAAATCTCTCAGAGCGAATTGACTGCTTAGAACGGTTTACCCAGTACCAGTATCAGCAAGGTCTGCTTAGTGAAGTAATTGATCCGGCCGGAAACCGAACTCAATTGGCATACGACCAGCAAAATAATTTGAGCGGGCTCATTACGCCCGATGGTGCCCAAAGTCAATGGGAGTACGATCGGCTCGGTAGATGCATTCAGGTGAGTGATCCGAAAGGGAATGTGCAGCGTCGGCGATTTGATTTGCTGGGAAGGGTAGTAAGAGTAGATGAGCCGGACGGCAATCAGCGCCGATTAAATTACGACGGAGAAGGAAACGTACTGCAAGCGGTAGATCAACAGCATCAGGTAGCATTTACGTACCGGGGCATGAACCGGCTGGCTTCCCGCAGCGAAGCGGGTACTACCATAGAATTCCACTACGATACGGAAGATCAATTGGTGGGTATTAAAAACGAACACGGCTTCGTTTATCGCTTTGAATTAGACCCATTGGGTAACGTAGCCAAAGAAATCGGCTTTGATCTCCAGGAGTGTGTCTACGAGCGCAATGCTGCCGGACAAGTGACTCTGGTACGTCGCCCCAAAGAGCGTTGGAACCGATATGACTACGACCGGGCGGGCCGGGTGATACAAGTAAGTTACCACGATGAAACCCAGGAAAAGTACGAATACCGCGCTGATGGCGAACTGACATTAGCTGAAAACCAGCATCAGCCAGTAGTTTTTGAGCGGGATTTGTTAGGTCAGGTAACCCAGGAGCTTCAAGGAGAATATGAAGTGAGCTCGGAATACGACATTCTGGGAAGACGAACCAAGCTAATTTCTTCTCTGGGAGCTGAACTAGACATTATCCGCAACGCTATGGGCGATGTGGAAAAGCTGGAGGCTCAGAATGCGGAGGAAAATGCCTGGCAGGTCAGCTTCCAGCGAGACCAGATGGGATTAGAACTGGAGCGAAGCCTACCCGGAGGTATCCGCAGTCGTATGCAGCGCGATAAACTAGGGCGGCCAATTCACCACCAGATTAGTGGAAGTAAGGGCAACTTTATGGATAAGCGCTACGAGTGGGATGTAAACGACCGCCTGCGCAAAATTATTGATGCTCAGCAAGGCACTACTACCTTTAGCCACGACTCCCTAGGCAACCTAGCCGGAGCTCAGTACGGCGACGGCACCGTAGAGTACCGAATGCCCGATGCCGTAGGCAACCTCTTCCGTACGCAGGATCGTAGCGACCGTAAATACGGCCCAGCCGGACAACTACTGGAAGCCAACGGTACCCGCTACCAGTATGATGCCGAAGGAAATTTAATCAAGAAAAATGAGCCGGACGGAAAGTACTGGCAGTACGTTTGGAATGCATCTGGAATGCTAGCCAAAGTAATCCGGCCCGATGGGGAAGAGATAACCTTTACCTACGACGCATTAGGACGTCGACTCACCAAAACCTACCAAAATAAAACTACCTGCTGGGTATGGGACGGCAACGTACCTTTGCACGGGTGGGTAGAAAAAAACAAGCCAAGTACTATCAACAAGCCTTGGATAAGCATCCAAAGTTCCATAGAAAGTAAAGAGGAGGAATTACTTGCCGCTGCTCCTACTAACAGCCCACCAAACGACGTAACCACCTGGATTTTTGAACCTGGAAGTTTTGCCCCGGTTGCTAAACTAACTGATGAGCAACATTACAGCATAGTAGCTGACTACTTAGGCATGCCCACCTTTATGTTTAATGAGCAGGGTGAACAAGTTTGGGCTGCTGATACCAGTATCTACGGACAATTACGCAATCTGCAAGGTGACCGCCCCGCCTGCCCTTTCCGCTATCCCGGCCAGTACGAAGACGAAGAAACTGGCTTATACTATAACCGCTTCAGGTACTATGATCCTGAAGGAGGAGTGTATATGAGTCAAGACCCTATTGGGTTAGTAGAGGGTGGGATATATATATACATCTACTCATTTGATCCTAACAATTGGTTTGATCCGCTAGGTTTAAAAAAGAAGAGTCGTCACCGAAAACCCGTAGTAGTACGAACGAAGTCTACCGGTAGAACAAGAACAAGAACAAAAAACGAAGCATTTGCATTTGATCATGTGAAAAAACACCCGGAAAATGGTTCAGTGATTATAGAAGCAAGTAGAATAAATGATCCTGCATTCAAGGGAAAAGGATGGAATAAAATGAGTCAAACCATAAACCAAGTAGAAGTACACTATATGGCAAAGTTCGATAGGAAGGGCAAGATGACGGAAGTTACAGATTTTAAAATTAAAAAGGGTTGTAGATGATAAATGATCATAATCACTTTCTATTTTCAGGCGATTCGGAAGAAGAAAAAGCCCATTGGATTAAATGTGAGAAAAATCATGATCCTTTCATTTTAGTTTCTTCTAAAGGTGAATTTTTTTACGAATTATTTTTCGATATAACTAACTTAACTTCATCAGAAAAAATATCTGAAATATCATCCGAATTATATGAATTTTATAAAAGTTATGCTGCTTTCTTTTTAATTGATAACTCACTTTGGAGTGACTATGATAATCCAGATTATTTCTTTCAATTCATCGTTAAAAAGGAACATTTAGAAAGTATAGCACATCAGCTTTATTACTACTTAAAGAGCAAGATTTGATCTCGTAATCAAGAATTGATATTCGCTATAATCCCTCACTTTAACTATGCGCCCTTACTACACACTACCGCTTAAGACTCATCAATTACAAAAGAAAGAACGTCATAGCTTGTGTGATCTAAAGGAAGGGATTGCGCAGTATCTGCATCTTATCCTGAAGACACATCTTACCGAGTATCGCTACGATTATGCCTACGGTTGTTTTGTGTGGGAGCAGGATTTTGAGAATATTCAGAGCGTTAGCAAGTGGGAGAACCAGTTAGAGAATTTGATCAAAAGTGCCATAAAAGACTACGAAAAGCGGTTAGATAATCTTTTAGTGAAAATAAAAGTAGAAGAGCCTAAAGATTTTGTGCAGCGGGGCGATATTCCTAATCGGCTGAAGAGAAGAATCAATATTACGGTTTCGGGTATGGTTCGGAGAACTCGGGAGCTGTTTCAACATCAGGAGCTTATTTATTTTAGTCCGCTCACTATTCAGTAGAATTGACAATCTAGCACCAGTATGGAGTATTCCCGAAGTAGAATTAAACACCGATTAGTCAAATACGTGGCCGACCTTTGGGGGGACAAGCAGGCCGATTTGGATGGGTGTGACCCCCTGATTGAGTTGTTGTTGGGTGCCTGCGCCGTAGAATTTGAGCGCACTGGCAACCAAATTGTCTCCTCCCAAAGCCGGATATTAGAAAAGCTAGCGCACTTATTATTACCGGAGAGCCTTACCATTCCTCGTCCGGCCCACGCTGTAATGCACGCTTCAGCCGTAGAGCCTCGCCATACGCTAAAAACAGTAGATCAGTTTTCCTTCGACAAGGAAGTAGTGAACCCAGCTAAACCAACCGAAGTAGCTACCAAGTCTGTCTTTTTTTCTCCTACCTCGCCACTGACCATTCTTGACGGAAATATCCGCTACCTAGGCTTCGGCAACCGACTGATGGAGTATACTACTACTAATCTGCGAGAACAGCTAGCCGTTACCAAACGAGACAAAAAATTTTCTAATCAGGAAGTGTGGCTGGGCATCAAACTTAGCCGGGATTTGAAAGAGCTTTCTGAACTTACTTTCTTCTTCGATTGGGCTAGTAATCCCGACAAGGAGAAATACTTTAATTTACTACCGCTTACCCGTATTTCGGTGGGTGAAGTTGAGATGAAAATCAAATCTGGCTACAGTACCTCGGTAGAAGATAGAATCAGTAAGCTGCGTCGTGACTTGATTGGTGAGTGGGATATACTTCCTAAAATTGAAGATCAGGTTAATCAGCTATACGAGCATCACTTTATCACGGCGAGTTCTTCATCACTGGACATTAAACATTACCTCAGTAAATATCCATCTGAGTTTGAGAATCATTTTGATACTAAGGCCCTCGATAAATTTGATGAAAAATTACTTTGGTGCCGCATTACGCTACCCCAATTGATTCCGCAAAAAGCGATTGAGGAAATGCAATGCGCTATTAACTGCTTTCCGGTTTGCAATCGCCAGTTTGTTGATAACCGCCGTCCCTATCGTTTAGATAAAAGCCTCAACATTGTTCCGTTAAAAGTTGAGGACTATTTTCTCTCAGTTAACGAAGTCACTTCTGGAAGGGGAAAACCCATGCAAGCAGTTCCGTTTTACAACATTCAGCAACTGGAGCCAGGGACATTTGCTATCCGGAAAGAACGAGTAGCTCGGTTTGACCAGCGTAATGCCAAAGAGATGTTAAACTACGTGTTGGAATTGATGCGGGACGAAGCTGCCGCTTTTGCTGCAACGAGTGCCACAATCAGTTCTAAAGACGTTATTGAGTTGGAGCAGCAACTAAATCGGATAGAAAATAATCTCGCGAAAAAAACCTTAGAGGAAGATGTTGATCAATACCTGGTATTGAAGCCAGGAAAAGCGCGTGATGTTTACGTTTCTTACTGGACCACCACCGGCGCTCAGGGTAATCAAGTACCCGCAGGCAGTCAGCTTAAAACCCGTTCGGTTGATTTTAATTCCTCTACATTAGTAACTATGACCACCTCCTACGGAGGAAAAAATAAGCCGTCAGAACAGGAGAAGCTTTTTGCTTTTAGAAGCAATTTGCTTTCCCGAGGGCGTATCGTAACCCGCGAAGACCTGAAAGCTGCCTGTTACGCCGAACTGGGTGATAGTATCGCCCATGTGGAAGTAAAGAAAGGTTTTGAGAATGCGTCTTCCACCAAACAGGGACTCATGCGGGTGTTGGATGTATTCCTAACCCCTAGTGAACAAGAAACTCTTGCAGAAGATGAATGGGCAAAAATCAGTGCGGAGTTAGCTATGAGTTTGGAACGTCGCTCATCCATATTCCTACCAATTAGAGTTCGGGTAGTGCAACCTGTAAATTCATAATATGAACAATGCTACCAAATCGGATTTAAAGGAGCTACCCATAAAACTAAAGCTAGATTTATACGCTGAAGTAGTAATTGCAGCACTTATTGAACAAGGGCGGTTGAATGCTGAAAAACTATATGTACGGCCCAAGGGTACCTTTTATCGGAGTTTTCAGTTTGATCTGGCTAAGATAGATGTGTTGGAAGATAAGCAGTTGGGGGATAGGTCGGTATTTGCGGATGTGAATCGCGAGGGGTTGTATGACATGCTGCCCGAAGGTATTTTTCATAAAAATTTGAGAAAGACTAAGCATATTGATACGCAGGAGTCGGTACAGGAACTGGAATTACATAAGAAGGAAGAGAAGCATGCACGGCAGTTTTTTCTTCCACTAGAGCAGATGTTCTATCAGCAACGCATTGCGATTGAAATAGAAGAGCAAAGGTCCCTGATTGGGCTTTCCGAAACAATTGTAGAGGAATTGATTAGCAACTTCTGGAATATTTCGCTTAAATTGACTTATTACCAGTCGCTTTGCTTAGTCTACATGCTGCCGATGATCCATAAAATAGTAGGAAATTTTCCACTGACTGAGCAGTGCTTGCAAATATTATTACAGGTGCCGGTCTCAATATCACGAGGTGAAATAGCCGTTGAACCCATTGTTCAGGAGAGCAATAAGCTAGGAAGCCTTTGCCTGGGTGGTGATTTTATCTTAAACGATGAAGGAGTACATGACCTTCGTCCGGTTGTTATTGAGTTAGGTCCTTTGGGTGAGCAACCGCTGGCAGATTATTTTCCCCAAGGAAGCCTAGAAGACTATCTGAACTTACTGACCTCTTATTTCATTCCCGCCACACTGGATTGGAAATTTGAATTAATTCCGAATTCAGAAGAAAAGTTTTTTGAATTAGGCGACATTCATCAAAAAGGAATACTAAATTATACGACAGTTATTTAATCAAACTACTATATGCATCCTAACTTACGGAAGTCCGCAGTAAATTGGATAGACGGGATGAAAGTGAATAAAATGCACTTTCAGCAAACTGAGGAATGGATTATCGACTACCTGAAAGATGTAGTTGCGGTTAATCTCAATGACTATAATTATGGGTTACTTCCTTCGGCTGAAGGTGAAGGCACTTCGTTAAATCTTCAAGTAGAGGTGGAGCAAACCCAATTTGTTCGGGCTACCCTGCTTTCTTGCCGGGCAATTACTCGAGGAGGTATTCGCATAGAAATCACTCCGTTTATCAGTAAACAGTTTAACCTAGACAAAAATCTGTTAGAGGTCAATTTTAACCTAAAGGAGGCCACTAATCAACAATACGATATAGTCGTTACAGTGAATCCATTTTCTCGTATTCCCGCGGGCGATCCTGATCCGGAAGAGCATCCGCTACGTCATCCCTTCACTTTACCTAATTATACGGTAGACGTGATTCCTTCCTCCCATATTAATACGGAAGAGTTCAGCACCTATCATTTAACCCTGGGAAGATTCAGGGTTGTAGCCGGCGAAGTACAAATTATGGAGTATACTCCACCCTGTACGCAGGTGCTTAGTCATTTACCTCTAGTGCAGAAATACCGTGATTTTGAAAAACTGTTATACAGTATTCGGAACAGTCTAACTCAGTATATTAAAAAGGCCAGAGGTGCTGACAGCAATAGCGTAAACCATGACTTGCTAGCACTTGCTGAAAGTACTTTAATGAGTATTGCTATTTTTCAGGACGAATTTGCTATTGACCTACCGCATAAACCGCCGGTAGAGCTATATAAGTTTTTTGTACGCTTTGTCCGGCTGATCTCTACCGAGTTAAACTGTATGCCGGAAGATGACCGGCTTCTAGTTTATAACACGCTCAATCAGAATTTTGCGGCTGGTACTTTTGAAAATATCGTAACTGCGGTATTAGACCTTAAATACTCTCATCGAGAAATACATCAGACATTAGAAAAGCTGCATACTGAAATAGCTAAAATTAATGAGGTTGTAAGCAAGCTTCCCTTTAATATTAGTTCCACCCATTATCAACCTCCCAAGCCACCGACACCCCAACCACCTCCACCTCCTGTTGAAGAACCACCCAAAAAGAGTGGCCCCACGGTGAAGATTTTCCGAGGCGGCCAACGGTTATAAGAGTTGTGTCAGTCAGCTATGCGGAAAATCATAAAAGGATGTGAACTAGGCTACTACTTTATCTCATAAGAGAAATACGTGATGTTTGAGAACATCTGATTGTGTCTGCCGAGACTGAGAAAATAGTCGTTGAGCCTGACTTCACCTGCTTGTAAATTGTGATTTTTTTTGTCATATTGATTGGCGGATACATTCATTTTTATTTTATAAATCTTATGAACATTTTTAAGCTCAACCTGCTTGTCAGCCTAACTGCCATTATTACTTTTATTCAGTGCCAGGAAGAAGAAGAACCGGCGATTAACCTGTTGCAGAATAGTAACATAGAAGACGGAACTAACCGACCTAGTGACTGGCTAATGCCTCCTAGTAGTGATCAGCAACCTTTTGACCTTAGCTGGTCAGATGAAGAAGCTTTTTCACCCCAAAAAGCGCTGAAAATTAGTAACCAAACTGAAAATGAACCCGATGATTTTTCTTACTGGGCTCAGGTAGTACGGCAAAATATTCCTCACGGCAGAAATATTACGCTACGAACAATGATCAAAGGCAATCTGACCGGTCAAGGCTTATCCTTAGTAATACGAACAGATGGTAGTGACGGTCAGTTACAGTTTGTTACCACCTGGGGCGAAACCAGCATTACGGGAGACTTCGATTGGACGGAATACAGCGTTAGCCTGGAAAACGTAGATGATGAGACAAATACGATATTTATTTTCCTGCTTTACAATTCAGAAACTACCGGCGAAGTCTATTTTGATGATGTGACCCTTACGGTGGACTAAGACGGCTCTTCGATTACAATCAATTCTACATCGGTAAACTCGGCCTCTCCGGTAGTGCCTGGTAACATCACTAGAATTATTACTATATGGGATGTTTTTCGGGAAAAACAAGGAATTGTCAACTCCCGAGTATCATTGCTAAACTTGCCAGTTGCAGGATCATCTTCAGATGTTAGAAATAGGTACTCTTCTAATTCAGCCCCAGTTGCGCTTACAGGATTATGGTAGGCTCGGGCTACAATGGCTACCCCTGGTCCGGTAAGCCCTTCGGCATTAATGGTTGCTCTAAAAGTCACATCAGAGCATTCGGGGAAATTAGGGTTTGAGAACGTCCGATGCCAGTATCCGGTATTTTCGGTATTCTTGTTATTAGATTCGATAGAAAAGCGAAACCTTTCGTTAGCCGGCGTTCCGGCTTCTCCGGTGTAGTTATCGTTATCCGAATAAAAAAACCAGTTACCGTCTCCCTCAAATGCGCGGTAGAAAATTGGGTTGGTACGGAAGGTTTGGGGGAAACGGATGCATTGGTCGGCGGCTGCTACTCGGTCGACTAGTTCCGAAATATAGTAGTCTCTTTTTTCGTTAGATTCAGAGTAAGTATTTCCAATCCGGGTGGTCATTAGCGATAGAGGGGAACCATCACAGAGTTGAGCCTCATCGTGCCTCCGGTTAAGAAAAGCGTGGCCTATTTCGTGAAAGAACAAGCGCTCCCGCTGAATATCATTCATGGTAGCCCAACCGCAACTGGGGTCGGTAGAAATTTCAATTCGGCGAATATTGTTGTTGAAGTAATTGGAGAACCCCATCCCGCAAAAACTATCATCCGGGGTCTCGACTCTATCCACATACTCTGCTTCCACTTCGGACAGGTTCAAATTGTACCCTCGCTTGCTGGCTTCTTCTTCAAAACGGTCCAGATAAATTCTCAGATCAGGTAGTTCTGAAGAAGTATTATCATCCTGACAAGCTCCTAAACTAACAACTACAAAAAGTCCCAGAATACGGTTAAAAAAGTTCATGTAATTACAGTTAAAAATTGTCCAATAAAGATATAACTATTGGAAAATTCTGCAAGCTATGAACCGTACTAAAAAATCTAGTTATTGCTTCTTTGGCGGATTAATCATGATGTGGGCGCGATGGGTGCCAGGGTCCATGATCCAGGGCATACCGGGCGCTTCGGGGCTAAGGGGTAGGCCAGTACTAGCTGCGGTAGCGTAGGGAATGTACACTACATAACGGAAGTCAGGTTCGGTCACCTCGCCGGTGGCGGCATCGTAGCGCTCGGCCGGAGCCGTTAATACATAAAGCGTAGTAGGGTCGTCGGGCATCTTGAGCGAGCCGCCCTTTACTTCTTCTTCCCGCATATCAAATATTTCCTGGGTAGATTTTCCTTCTTTTCTCAGGTCGCGCCCCCGCTGCATGAAGGGTTCCAGATCGCGGTGATAGCTGGAGACGCTAAAGCCTTTCTGATCGGGGTTATCGGCAATGCATACCATTTCGTTAGTACCCTCCCGGATTACTAGCAGTTCGCCGTTGCTGTCGTATCCGTAAACGGTTGCGTCTTCACGGAGCTCTTCCGGAGCTGCCAGCACCGCCGTTTTTATCTGTAACTCAGCATTGGGCACTGAACTTTGCCCTACACAAGATAAGGTAATAGCTACCAGCGCAAAACTAAAGAAATAGGTTTTCATAGGTTTAGTAATTGTAGTACGGTTAGCAGATCGTCTTGATACTCTGGCTAAACTCCTTCACTAGAGTAAGCTTAGATTTTGCCTAAAAATAAGCAATGTCGCCAACATTCCTACGATACATCAGGGTAAAGTACCACTAGTCAGTTCGCGATACATAGGTTCTAAATCAAGCGTATCTTCAAACTGTTGCTGTAATGCCAGTAGATCCTCGAACAAACTGGCTACTTCATCAACGTAGTCTGGATCATCGGCCAAATCAGTAAGTTCTTTCGGGTCTTCTTTCAGATTATACAATAGCACCTCATTGGCCTGAGGATACACAATCAGCTTCATATCGTCTTTTCGGATCATTCGCTGGTAGTTGATATAGCCACCGTAGATGGCATCGTATGGTCCTTGCTCAGTTTCTCCTTTCGCTAAACCCAGCAGACTATTAAACTCTACATAGTCCGGCTTTTCAATACCAGCCAGCTCCAGGCTAGAAGCCATCACATCCTGCAAATACACATCCGTCTCTACCTGACGGTTTGCCGGAATATCCGGGCCAACGAGCATTAGCGGTACCCGAACGCTATGATCGTACATATTCTGTTTGCCCAACAGCCCGTGTCGTCCGACTGAAAGCCCATGATCGGCAGTAAAAAAGATGTAGGTGTTCTCCATTTTTCCGCTGGCTTCCAGCGCATCCAGAATCTCACCGATCTGCTGATCCAGATGGGTAACAATGGCGTAGTATTCTTGCATATGCACTTTGGTAGCGTACTCGGTGCGGGGAAACGGGGCTAGAGCCTCATCGCGAAGCTTGGGACCCAAACCAATTTCTTCTTCGTAGGGATAGCGGGGCATAAAGCTCTCTGGTAACGAAATACTATCGAGCGGATAACGATCCACAAATTCTTTAGGCGACTGCCGGGGGTCGTGGGGGGCATTAAACGCCAGGTACATAAAGAAGGGATCAGGTTGGGCCACGGCATCATTAACATAATCAAGTGCATCATCCTTCAACACCTCACTCCAGTGCTTACCGCCTTCCCAGAAGCCGCCCATGGCGGTATCGTAGGGAGACCAGGAGTTATCTTGTTCATTTTTAGGACGATTATACCCCAATGGCATAGTTTCCGGACTATCAAACGAGCCCTGGTCTCGAGAGTCATTAGGCATGCCCGGGCGGATATGACGAACGGTTTGGAATACGGATTCGGCTGGAGCGGCTACGTGCCACTTGCCAGTCATGTAGGTATTGTAGCCCGCCTGTTCCATTAGTTTTCCCCAGGTTTGGGTTAGAGCCAGAGAATCACCTTGTTGCCAGGCATCTTTGAACTGATTGGCTCGCCATACAGTACGCCCCGAAATCATCATGGAGCGGGAGGCTACGCAGATGGCTCCGTTCCAGCCGCCCATATTATAGGCATGGGTAAAAGTAGTACCGTTGTGTACCAGTCGATCCAGGTTGGGAGTTTCAATTTCCTCGTTGCCCAATGCCTGCACCGCAGTATACGTTTGATCGTCGGTGAAGATCAGTACGATATTAGGTGGAGAGTCTAAGGTTTGCTCCAGTTCGCTACTTTGAGTTGAACAAGAAATAGAAATGACTAACAAAATCAGTCCCGATAGGTACGAATAGATTGGATGCATAGTAGTAGATTGATGAATGTACCCCGCTAACCAACGGTATTTCTGAACATATTACTAATCCGTTTCCTGATAATCAAATAAGGACTTTGATTTTATGGCTTCGGATACTTCTGGCGGAACCATTCGTTCCCAACCAGTTTGCCCGGAGCGAATCATGGATAGTACATCATCACTGTAGATAGCCAGATTATCTTTGTTGGTGGGCTTCACGTCCACAATTTTTCCTGACTCGCATAAATACTGGTACAACTTTTTTAGATAGCCTGGAAATTCCAGATCGTCAATACATACCAGCTTCTGGGTTTCAGGATGACTGGAGGGGTATACGTATAATCGGACATTATTTTTAAACAACGCTCCAAATGCTTCCAGAATACCGCCACTGAGGTCGTGATAGTAAGATTCATCGAATATTTGCTGTAAGCCTTTCACTCCCAAAACGATACCGATCTTACCTCTAGTTACTTTAGAAATGTAGTTAGCCAGTGAGTAGTAGCGTTGATAGTCAGAAATCAGTACCCGCTGCCCTAACGAACCCAGAATATCTACCCGATGTAGGAAGTCAGTATCGTCAATACCAGCCTCATCGGTAAGTCCATGCAGGGTAAGCTCAGAAATTCGTATCAGGTTTTCTTCTTCAATCGGCTCGTCTTCCCGGAAAGCCTGAAGCCCAGCGTGCAGCATATCCATATTAACGTGAGTTACCGGTCGGAAGCGCCCTCGTAAAATCATCACGTTCTTTTTGTACAACGCTTCCTGAGGTTGCAGTACATTACCATCCGCGTCGAACATAGTGGCCTGGCTTAAACCATTTTTTACCAGTTTCAATGCCATCAACCGATTGTCTACCGTAGAGAAATTCGGACCAGATAAACGGAAGAAGTCTACTTCAAACCGGTCGCTCGCCACATTATCGGTTAGAGATAGCATTATCTCTTCAGGATCCGACATGGTGGTGCAGGCGTAAATGAGGTTTACCCCCAAAACTCCGAGTACCTGCTGCTGTAGGCTGGCTTCGTTATCGTACAAAAGGACGTGAATCACACATTCATTTAGTCCCCCTTCTGGTTCGCACTGAAAACGTAAACCTAGCCAGCCGTGCCCCTGATTAGTTTTTTGGTAGTTGAGGGTTTCTACGGTGTTGGCAAAGGCAAAAAACTTAGTTACGGGTGCTATCTCGGTGAGTCGCTCCTGAATCAATTGCATTTCGTGCTCCAGCATCCGCAGCAGCCGAGCCTCGCTCACGTAGCGCTTGGTTTTGCCGTAAATTTCATCGCTGAACTTCATGTCGTAGGCCGACATGGTTTTAGCAATGGTGCCCGATGCACTGCCTACCTTAAAGAAATTGGATGCGGTTTCCTGTCCGGCTCCAATCTCAGCCAATGTGCCGTAAATACTACGGTCTAGATTGATCGCCAGTGCTTTTTCTTTAGTTGATGGAGTATGATTGTTTGGCATAGCTGATTTCTTCTGATAACATTACCCATTGAATTGGGTTCAAGTGTATATCGTGTTAGCAGCCCATAAAGTTTTTTCTTTGAAGCATGTTTTCTCTTGATTTTTTAAACTCTAACACTACGAAAAGCAGATTGAGCGAGGAATGCTACATTTTAGTGATCCTTCTCACGATCCACCACTCACAATTTCACTAATACAACTTCTTATCGATAGAAAAAATATCTCTAACCAGCAATCAATCGAGCAACTTCCGGCCTCATTGAAAGCCGAAGGACTAACTACGGGCAATGGAAAATTTACCCTAGACGCCGAAATGAATTTGTTACCGGACCACCCTGCTTTTAATTCTGATCTAACTATTAATGAAGTTAACCTGCCAGAGTTAAACGATTTTCTTCGGGCATATCCGGGTATTCGGATGAATGAAGGACAGTTGAATATTTCTTCGGAGCTAAGAGTGAATAACGGGGTAATTGATGACTATATTCAGCCTCTCCTTCTCTGGTTGAAAAAAATTAGAATACTTGACAGTACATTGATACCAGGAGAATTTACTTACTGGTTATTCTTCGCTACTAAGCTCAAAACGGTATACCTTACTGCCTAATATCAGCCGGGTCTGATCACGTAACAGTACTTCGTTCATCACCTGTACGAAAGTTGCCTTGTTAGCACTTCTATCCACAATCATCCACGTGCCATCTCTATTCTCTAAAGTGGCATGCTGTTGGCGAGAAATACTAGGTTCATCAATGCCTAAGGTTATCCGATTTAAATCAATATCTCTTCCCGTAAATGCTTTGGTGCTTCCTTCCATTTCGTCTACGAGTGTTACCGAATTACTGGAGTTTGCCAGGTCAAACTGACCAAATTGCATGGTTCTTTTACCTGTGTTCTGGTTAGGAAGGCTACTTCCAGCAGAAAATCGAAATATTCGGTTACCAAGAATGATCCGAGTACCTTCTCTCAGCGGTTGATAGCTGAGGGCCTGCATAAAGGTGGCTCCGTTAGAACTGACATCTTCAATATACCAGATTCCTCTATTCTCTCGGAGCTGAATATGACCTTCGGATGAAATACTAGTGTTACCCGGATCGAGTTCATCACGCCCTAAAATTATGGTATTGGCTTCCCCCAGGTCGGCCATGATCGACATGTCGGGTGAAGATTCGTTTACTAATGTGAACACCTTTGTCTCAGAACTATCTTCAACCTTTTCGTTTTGGCCAAAATCTATGCTATTGAATTTGATAGTTTTCTTAGCTGATTCCAGGTTGGGTTTAACCGGAGGCTCGGGTTGCCCCCCGGTATAACCGCAGTTAGGGCAGGGAGACTCTACTGATGCTAAGGTTCGGAGCGGATATGAACACTCAACGCAACGATAGTTATGGCCGAAGGCCGAGGCCTGATTTTTATCAATAAAAGGCCGGTCTGCTTTTCGCCCAACCACTGTTTCGTTCGTAGCCCGATAGTTACTTTGATCAATAGGTTTAGGGGTCCAAGGCTCTTTTATTGGCTTATTTGGTGTATTCTGATTCTTCTTGTTCTTCGATCGAAATGGATTTCTCATTACTTATTCAGTTTTTGATATCGGAAACTATCTGTTTCTCTTCTTTATGTAGTGTATCTAAAATATAATTGGTTACCTATTTTCCGCGTAAATTTTCACTATTTGTAGATATTGAGCTAATTTCACGAAAGCAACCACGAACTTGCAAAGATTGTAAATTTATTAGCGGTTGTAATTGTAAGTCGTGATAGTTTACAGCAGTTATTTGATTACGGTTACTATCTTCAGAATTGATATTCATTTTATGATTATTCTCCTCGCCTCTGACTACGAATACTACCAATGCTGAGAGGATAATTGAAGTGATCAATACAAATATCCACTTATTTTTTAGTGTTTGAAGGATAGACCTACCCTTTGCTTGGTGTGAAGTGTTACCAGGAGATAATACGTCAGCGTACAAAACGGTAATATTATCTAAACCACCAACGTTGTTAGCCGCTTGTACCAGAAGTTCGGTAACCTTCTCTACATCAGAGTGATTTTCAATAATCTGCTGAATCTGGAAATCGCTTAGCATACTATTAAGCCCATCACTACAAAGTAGTATTTTTTCTTTACCATCTAGTTTTCTAGCTAGATAGGATGGAGTTGGCTTACCGTCGGTGCTTCCTAGTGCTTGTAGAATAATGTTACTATGCTCATGCACCCTGGCTTGTTCAGGTGTAAGTTCTCCTTGTTGCACCATTTGCCACACCAGTGAATGATCTTCGGTAAAAGGCTGCAATGGATATTCTTGATCCGGTTGAAATACATAGCATCGGCTATCTCCGCACCAGACTACATGTAGGTAGCCATCCAATATCCAGGCGATGACTGCGGTGGTGCCCATGCCGGCGCATTCCGGATTGGATTGAGCGTATTCTATAATCTGATGATGGGCATTTATCAGCAAACTTTTAAGGTATTTCTCTACGTCTTGTGGTGGAAGAGGGTAGGTTAGTTGCTGTACTTGGTTTTCTACCTCCTTACACGCAATGGCTGAAGCAACCTCTCCTGCATTAGCTCCCCCCATACCATCCGCAATCATCAGCAGGTAGCCCATCGGAGCTGGTGTCTGTTCCGAAAGATCCACAATGATAAAACTATCTTCATTATGGCCTCGGGCTTGCCCAACGTTGGTATCGCCATAGTAGTTAATCACTGTAGGATCAGATGTAGTTTGCTTAGTAGTATTCTCCATAATCAATTGCTTGAATGGTAAGGGGCAACTAGGGGATTTAAGGCTTGTAAAGTCCACGCTCCTTGTTGGTCGGTGTAGACAGCTACCAGTTTAACCTCGATAGCACCTAATCGCACTACTTCGGTAAACATAGCGCCCCCTAAGATAGTACGATCTTTAAAACGAACATTTTCTATTTCAGCGACACCATTATCTTTCCACTCTAAACGATTCAATGTAATAGTAGAAGACTTGACTTCTGCTTCATTGGGATTTTCATCGGACTCGATGAAATAAACGACAAGTTTACCTTCAATAGGTAATGAATCACTAAGGTTAAGCCCAATTTTGCCAGGTTTAAAACTGGTTAACGAACCTTGAGTATTAAAGAGAAGGTTCTTGGAATTAAATGGACGAAATTCGTCTGCGGTATTGATCTGTTTAACCTTAGTTATGGAATTAACTGGTTTATGAGAAGCTTCATATTCCCTGAAATTCGGATCAATCTGCCAGGGTGAAGCTACGGTTGCAGGCATCCAAAGGTCGCGATCTACAAGTATTCCAATCCGGTAAATGTCTCCAAAGTGATCAAAGATACCCCGACCAACTAACTCACCGGAAGGTGATTGTAACTGATATTCCTGATGGACCAGATATACCGCCCCTTCGGTAGCCTGGAGGATCAGGTCTTGATTGTTTTTTAACGCTAATAACTGAGGTATGCGAATAGAAGATGAATCTATTTGAGCATAAGCAGCACTGGCAGTCAGACATAATAAATATACGAGTAGCGTTATTTTAGACCAGGCTTTCATAGAATCAGTTGGTAATGTTATTAATTGGAACCACTGATCCTAGTGCATCATCTCGACCGGTTACGGGGTTTTTATAGCCTGCCGAAACAATGGCAACGGCAACTGCTTTTTCGTCGCGGATAACGAACAGTGGTCCGCCGGAATTGCCGTTATCAAAACCGTAGCCGGAAACGGTGATGGTGTTATTTTCCAGGTTGTCTTTAGCTACCGTAGCTCTACTGTAAAGCACTTCTAATCCCTGATTGCTACTTGCCTTTTGAAATGTGTCTCCGTAAGTATAGCCCAGACAGTGAAGTACCGTACCACTTGGCAGCGAAGTAGACAGGTTGGGTGCTGCCTGTATGTCTCCCTTTTTGTTGGTAAGTAAGTATGCCCAATCAGTACCGTCGTAACTGTCGGCTTTTAGAAGCACTGCCTTTTGGCCATTATATTCTTTCTCTACATTATAGTCGGTGCTACGATCAATGACAAAATCATGATTGTTAAAATCCAGGCGGGTAGACTCATCGGAGGAAATTGCGTAAAAACTGAAAGTAACTACTCCTCCTATGCTAGCTAGTAGACTTAGCTCATTTTCCTCGTAAAGATGCAGTTCAACACAGTGTCGGGCAGTAACAAAACGTCCGTCATCTAGTAAAAATCCGGTACAGTGGCAATTTTCTGGTACCGCTTCATTGACGAGCACTTTCCCATCTAGCTCGGCGCGAATATTTTTAATGCCCATGTAAAAGACGCTTTCCTTTACCTCGTTGATTGCCTTGATAATAATTTCTTCAGGGCTGGCTTTTTTTTCATTAAGCTGATCGATCAACTGATTTTGTTTAGCCGTGAAATTAGCGACAGTAGCTTGCAACTGAGCCTTCAACTGTTGGTTATCAGCCAGCATTGCTTCCTTCACCTCCTGATTAGCCTGTATTGCGCGATTTAATGAATCAGAAAGGAATAAATTTTTCTCTTTGAGTTCGTAGGTTTCGCTAGCCAGAGTCTCGGTTTCTTGGTTTAGTTGATAGATGAAAAATGTAGCTGCTAGCGATCCAATAATAATAGCAGCCACTAAAATGAAAGCAGCAGTTTTGTAGGGTCTGATAGCCTGATTAATGACTATCCCAATGCGTTGAGTAACTCCTTTGGCTGGGACGGCTGGAGTACCAATAGGCGTAGCCTTAAACCGCATGCGGGGGCCTTCATAAGAGAGCTGAATTTCATCTCCGCTGGTCAACTTCCACTGCTTCGCTATCGGATTCCCGTTAACTAGTGTAGGATTAGTACTGGAAAGATTGTTAATATAAACATCCGGACCTATTCGTTCTAAGGCGACATGCTTACGGCTTACTGTGCTATCCTGTTCGGGAAACCGAATGGCACAGGTAGAAGAGCGGCCAATTTCTAGGTAGGGGACAATAATCATTTCCGACGATCCGGCGGGGTGCTGAGCAGTGGAGGTCAGGAACTCAAGTGTATAGGCCGATACTTCCTCCCCTCTAATAAAAGACATGCCCGTTTTAATGGACTGCGTGACTTTAGACATGGGGTGGTTTCGGGTTAGGACTGTAAAGCTATTCTTCACTAAATATATTAAAATTTCAACAGAGTGCCTTGCCTTTTTGCCCTTTTTCGGCGCTGTTCACCAAAAAATGTAGTAAATTTACTACACTACCAATCGATCTAAAAAGGCTTAACCGTCATGGATTCAGGTCAAAAAGTTGTTGTCTCAGAACATGATTTCAGAAGAAGGTTTATCTATGACCAAAATAGCCTTTTGGGCGAAGGTGGGTTCGCTAAGGTATACCGGGCTTATGATCGCCAGTTTGACGAAACTGTTGCACTAAAATTCTACACAAAAACCAATTTCGAGCGGTACGATATTATCGGCGAGATGCGCAGCTCCCGGCGGTTCACGCATAAAAATGTAATTCGCGTTCACGATGCTCGTATTGTCCAGTTCACCAATTCCTACGGGGTTACTGAAGATGTTCAGGTTGGTATCATTGAATATGCCAACGCGGGGAATCTACACGATTTTTTGGCTACCACTCCCTCAGAACAAGCGTTCCGTCAAGTGCTTATCGGCATTCTTCAAGGATTAAACTACTTGCATACCGAAAAAAAGGTTATTCATAGGGATCTTTCTCCTGACAATATATTGATGGTAAAAGAAGGGGAGGAGTGGATACCCAAGATTGCCGATTTTGGTATCTCTAAACAATTACAGGTGAGAGACGCCAATGTGAAAAACCAAAAGGTTTCTTCAGAATTGGTAGGTAAAATGGAGTACATGGCTCCCGAACAGTTCGACCCGAAGACGTTCGGAATTAATGGCCATATTACAACGAACGTAGATTTATGGTCTTTCGGAGTCATACTTAACGAGATCTTCACAGAAACTTCTCCCTTTGGTGACCGGAGCACGAACCAAAGTGCGATGCAGATCATGCGGAACGTGGTTAACAATCCGCTGCCATCCCAGATCAAGGAGATTCCGGAACCTTACCAAACTATGATCCGCAAATGTTTGGTTAAATATGCTAAAAAGCGAGTTCAGAGTAGCTTGGAGCTGATAGAAATGCTTAACTATCAGCAACCGGTCCAGAAAAAGAAATCATCGAAGCCAGTTTTGGTAGCGTTAGGTGTCTTACTCTTTTTACTGGCTTGCGTTGGCGGGTGGTTTTTACTAGATCGCTCCAAAGGGCAACCAGAAATTGCTGAAGAACCGAAGCAAATAGAGGTTACAGAGATACTACCCAGAACTGATTCGCCTTCTCTGCCAACTGATTCAACTACTCCTCTTCCGGATACTAAAGAAGATCCTACTAATGAGAGTCAGCTTTCAAATGATGAAAAACAAACCCAAGCCGAGGTTAATCAACCTAATACAAACGAAAACTCTTTTTCTGAAGAAGATCTCTACATTAGTTTGATGAACGAAATTAAAATGTTGGATAATGAAATGATTAACGAGAATCTTCGAAAAAGCCGGATAGATCGTTACATTGAAAGATATTTTATCGGTCCTGAAGCTAAAGTCTTAGTTCAAAAAGGGCAAACGGTAAGTGAACAAGAAGCCCCCGCTTTTATGGAGTACGTAGTGAATACAGCGAGCATAGGAACCCGAGACTGGAAAATAAATTCTACGCAAACCGAACTAGAGAATCAAAAAATCTCAGTGCTATCGTTAGAGATGCTTTGATTTACCTATCTTTTAATTAGTTGTCCGCTGTAAACGTCTCGCTCCGTTTCTATCCGATAATGATAGAGCCCATTTCCTTGCTCGGGCAAGCTAATTTCTAATTCTTGATAACCTCTCCTCAAGTTGGTTTGCTCAACTTGGCTCAGCATCCGGCCCTGACTATCGTAAATAGCTACTACTATTCTCTCCTGATAGTTAGTAGGAATAGTTACCGGAATGGCGACTACACTTTCGGCCGGATTAGGAAAAGGATGTCCAATCACTACTTGTTCTACATCCAATATCTGCCAGAAATCGTTTTTATTTCCGTAATAAATTTGAAAGGGTAGCCCTTTATTTCCCGAAACAACCGAAGAATATTCGCTTTGGGAAGCCATAGAGATCAGGCGGGAACTAGCTTCATCCCACAAATAAAGTTCTTCCAATAGCTGTTGTACGATATTTTTATCCCAACTCAATGTTACCTTGTCACCGTCTTGACCTCCTTCAATTGTCGCATGCCAGTGGTAGCTGGGCTGCTCGGGTACTACTGAACGGTTCATCGGGTATTCGTCATTTTGTATAATAAGCTCAGCTTGATTTTGGGGTTTAGGAACGTTTAATGCGTCAAAACCATCGATACCTTCAGTCGCCTCTATGTGCATGCCTACGCCGTTCCTGGTGCTTATGGAATTGTTCCACTGTAATGAAATTGGAAGGTTCCATCCGTCTTTAGAAGAATTTTCTTCAATCCGGCCATTGCTACCAGTAGGGCGTAGCGGAGGAACCAATAAATCAAGCTCAGCATCATCTAAGAAAACAAATGCGCCTTCAAAGGCATTGAGTTGGCTCGAGGATTGAGCATAATCGTTTTCTCCTTCACCAGAACGAAGAAGCTCTAATTGAGATAAACTACTATTTTCAACACTATTAAAGCGAACAACAGCTTCCCAGTCAAGCGTGAAGGGGTAAGGGTTACCAATTAGGTTCCAGCCTTGAGTAAGTTTAACTACGTGTACCGGCCGGTCTGGATTTTGAGGATCTCGGGCAGCCATATTTGCTATTTGGCCCCCAAAACGAGTGCTGTTTCTGTTTCTTGCAATTAAAAAGTAGCCTTGAAGTGGATCAAAATCATCATTAGTGCTGAACCCGGATTGGTTATATTCCACAAATGAGTCCTGGCTTTTTTCAAAACGGAACAGCCGCCATTCGTCAGTATCGTACGGTAGAAGTTCTTCAATAACCTGGTCTACCTGTTGTGGTTCAAACGGAAAAGCCACCAGATTGAAGTCTGACAATACGAAGTTTTCTGTCTTTTCGCCAATAGCGTGCCACGGACCAACTGCATTATTATCGCTACTAAAGAATGTGTCGTCGTATATCCAGTAGGTTGTGTTCTCGGCTCCGACTAAAGGGTTACCACCCGCATCGACAAATTCATATTGGTAGCGAATACCAATAGGATCTACATCAAGGAGGTCTACTGCAGTAAATGAATTTGTGAACTTACCGTCTACTTCGGTTACCTCCTGCCATTCACCAAATTGCTCTTCACTTAAACCGGCATAACGAAACCTTGCACTACTGAGGCTACTTCGGTCTCCCGTTAGCTCTACCGAAAGATCAAGACTTGTTACGCTATTTCCACTTACTAAATGATTATTGGTAAAAGAAGTGCTTGCTTCTAAGGGTTGTGGAGACTTCGTAATTATTATTCTAAAATCGCTGGGTGCTAATGTGCTATTCTGTTCATCTGATACCGAAAAGCTGAAACTATCATTGTCGACATCAGAAGTCTGTTGGACATATTCTACATTACCTTCATTGATGTTTTGTTGAGTGAAGGTGTCATCAACTACCAGATCAGTTTCTTGTAGTCTAAGACTACCATGAACTGGAGCCTGTGTTATCTTATAAGTGATTTTGTCCGCGCCACTTTCTTTATCAGTGTGTAGTAAAAGATTTCTACTAATAATCACGGAGTTTCCTTCTACTACTTCGGCACCCGCATTAACTTCAAGTATTGGTTGAGTGTTTCCGTCGTCAGGTTTAGGGTTTACTACAAAAGTGACTATATCGGTGTCAGTACTCGTTCCATCGGATACTATTAGGGTTATGATATGTGTTCCAACGGGAAGTGAGACTTGAGCGGTTTCACCATTCGCAATATCAGTATCGCCTTTTCGCCATACATAACTGGTAATTTCACCAGTCGAAGCAGATCCATCAAGGGGTACCTCAAAAAAACCACTCTCATCGGCAGTAAAGGTTTGATTTTCTCCTGCCTCTGCGCTCAGCGTAGGAATTAACTGTTTTTCTCCAATTGCAAAATCTCCCCAAGTCGTAAAGGCTTCGGTTGAGGTGATAGTACCCGGTATACTAATATCCTTACCACCAATATTAGACCATTGAGTACTTGTTGCTTTTGCTATTACAGCTTCTTCTACATTTATCCCATCTTCGTCGGTAATAGGTAGTGTGATTGTTGCATTAGAGAAGTTATTCTGATTACTATTGCTGATCTTCCAGAACCTTTCCCCAGACACTTCGGCCAAATCTCCGGGAAGATCGTAGTCAGGGACATTATCAGTTGAAAGCTCTACGGAATAGGTAGTACTAGTTGCGTTATCTTGCGTAAACCCCATTGTTACCGGGCCATAATCGCTGTCATCTCCTACCGGAAAAGTGAATTCGTGGTTAGTACCTGCTTCTGCTGCGGTTTGAATAGCTAGTACACCGTTAATATAGCTGTTGCTACTGCCGGTATTGAAGGATTTTCTTGGTCCAAGAATTAAACGATTGGTTGATGACGTGTTGATAATACCTTGATCCAGGTTTAATACCCGGTTTACAAGAACCGGGGTTTGCAGACTAAGGCTATTCCCGTTTTTATTAATAGTTAAATTGGCTAGAGAAACTGAGGTAGTTGAACTTATTGTTTGTGCTCTATTTCCGGAGAAAAGGATGGTACCACCTAATGTGGTAGATCCGGGACCGAGTACCAGATTTCCTGTAAGCAATAACCTACTGCTATTATCTAATGTAACTTTGCTAGTGGTGGTTGTTGTAACACCTCCATTACTACCAACAACGTTAATACTTACACCTCCTGAGGCTTTTAGATGGGCGCCGCCTACTACTTTTATTCCCTGGCCGAATGTCGAGACAGCGACAAGTAGCAAGAGAGATAGGCTCAATATAATGTATATAGGTTTAGTCATGCTATTCTACTGAATATGGTAGGTTATTAGTGATGACATTGGTCAAGCGACTAGTGTAGGTCACTCGTTTGGTTGAGTTGCTTGGGTCTCACTACTTGGTGGTTCTCAAATCCTTTACGGATGGATTTAACTTCCCAGTCAAATTGGTAATTTCCCTTACCATTCATTAGTTCTTCAACCAGAATACCTGCCTCAACACTTTTTTTTGTGACCGCTAACCCCATGGACTGACCGGAGAGGGGAGTAAGCACTACTGTCATGCTACTCTCGACTGCCATTAGGCGAAAGTGTTCAGGGAGTTCAATGGTAGCTTTCCCATCCACCAATTTCGCTGTTCCTCGAGAATACATACCTGCTTCAGGACCCTCGAGGCTAATATAGGCGATCTGTTTAGTATCATCTTCTGGATGGTCTACAACAAAAGCTTTAGAGTCAGCTTCAATTCTATTAGCGTATATCCTGCTTTGACCCGATGCCATCACTTCCATCCCTGCTGCCGGAGGGTTACTTGTGTCTATCTCACCGTTAAAGATGTAAACTGCCCCACGATTAACTCCGTATGTATCGGGTTCATATGCGTCGAAAGTAGAACCTATTCTCACATAGCGCCTGTCGTTATCTCCGCGTAAAACGAAGTATGCATAACCACCATTAGCAACTTCCATTCTAGCCTTATCCCCATTATTATCATTCAAATCACCACCATCTTCACTGTAGATTTTTATATTATCAGTAATTCGAATTCTACCATTTTGCGAAATAAAAGCAGAATTACCAAAGTTGAAACGCTCATTGGTTTCTGTAATAGAGCTGGAAACTAATTTTTCGCCATCCCACTTAGGAATTCGGTTGTTGGCAATGTTACCCACCTGTGGGTCTTCTTCTTCAGTGATACCACCCCCGCCAGTGCTTTTGAGCGCTTCCCACGATGAACCAGTGTAGTAATAAAAACCAGGAGTATCATTAGTCTGATAGATAAGTAAGCCAGCTGCAGGACTGCCAATAGCATCACGCTGATTACGGTTCATGCGAGGGACTAACATTCCTTTGTCGGTAGACTGAACATCCAAGATCGCCGATTGAGCAGGATTAGCATCTTCTTCACTGATGACCACGCTTTGAGCTGATAGGTAACTGGAAGCAAATATTATCAATGAGCCGTAGATAAATACCTTGATTGAGAGGCTTTTTAGTATTGAGAGCAGAGTATTCATGGTCGGTATATTTAATTCTTTTTCAATGTTTAATCGTTAGCTACTAATTCTTATTAGGGAGTTCTGGGTTCAATATCAATGAAGCGAGACGGCGTAGGGTCTGGATCAGGGTCAGGCCCTGGTCCTGGTCTCGGCTCAGGCCCTGGATCATTACCGCTGACTGCTACTATAACTCCAGCAACTACTGCTACTGGAATCGCAATTTTTACTGCTAAAGGAAATTTTGATTTAATTTGAAACGCCCTACTTTCTGCCTTACCCCTTTTATTAGGTTCATAAAGCACTAGGCTGTAGTTTTTTCCGGGCTTTTGTTCTACTGGCCAAGCCCACTGTTGGCTGTACAGGTTGCTTTTGATTTCTGACACTCTACGTCCGTTTTGATAAAGCTCGATTTTACCATTGTCGGCTGGTCGGTTCCATGTTAGTGGTATTTCTTGCCCTCGCTTCAACTGCGACGGCACAGTTAGCGTAAATTCTAATTCTTCTTTAGTAGGAGGTAGAATCGTCTCCTCCCGACCATCGCTTACCTCAGAGATAGTAGCGTTAGTGGCAAGTGAATCTAGTTGGGGCCTAGCAATGACGATCGCAGCAGGTGCTTCTCTAGTTGGCGATTGATAATTGATTGCCTCGCTCTTAGCCCTTTGAGAAATGAGAGGGTCTACTTCTTCGGGAGGAATTATTTGAGGACCTTGTGGAATTTGAGTGCGATCGAAATTAATTCCTGCAATCCATACCTGCCAACGGTCTTTCTCTAAATCGTATTCTGCCCGAAAAGTAGCATTTCGCGCTACTGGTTGGTAGCTAAAAGTTACATCGTTAATGTTTTTTCCTCTGAACTCGCTGGTATAGCTGGCAACCACGTACACTGGTTCCTGATTAGCTATTTCGGAGAAGGTTGGATCTGAAAAGAATACAGTAAAGCCAAAGCCTTTCTGATACTGAATATTGAACTTGTTAAGATAGTCAGTTACGTTTATGGCTGATACTTCAACATTTTCTCCCGTTATCTCAATAGGGGAAATATCATCTTCAACGATTACGTTTTCGTCATAAAAAATCTGATTAAATAAACTGTCTCGGTCAGAATAGCTACTAACAATATATCTATTTCTAGCGCCTCTACTACGCGATGCGTCAGAAACGATTCGGAGTAGCGTTTCAAAGTTCTCTAGTTTTATTTCCGCCAGTTCAGTAATCTGTTCCTTGTCTAAGTCAGTCAGTTGCTGGGCGAAGGTTGCTGAGTAGATTATACAGCTTAGGAAGGTTAGGCTGAGCAATTTCAACGTCATGCTATTCAGGGCTTTATATATAATTGCTTGAATAAGTATTCTTCTTTCTGAGAAGCCTCGGCTTTAATCAATTCACTGATAAGCCATCCGCTATTTTCTTCATTTCTTTCAAATTCTTCAACTTCAAATATCCATTCGTCAATTTGTAAAAAATGATAAGACACATCTTTAACTCCTTGAAATACAAGTTCCTTTTGTTGAGACAACCTCAGTAGTCTGTTCATCAGGTTATCAGCACCTTGTGCTGAATCGTAGTACTTCTCGGGGGTAGCAAAAACTCTCCTTAATTCAAGGAAATGATTGCCGTGAGCATTTGGGGGTAAAAGCTTGGAGAAGTCAAAATTGCCACACAGCCCCAGATCTTCGGAATTTAAACTGCGAATAGCCCAATTTACAGTGCTACTTTCTTGGTCATACTCGATGGACAGAATCAACTCAAAAGAAACTGGCTTCGCTTTATAGTCAGCTAAGCATACTACCTTGGCGTACCAATTCTGATCATAAAAGCTTAGATAAGGCGGCTGGCTCGTTTGCAACACATCGTTGAGGAAATTGGCAATAAGTGCTTTGTCCCAGTTTTTATCGGTGAAGTTGAATAAACTTACAATCAGGTCATGCCGATCTACTTCCAGGTTGTATTCTTCCTTAAGGTATTTTTTTATCAGCGTAGAGTCAGTATTGTTAAACCTCTCGATTAACTCTTCTACCAGTTTAACCTGAAAGGCAAAATTTTCATCGTCGTATGCCTTAATTAAGTCTTGACCTTGAATAGGGCTAGCAGCAATTAATAGTAATAGTAGTATCCTCATTCTGCGGTGGTGCTACGTACTCCAATATCTGAAAGAAACACATCCCACTTACTCACTTCTTTTCCGTCTAATACCTGATTAAGCGGCTTTACAATGATATCTATATTTTTCTGGGTTACATCCTGATAGATAAGCTGGTTGTCGCTATCATAACCCCTAAAGATTTGTTCTACGGTAATCACTCCGTGGTATTCGCCATCTTCTCCTCGCTTGATCTGGTTGATATAAGCTATTTTGCTCCACAGTAATTCTACCCGAGCATAGTTTAGCGCTCTAATATGCTTTAGGTAATCTTCAACCTTATATAAATCTACCGTCTCTCGGTTCACACTAGAAACCTCCACCATTCGGTCTTCATCGTAAAAAAGCTTAACTGCTTCCTTGATTGCGTCATTCTGAAGTAGTTCATCACTAGAGGCATCGGATAAAATTCGAAGGTAGTCACCAAATGTGCGGGCCTTCATAGTAGCCCTTCTCTCAAAGTATTTTTGTTCTTCAGCAGATAGCTCCAAAGTGATTGCCGGTTCACGAGAGGTATAATCGTTAAGATCGGATATATCATTAAGGCAACGCCTTGCTACCTCAGGATCGGCGATCATTTTCTGTATTCCGTTCTTATAGATAATGAGGGCAACCTCCGAAGTGTCTAATAGGAAATATCGCCCGTTAAAGGAGTCTTGAAACCCGATTTTGCCCGAGATTATTTCTACCTTATCTGCCGCAAAAATCTCCTTATTAAGCGTAATTATCTTGTGAAACTGATCCGATAGAATAGTATTAGGTAGATAAAATCCACCCGTAAACGATGAGTTTAGCTTATTATCTACTGTATAAGTAATAGCTGGATTTTCAATCTTTGCATGAACCGCAGGGTCTTGGTTCGGAAAGCCAGATTCGCGAGCGTAAAGATTAAAAACTACTACGGAAGATAGTAGGAAAAGAGCTAAAGGCAGTGATAAGTATAGGTTAGTAGGTTGCGAGAAAAACATGGCTTTAAGTCATTTCCAAACAATTGTTCTTTTAAAATTACAAAAATCACACGGTTTATTCATGAAAATTCGGAAATAATTGAGCACTTTTAGTAGTACAGTTTAGTATTAGTAGCTCAAATACCCATTATGTAATCTACGATAAGGTCGTGATAATGACAATAATTTGGTTTCGAAGGCCAGAATTTAGGTAGAGTGAACAAAGATGCCAACTAAGCACCATCCATAAATCATAGCAAAACAAAAAAAGCCACCCTAGAGCAGCTTTTTTCGTGTCTTTAATAGATAACTCTTACCGAAGTAACTTTATCTGCTTTACGCCTTGAGTAGGCGAAGTAAACTGTAGCATTAACTGCTTAGCCTCATTTTTCCATGCGCTAACATTCATCTCTACGTAGTTGTCACCTAACTGTAGGCCTTGCTCCTGCTTGTACACTATTCTTCCTAGTACATCATAAATCTGTAACGAAGCCAATTCGGTTTGCTCGCTGTAAGTAGTAAGGAATAGGGCGTCCTGTACCGGATTGGGGTATACCCGAATGTGTGGAGCGAGCGTTTGCTTTTCATTGACAGTCTCATCCGCTAACTTCTCTTCACTGGAACCTTCCTAACGAGCAATAGCTGTCGATGGTACGTTGTACACTAATTCGTCTTCTACTTTCTTGCTGTCCTGATCTTGGTAGACATGCGTGTACTGGCTTACGTCAACTTTCTTTTTTGTGAGTAGAATAGCCTGATTCCGTATGCTTCTGGCCCCCCTTATTAATCAGTTTTCTTTTTTCATCCGTAACCTGATAGTTAAGAGTAATTCGGCGTTTATTGGGGTTTTCTACGCTCCCAAAGATGCGGTAGCGGTTGCGTTCGGTTAGTTTGTTGTTTACTTTGATAATGAGTGCTTTGGTTTCGCACTGTTCCGATGAAGACTCAGACTCTCCGTTTACCTTCTTACTTTCAAATTTGTAGGAATACAGCAGCGTAGCCGTGTTATTGCGGGTAGTGCGGAAGGGTACTATCTTGGTTTCACCAGGTTTAATACTTCGGACACGAGACCAACTTCTTTCGAAAAGCCTAAATCTCACTCGGATGGGTTTATCACTATTGTTGGTCACTTCCCAACGCTTGAATTTCTTTGGATTAGCCGAACAGACCGGATTTATCGCAATAGGAAGCGAAGGCTTCAAATCTAACCCTACGATCACCGGGTCGTGGTCAGACGCCCGGAAGGCGTTTTCTTCGTAATAGTGAGGATTGTTAAAGTCGATGTTGTAATCCCAGATGCCGGGTTCGTCGGCATTGATATGCCACTCGGTGAGTCCGGTAATTTGAGAAAATAGCGATTGGTTTACCATTGCGTAATCAAGGTAGCCAAACTCGCCGCCGAAGAGATAGGAATACGCAAATTCTCCCCCAAACTCAAAGTTTAAATCAACGAAATCATCATCGGTACCAGCATTGTCATCGGCACCTTCTTTGATCTGATCAATTGGATCTTCCTTATCATAAGCATTCAGGTCGCCGATGATCATAAAATCAGGATCATTGCTACCAGTAGAGTCAGTGGCTATCCAGTCCATTAGTATATCGGCAGCATCGGCGCGGGTGCCGTTGCAGTTACCTTGTTGGGGGTCATCATCCCCGGCTCCACAACCTGAACCCTTGGACTTCAGATGGTTTACTACTACGGTGAATACCCCTCCGGTAGCAGTTTCCTCAAAAGTCTGGGCTAAAGCCGGGCGATTTTTCGGGCCGCCATTCCGAGGATCAACAAAATTACGTCCTTCAAATTCAGTAAGCACTGCGTGGCTGCCTTTAGGTGCTACCGCAGTAGTTTTGTAAATAATTCCAACCTTAATGGCATCGGTGCTGATAGTTCCTGTATTGATATAATCATAGACTCCCACCCCAAATTGATCATTTAACTTGATTACAATATCCTCCATTGCTTCTACATTGGGGGAGTTTTCTACTTCAATAAGACCAAAGATATCAGCCTCAATCTCTATCATCGCACTCACGATCTTGGCTAGTTGACGCTCTCTTTCCTCTTCATTATCCGCTCCCCGGCACTCCAAATCGCCGTTGCCTCCGCAAACATCATCAGCAGGATCGTTATTATTTCGCGAATCCTGAATAGCATCAATAGTATTGAAGTAGTTGAGTACATTGAAACTGGCTACCTTGAGGCTACCATCTACCGCTTTGGGGTTCTGCGGACGTTCGTTTACCTTAATAAAATCTGCTCCTTGGGTAGGCTGAATACGATAAACTCCGAAAGTATTATCCAGCACTCCAATGGCGTTCTGTACTTGGTCGCCTCCCCGAAAAGAATTATTCAGATCAAAGGCGAATCCGTTGGGGTGCCGAGCCGGAAAAGGATTCTGACTACTACGACCATCATCCAGTGTAATGCGGGCCAATTGATTGTACTCATCGCGGGCAGCGGCTTCGGATGAGCCCGGTTTGTGTACGGCAGTGGGTTGGTATAGTCGGTCTTCCTCCGGCAAGGGCTGAGCTAAAACAACTTCACTGAAGCGATCAAAGTTGAAGTATTCGCTGATGACCAGGTTCTGCGGAAACTGCACTAACATGCCTTCGTAGCGCTCCAAAAAATCCCGGTCCGTTACGGGTAACGTGACCTGAGCGGGAAGAGGTACTGCTGCTGTACCACAAACCAGGACGGAAGAAATACTGAGTTGTGTTTGAGAGGCGCCTGAGCGCTCAAATTCTTCTACAGTACCCAGTACCCGAACCACTTGCCCCACAGTGACATCATCAGTAGTGCCGCGGACAAAGATGCCTTCGGAGGTAAGTGGGTCAGTATCGTAATCAGTTCCTTCCTCCTGCAGGTAGAATCCATTCAACTCGGTATAAGGTCCTTCGTCGTCATCCGACTGAAAATCGCCTACTACAACTCCTTCAATCACCACGGTCTGGCCTACCAGTGGACTGGTATCACCGCTGCCCTGTACGGTGCTAATCAGCGTTACTTCATCACCGCACTCTCCAATCTCGCTACCCTCACCGCTATTATTATCTTCGTTAGCCGCACCGGGGGTAGGGGTTTGGGCGACGAATTTTCCACTACCATTGGATACTCGGCTATTAGATTCGTTGTCTTGGTTGCTGTTTACGTTTTCATCGTACTGAGTATCTTGCCCTAATCCGGTCAGTAAGCCGTTATCATCACTATCGCTGGTGCCGTATACGATGGCATCGAGTAGATTATTAGTCGTAATTGGAGTGTCTTCAGGAAAATCAGTGGCATCACCCTGATACACAGCTACGGCATCGGCTCCGTTCTGCAAAGCCCCCGAATTACCTGGTTCAAATACTAGATCGACGTTAGCTACTCCCGGATTTCCCAACACAAAGAAGCCGTCGGAATTGGTAGAAAAGCCATCCAGATCGAAGGCTTCGTAGGAGGCATCGTCACTACCATTAAAGAAGACAACTACTAATCCGTCGAGCGCGGTATTTCCCGCCCCGCCATCGTATAATTCAATAAATTCGGCAATATCACTGCTGGGGGTTTCCGCATCCACCTCGTTGATGATGATGTTGTCCACTACCGGAGTAATAACCAGGTTAGATGTCCTCGGTGTGTCGTCACTGTTGGTAGGGGCGAACTTACCAATCTGGAAATTGTCGCTGGTATTAGGGTTGCGATAAACGTAGGCCGGAACAAAGGTGCCGCTGGAGCCTATTTGCGTGTTGCTATACACTCGCTCGCTGCTAGCTAGGTCTTCTACCAGCGTCACTCTGTCCTCAGTGGCTGACCAGGGAGTAACTTCCAGCGTGCCATTATCAGTATCCAGATTATCACCGTCGCTGCCAGTGAAGCCATTCACTAGCAGGTGAGTGACGTTATCACTATTTTTAAAGTTATGGTTGGTCGTTAGGTCGGCCATTGCTCCGTCTAGCGTAAAAATACTTTCCGCAGCCAGAAAAAAACCATCCGCCGGAATACTAGGGCTAGTAAGGTTAACTATGCCTTCCATCACGCCACTACCCCCGGTACCATCGCCAATCACCAGATAGGTGAATCCATCTAAAGATGTACCGGCCGGGCCAGCCAGTTCAAAGTACTCGTCGTTATCAGTGCTAGGCTGCTCAATCTGCCTTTTGTTGATGGAAAAAGTTTGAGCATAACTACAATGACAAATACCTATCAGCTATAGGAATAGGTTAATGCTGAGTAAAGTGTGTATCATGTTGCTCCTGATATATTTTTTGTAAACCGACCGCAAAAGTACGCTTTCAGCCAAAGCCCTTACCCGACCTAACTATTACCAAATTGTTAAAACCGTAACTGTAAGCGTATCTAACTGTTGTTCAGCCCAGTGAGATTACGAAAAAGTTTGACCTTTTTTGGGGTGGTAAGGAGGTAGATTGGGGTTGTAAGAGCTTAAGTGTAGGTGTGCTGTATTTTCTCAGCCAAAGCTTCCCGACTCTGTCTGCTACCAAATTCTCCGGAGAAATAGCTTCTCGACACCGTCGGCATGTCATTTCTCCGGAGAAAAAAGCTCCTGACGTCGTCGGGAAAAAATTATCCGTCGAGGAAATCATCCTGACAGTGTCGGCTGACTATCTTCTAAAGAAGGCTTTTTATCGGGAAATTAGGCGAGGCGGGCTAGAGTATTGTCCCTCTGCCTGATGGATAATTCTAGCTGCTTTCTGTGAAACCTATTCAATGCATCTAAAATTACTACCCGAGTATGATATTAATTGGAATCAAAAGAAAGTAACTAACTCGCCTGTATCTACTGGAATTTCTGAATGCTCTATGCTAACCCTACCATAACACCTAGCACTATATTCCATACTTCTTCATCTTCCGGTAGAGCGTACTCCGGCCACAGCCAAGCTCAGTAGCGGCCTTGCTAAGATTCCCTTGATGTTTCTTGATGGCTTCCCGAATGGCTCGTTCTTCTACTTCATCCATATTGAGGGAGTTGGCTGCCGGAGCAGGACTCTTCCGTCGTTTGGCATCTACCAGCAAATCAGCGGTTTCCAGTTGGGAGCTACTGCTCATAATGACGGCACGTTCTACAGCGTGCTGTAGTTCTCGCACATTGCCGGGCCAGGTGTAACGTTGCAGAGCACTGGCTACGGTCGGGCGTACTGGAGGAATCTCCTTTTGGTATTTTTTACCGTAGACCTGCAAGTAATGGTTAACCAGCAGCGGAATATCTTCTGGGCGTTGGCGCAGAGGCGGAATGCTAATCTCTACCGTGTTTATGCGATACAGCAAATCCTGCCGGAACTCGGGATTATTACCCTCAGATAGCTCGTAGATAGGCTGGTTAGTAGCGCTGATCAGGCGAACATCCACGTTGATGGGCTGGTTGGTGCCTACCCGAATCACTTGTTTGCTTTGGATAGCCGTGAGTAACTTAGCTTGTAAGGCGGGAGAAAGATTACCGATTTCGTCCAGAAATAAGGTGCCGCTCGAGGCTACTTCAAAGCGGCCTGCCCGCGCTTCTACCGCTCCGGTAAAAGCCCCTTTGCTATGCCCGAATAGCTCGGATTCAAACAACGTCTCACTGAGCGTACCCAAATCTACCTTGATGAAAGGCTGTTTGTTCCGTAATGAGGCTCGGTGGATAGCGCGGGCCACCAGTTCTTTTCCGGTGCCGTTTTCCCCTAGTATCAGTACATTGGCATCGGTTTGAGCTACTTTCTCAATAGTGTCAAATACCAGTTGCATGGCCGGACCTTCGCTCACAATCTCGGCAAAGGCACTATCGAGGTCTTGGCTCAGGGCTTGCTGTTGATTTTTGAGCTTTTCTACTTCTCCCTTTGAGCGGCTAAGTTGGCAGACTGAGGCTACCGTAGCTACTAGTTTTTCCTTTTCCCAGGGTTTAGTCAAGAAGTCTACGGCCCCTTCTTTCATAGCATTTACCGCCAGTTCAATATCCCCGTAGGCAGTGGTGACTACAATCTGTACTTTAGGATCTAGTTCTCGTACTTTCTTAATCCAGAATAAGCCTTCTTCGCCACTGGTTTTGCCCTGGGCAAAGTTCATATCCAGCAGCAGCACATCGTAGGCTTGCTTTTCCAAGTAAGTGGCAATCTGAGAGGGAGAACCATCGGTCTGTACGTGTGTAAAGTGTTGTTTTAGTATCAGTTTGGCAGTGTAAAGTACCGCTTGATCGTCGTCTACAATAAGAATATTGCCCTCTTGCTTGTCCATTGCGGTTAAGATAGCTATTGTTTCATTTTGGTACAACCTCGTTAAGCCTCGTACTAAGTAATATAGTTTTGCGGGTTCCTCTTAGGCTAGGCCGGAATAGTATTCAATAGGTTTCAATTAAAATTCCTATTTTCACTTCGCAACCTAACTCAGACTTTTTATGAAATACCTGCTTTACTGCTTTGTCTTTCTAATAACCGCTTTTTCGGCTACTGCTCAATCCTTGTCTCACTGGACCTACATGGAGCTAGATTCTACCCGCGATAAGTGGGGCGATTACGCCGAACCTGCCTGGCTGCGCTACTTTGGGCTGGCAATGGGTGACTTAACGAACGATAACTATCCTGATATTCTGGCCGGTCGGCACGTGTACGTAAATCCGGGAGGTGACCTGAGCGGGCAGTGGAAAAAACAGGACGTAGGCATGAACGTGGACGGTATCTTTGTGGTAGACGTGGATGGCGATGCCTACGGCGACATCATCGGGATGGCCCTTCCTGACGTATACTGGCTGGAAGCTGAAGACGAAGCCGGAATATCTTGGCAGGCTACCAAGGTAGCCGAAGTACCCGCTACCAGCCACGTTAATAGCCAAGGATTTACTATGGCTCAATTGGATGGGCAAGGTAAGCCGGAGTTACTGATTGCCGGAGCGGGTAATATTTACGCCTTAACTATACCGGATAATCCATCGGAAGGAAACTGGCCCCGAATGCTAGTAGGAAAGAATACCTCCGATGAGGGCATTGGTACCGGAGACCTGGATGGAGACGGCGACATTGACATTGCCGCTGGACGCTATTCCGAAAAGAATAAAGAAGAACCCACCGAGGTAGTCTGGTTTGCCAACCCCGGCGACGGTAGCGACAACTGGACCACTCAGGTAGTAGGCCGCAGTAATCATGCGGTGGATAGGGTAGAAGTAGCCGACCTGAATGGGGATAATCAAGCAGATATCATCATCAGCGAAGAACGCTATCCTGGTTTAGAGGCCGACGGCAATCTATTTTGGTACGAAAACCCGGCAAATGCAGAACAAAATAAGTGGCAACGGCACCTGGTCGTTACTCAGTACTCTATGAATAATCTGGCGGTAGCCGATCTGGATCAGGATGGTGATAATGATATTTTAACTAGCGAACATAAAGGTAATGCGCTAGCCCTGCAAGCCTGGAGCAACGACGGGCAGGGAAACTTTAGCCAGCATGAGTTAGACCGAGGCAAGGAAAGTCATCTGGGCACCCAATTAGCTGACCTGGATAATGACGGCGATCTGGATATTGTCAGCGTGGGTTGGGATCAACCTCAGTATCTTCACGTATGGCGCAACGACAATGATGTCTCGCCCATTCAGTGGAAACACTATTCTTCCGAGAGCGGTGATTTACCGGCTCCCAACAGCGGAGGGCAGCAGACTGCATCTTTAGCGACTGATCTGGATAAAGACGGAGTAACCGACTTTGTGATTACCGAGCGAACAGCCGCGCCGTCGGTGGTTTGGTACAAGAAAAACGGCGAGAAGTGGGACCGGATGGTGGTAGAAGATGAAGCTTTACGCATAGAGGCTGGTTCGGCTTACCACGATATTGATGGCGACGGAGATACTGATATTGTATTTGCCGGAGAAAGTCGCAGCAATGAAGTATGGTGGTGGGAAAACCCTTACCCCAACTACGAGCAGCCCTGGAACCGCTACTCCATAAAAAAATCAGGAAGCAACAAGCACCATGACCAACTCTTCGGCGATTTTGATGGCGATGGCCAAACGGAGTTAGTCTTCTGGAACCAGAGAGGTAAAGCCTTATTCCTGGCGGAAATCCCCGATAATCCCAAAGAAACCGAGGAATGGGACTTTCACGCTATTTATAAGTACGGCATCGATAGTCAGATGGAACAGTTAGGACAGGAGGGATACCCCGGTTGGAAAGATCCAAACGAACACGAAGGTTTGGCTAAAGCCGATATTGACGGCGATGGAACGATGGATATTGTGGGGGGCGGCCGCTGGTTTAAGCACCTGGGCGACGGCGAGTTTGAAGAAAATATTATTGATGCCTCCTACACCTTCACTCGGTCGGCTACTGGGCAGTTTATTGAGGGTGGTCGCCCCGAAGTGGTGCTGGTAGTAGGAGATGGAATAGCGCCAATGGTACTCTACGAGTACCGCGAAGGAACCTGGCATAAAAAAGAAATAATATCTAGCCTGGACAACGGTCACACCATTGATTTGCTAGATTTTAATCAAGACGGACATCTGGATATTTTCTCCGCCGAGATGCGCTTTGGCGAAGGTAATCCGGACTCGAAGATCCGCATTTTACTGGGTGACGGACAGGGCAATTTCAATGAACAGTTGGTAGCGACTGGCTTCGGTGTACACGAAGGCCGCTTAGTAGACCTGGATGGCGACGGCGATTACGACGTGCTCGGCAAGCCCTACAGTTGGAAAACCCCCCGCCTGGATGTCTGGATCAATGAAGGCACTCCTCAGCCATGAAAAAACTAGCTTCTTTTGTTTTTCTTTTAGCTTGGGAGATTGCTGTTGCCCAGCCCCAACCGGGTGATGTGTTTCGCGACTATCATTGGTTACCTAACATGGTAAAGGAAAGTGGAAAGTTTCTGCGGGTAGGAGGAAGGCTTGACTATAGCATCAACCCCAATCACTTTCCCGCCGATGCTCATCAGGATGGCTTTATTCCGTTGAAGCAGGCCCTGGACCTAGAAGGTGCGGTAAAAGCCGAGATAGTCATTGAAAAAATACTGAGCCACGAAGGCACTCGGGGATTATCAATTCAAGTCAATAACAGCGAATGGCTACCGGTACCGGAGGCCGATAGCATTCCCAATCCGGCCTACGATTACATGCACCATTTTAATCCGGTGGTAGCGGTGCCATTAGATTTGTTGAACGAAGGAGAGGATAACACTTTTCGGGTTAAGGTAGATACTACCCATTACTGGAACTGGCCCCAGAACTTACTGTACGGAGTTACTTTCCGTATTTACTATGACAAAGCATCTCCTTTTGCCACTGACGATTCCCCCTTGCAAATAAATACTACCGAAAATGGATTTCACCTTTCGCTAGACGCTGAAAATGTAGAAGGCATTCAACAGGTAGATTATATAGGCTATTATGAAGACGCCGATTGGGAAGGCAATGGGCAGTACCGACAGTGGCACGCTCACCTGCACCGAGGACGCCTGATTTGCCACATCGGGAGCAGTGATACCGCACCGTTTACCGTAAACTGGAACACCGAGTGGTTGCCCGATCAGCCCGAACCGATGAAAGTATACGCGCGGGTCACTACTGTAGATGGTTTAATCTACGCTACTCCCGCCCTGAACACTCTGGAATTACCCGAACGGAATTACTCGGTGAAATTGTACAAGCCCTACGATCAGCCCGCTAAGTGGGTCACCCGCTCGGGCGAGTTTTCCTCTAAGTTTCGTATTTCGGAAGATGTTGAGCAGGCGAGTGAGTATCAACTAATCTGGATTAGCTGGAGCCCTTGCTACTCTAATGGTATTTTGCTGAACGACCATTTGGTCTACTCCCGCCAAGATCCCTGCTACGATGCCATGCTCCACGTAGTAAACCTGGAAAATACAGATTACCTCCAGTCCGGTGAAAACACTATTACTACGTTGAAAACCTCGTTATTTCAGGGACAAATGGTACACGGGATGGAAGTGCAGTGGCCGGGAATTATGGTGAAAGTACGTTACAGTCGCTAAACGTCCTGATTCTGTTCCGTTGAATCTCCACTCGTATGGGTTTCCTGGAGGTTTTCAGGCTTCAAAAGGTTGGGAAGTACCACGGTAAAAGTCGTGCCTTCTCCCAATGACGAGTCTACGGTTATTTGTCCCCGTAGCTTTTCTGTAGCCTCTTTAGCAATGTAAAGTCCTAGGCCCGAGCCTACTTCAGTCTCTCTGGCTCGGAAGAACATATCAAAAATATTAGTTTGATGACGCGGGTGAATTCCCACTCCGTTATCAGTAACTTTAATGATAACCTCCTTATCAGTAACATTGACAATTACTTTCAAATAAGGTTGCTCTTGCTCAAGGTTACTGTAGCGTATGCCGTTAGAAACCAGATTGTGCAAAATCATTCGCAATCGCCGCTGATCGCTAATAAAAGTACTTGATTGCCTGGTATCTGATGCCATCGAGATCTGCATAGCTCGCTCAGAATAACTATGCTCCTCTAAAATCTCTTCTATAACCGAGCGGAAGTCAATTTGATCGTGCTGAATGTCTAAGCGAGTATTGCGAGAATAATCAATGAGTTCACTAATAAAAGTATCCAGTTTGTGTAAGCTTTTCTCTTTAAGTTTTAAGTACTCCTGAACGGTAGACATATCTGATTCCTGCTGGCTAAGCTCAATTAGCCCCAGCGTAGAAGCAATCGGAGCCCGCAAATCGTGCGAAACGCTGTACACAAATTGGTCTAGCTCCTGATTAATCTTGGTTAAAGCTTGATTCTTTTTTTCCAAATCAGACTGAGTAACCTCTAACTTACTGACGAGTTTTTGCTGGTTGTTGACGTAGATGATAGCCATTATGGTGACTATACCTAGCAACAAGAAGAATTCTATATAGCTTAACTTTAAGATTGATTCTGATGATATATATGTTGCTGACAACAGCGAAAAGTCAGAAAAATATAATAGACCTATCAGAAGCCCGTTGAGAACCATTAATGACCAGAATAAGCGAGGAAACTGCCGGTATAGATTAAGTGTAATTCCAATTGAGACCAGGATAAAACCATAGTGGGTATGGCTGTTGTACCCGAACGTAGAAGATGTCCAGAAAATAAAAAAACTGGCACACAGGAATATTGTCCAAAGTCCCCAACGATAGTGCAGAAAGCGATTGACGGTGATTACAGATAAGTAGCCAATAGCGAACATTCCTAATACCACTGATTCTCTGAACGAGAAACCAAGTTGAAAAACAATTGGAATACAGAGCAGTAGCGTGATAGCGTTAACCACTGCTGACTGGTTGAGTGTTCTGACAAATTTAATATCTTTCTCAGTGCTACAGTTAGTTGTTCCCTGGCAACTAATAGCTTCCCACCAATTAGTAAATATCAGCTTGACAGACATTGTTTGACTATTTTCGGACAAATGATAATTGAAGCAGTTTATTTTAATCGGCAATTTGTCTATTTTCCGCCTAATTAAAGCTAATATCTCTTGACAAACAGTACACACGGAAGTCATCGTCAATCATTTCTTTCTCGTTGTCTATACTTTTCAGTAATTCTTGGATTGCTAATTGGATTAGTTCAATGCAAGCCTACAGCTAGTTCTAATCTTCAAATTGACGTATGGTACGGTAGCGAACAGTATTTTGGTAAAAGAGGAACTCCCCAGCAATGGGTTAATATTCTTGGAAACGTTCAGCCAGTCGCTGAGGTTCAATCATTACAATACTCGCTAAATGGACAGTCTTTTCTTACTCTATCTTTAGGGGAGGATGGTCGTCGCCTTGCGAATTCCGGTGATTTTAATGTTGAGCTACATATTGACTCGCTAAGAGTGGGGAAAAATGAAGTAGTAATTACCGCCGCTGATTCGGCAGGCATGCAAATAAGTGAAACCATCTCAGTACATCTTGATAGGGGAAGTCAATGGCCGCTACCCTACGCAATTGACTGGGATACGGTACAACAGATTTCGGACGTAGTGCAGATTGTAGACGGAAAATGGGAGTTGGCAGATGGCGGAGTAAAAACTACCGAACCCTACTACGATCGGGTGCTGGCCTTCGGAGATGCTTCCTGGCAGGATTACGAAGTAACTACCTCCGTGATCTTTCATGATTTTACCGTTCCTCGTCCCGGGCCACCTACATTTAATGTGAGCCATGCCGCCATCGCTTCTCGCTGGCCTGGTCACGATACTGATGGTAAACAACCTAATGTAAAGTGGTTTCCACTGGGAGCAACTGCTGAGTTTCGGCTAACAGGAAATTTGGATAGTTGCCGTTGGCGGGTGTTTGATGGCGAACATCTGTACGTAGAAGATACTAGTAAAATCAGGAAGATTAATCTTGGCACTAAATACCATATGAAACACCGGGTATTCACTGTACATGATTCACTCACTCGCTACCAAGTAAAACTTTGGGAAGATGGTCAAGCCGAACCAACTGATTGGGATTTAGTAGCTGACGAATACACTACAGAGAATATTGAATCGGGAAGCGCTTTACTTCTAGCCCATAATACTGATGTTACTTTCGGCCCCTTTTCGGTTATTCCAATTGCTGATGAATAAGTTCTACTTTCTCTCGCTTCTCGGTTTATTCACTATCATTGTATTCAGTAGTTGTTCATCAGTACAAATTGAGGAAGGTAGTTATGAAGGCCGTGCTCAGCTTGTAGTTCGTACCTCCAAGGCAACGTACTGGTACGATCGGGCTGGGGGGGGGCTTTCTCGCTTAATTGATTCGAGAGGAAACGATTGGATTGGTTTTAAGAAAGATCCCTTAAGTGAGTATCCGGCTTCGGCAGCAGCGGGCTTTCGGGGTATGCCTAATTTTGTGTTTCAATCGGATGATGGTGGTGCTGGACACCCGGGGTTTGATCAATGCATCAGCGAAATTCTAGATGGGAATAAAATACGCACTACTAGCATAAGCGGAAAATGGCAATGGACCTGGACGTTTTACGATACTTATGCCTCGGTGACTATGGAAAAGGTAGATACTAATCATGCCTACTGGTTTTTGTACGAAGGAACTCCGGGAGGCAAGTACGCACCCGATACCCATTACTGGGGGACTGACACCGAAGGCTACCAAACCAACATTCCTGACTACTACGCTGGTGAGCGGGTAATTGGCAACTGGAGGTGGGCGTACTTCGGCGACCAGTCAACGGATCAACTCCTTTTCATTGGAATGTCGGAACAAGATGAACATAACGATCTACTGGGTTTCTTGGGAAACACTGAAAACGGGTTGTCTTCACCCGACGGAATGGTAGTATTTGGACTGGGCCGCCAGAAGGGAGCTATTCCGTTGATGACTGCCGTTAATAACACATTTTATCTGGGCCTTCTCGATCAATCAGTATCCTCTTCAGATGAGCACGAAAGTGTAGCGACAGCAATTCAGACCTTACTTTCCGGTAAATGACCGAGAAAGTAATTCGTTGACTGTATCGTTTCGGTACAATCACTTGTTCCAAATTGATACACTTTTAAGAGATGGATATAATCTATTCATCTGATATACAGTAGGTTATAATACTGGTATTATTTTTTGATATATATCCAGAAAAAATATTATACTAATGTTTCAGCATTTTTTCGTCGCAATTTTTCGTAATCTCCGTAAGAACAAAGTTTTTACTTTCATTAATGTTGCTGGATTAGCCATTGGTCTGGCCGCTAGCTTACTGATTATTCAGTACATCCGTTTTGAGTTAAGCTTCGATCAGTTTCATGAGAATAAAAAAGATTTGTATCGGGTTGGAGCCCAGGGTGATGTACGACAGTACAAAACATCACTATTGTATTTTACGGTAGCGCCTCTTCTGGAAGAAGGAATTCCTCAAATAGATAAAGCCACCCGTCTTTGGAGTCAGAAGGGTACACTTAGCATTGAAGATGAAGAGGGGCAACGGGCATTTAAGGAGCCATTCGTATACGCTGATGCTAATTTTTTCAGTATGTTTGACTTCCTGTTACGCTACGGCGATCCGCAGCAAGTACTTGCCAATCCCCAGTCAGTAGTGCTTTCTGAGTCGGCCGCCACCAAGCTATTTGGAGAAGCAAGCCAGCATCTTATTGGAGAACCGCTTACACTTTACGATTTATTTGGATCAAGGCAGTACCAGATCACGGGTATTGCTGAAGATATGCCTGCTAATTCTCACATTCAGCAAGATATATTTTTCTCATTTGAAGTAGTCGAAAGTGAGCAGGCCAGAAACTGGTCAGTTGATTAC
>ERZ1740058.95-NODE-95-length-74740-cov-7.682748_pt1 | contig 74740 bp, 64 predicted proteins | sample MGYA00581745_ERZ1740058 | MGnify/ENA primary metagenome ERZ1740058 (study PRJEB43018, sample SAMN04849742) | marine metagenome | isolation source: floating plastic debris | place: Pacific Ocean | collected 2008-08-30 | study: EMG produced TPA metagenomics assembly...
CCAGAGCTGAAGCAGGCTTGGACAGACGCTTACGGTGCGATTACTGAGCTGATGCTAGAGGGCGCAGACTATTCTCGCTCTGATATTCAGCTAGAAGAAGCGCCAGTTGCCCAGCCAGCTCCTAGCCAATCGGCGCCAACCTTGCCTGAGCCGACCCTCCCGACGCTGACGCCAACCGCTGAGGCAACGCCATCGACCCATTTGGATATGGAGATGACGGCCGATTCCCCTGAAGGGTTGAGCAATGGTGCGGCGGCAGGCGTGATCGGCGTTGGCGGCATAGCACTGCTTTTGCTGTTCATTCTTATATAGCTTTTGTTTTTCTTTTACTCTTTTCCTTTTGGCTCTTCTTTTTAGGGCTACTTTTCAATGGAGAATCGTCCTAATCAAAATGTGTTTTGGCGAGATAAGTTCGGATTGCGGGCCGTGATTATTCTGGCCGTTGCCGTTTTATTTATCTCGGTTTCAGGTGCATTCGCTTTTGAAAAGAAATCGATCTTTTTGCCGGGTGAGACCTCTGAAGGGCATCATTTGTTCGAGGCGTCTTGTGCGTCTTGCCATGAAGGATTTAAGCCCGTTTCGAATGAAAACTGTAATCGCTGCCATGAGGCGGAGCTAGAAGGTGACCTGCACGGTGCGACAAAGTTTAAGGATCCTCGCTGGGCTTCTTTCAGAGAGAATGTGGATGTGTTGACCTGCACTGCCTGTCATAGCGAGCATATTCACATGTTCGGTCGAGGCGTGCATCTGCAGCCTGATCTATGCATGGCCTGTCACGAAGAGTTGACGTTGACTCAGCTTAAGAGTCACGAGGGCTTTGCTGCTGACGGCTGCTGGACCGCAGGGTGCCACAACTACCACGAGCACGACACGATTTCTACCGGATTCTTTCGAGAGAATATGGGGGCGCCAGATATGCTGCCCGTGCAGCAGCTGCCAGATCGGGTCGTAACAACTGAGCTAGACGCAGCGCCTGCGCCGAACCTCAGTAAAGAGTTTCTGGAGGGGCAGTCATGACCTTTAGAAGCGCAAGGCTGTTGCCTTTTGTCATAGTGCTGTTTTGTGTGGGCTGTTTGCTGATCGCGCCAGCTTTTCCTGCGATCGCAGCCACTCAAGCAGAGGTTGAAGAGATTACCCAGCAGTGGCAAACCGGCGCTCATGCGCTCAACGATGTCAACTGTGCTAGCTGTCACCAGGCTGAAGAAACAAAGGCGTTTGTGGCTAGCCCCAATCAAGAAAGCTGTCAGTCTTGTCATGAAAGTGCTGTCGAGACCTTTTTGTTGGGTAAGCACGGCATTAGAACGCTAGAGGGCGAAAGCCCACTGACGCCAGCGATGGCACGTATCCCGATGAAACACGATGCGTTCGACAAGCAGCTTAGCTGCAACGCCTGCCACGATGTGCATACAGTGAATACGATGCAGGCTTCTGTCGAGTCTTGCTTAACTTGCCATAACGATAACCATTCTCTCAACTACGAGAATTCTAAACATGCACAGGGCGTGCTGTCTTCTTCTTTGCCTCGGCCCGGTGCTGCTCAAGTGACTTGCGCCACCTGCCACCTACCGCGCACCGCTACCAAGAAAACAGATGGCACTGTAGTTGTGAAGGTAAACCATAACAATACCTACACCCTCAAGCCTCGTAACCGCATGGTAGGCGAAGTCTGTATGAACTGCCACGGCGTGGAGTACAGCTACAACAGTATTTTCGACGATGAACTCGTCGAAGCCAATTTTGACCGTCCTCCGACGCTGGAGCATGAAAGCTTTGAGCTCATGCGCGCAGCTGAACAGCGGAGATCGGGCAATGCTTCTGCCTCACAAGAAGACAGTGAATAGCGTTTTCTTGCTCAGGCAGATTTCTCGTTCGCGAAGTATAGCGATCGCCTAATGTATTTGGCGATCGCTGACCACTTAACTCTACATACATCAACGGTTTTATCTGTTGGACATATGCAGAGCTAAGTGGCGAACGCTATATGCGATCGCAACATTCAATACATGGACTTATCAGGAGATTAACAACAATGGTTAGAACCAGCTGGATGCAGCGCATTCGCGCTAAAACCATGGCTTTATTTGCTCTCGCGGCGGCGATTTGTTTTACCGCCGTGGCCTGTAGTGGCGGTGGCGGTACGGCTACAGCGACCGGACCCAGCATTGCCCCTGAGCTTGTCGCAGACTACATTCACAATGTTTTGGCGGCTGATAGAACGGCCTACACCAAGCATGTGATTAACCGAGTCAAGCTGTTAGAAGGTAAGCCAAAAGAGGAAGGCGTTCTAGACGTAGAGTCCACCGAAGGCTGGCAGCAGACTGACGGGATTCCGTTGCCCGCACAGATGTTCCGTCTGGGCTCTGAAATTGCCAACGAATCGAGCGACTTCACCTATAGCCTGATCTCTCCCTGGAACTTGAACGATAACCATGCGCCCAAAGGAGAGTTTGAGACAGCTTCTGTTGAAGAGATGATTGAAACGGGTGAGCCGGTTCGAGGGTATCAGGAAGTAGGCGACCAGGTTTACTTCTCTGCGATGTATCCAGACGTCGCAGTTGCTGAAGCCTGCGTTACCTGCCACAACACGCATCCTATTCACCTAGAGCGCTATCCCGACAAAGTGTTTGAGATGGACGAAGTCATGGGCGGCGTGATTATCAACATTCCAGTAGATAGCATGCCAGCTGACGCGTAGCAGCAGTCACCTTAAGGGCAGGGGCGCAGCCTGCTGCGCCCCTGCTCGATGTAAACCCATCCTTATCTATTGAGAACATCTCCCACCCTCATCTATTGAGAGCCAACGCTTCAACCGTGCTATGCAACCCAAATTTTCTACGCTGATTATTCTGACGCTGGTGTCTGCGCTTTTGCTAGTGCCGTTTGCCGCTAGCCCAATGTATTTGGATGCGATGCGCGATCGCTCTTTCGAGCTGTACCAGTTTCTGCGCGGTGAAGTCTACAAACAAGGGACTGGTTTCGCTTCCCTGGCACTGGTCGCTGTTGAAATGCTGCTAACCGCCCGCAAACGCAGCCGCACCTGGCCAGTCAAGGTCAAGATGCCTGGCTCTGTCATGCTGTGGCGCAGTGCCCACATTTTCACAGGCGTTGCCCTACTTGCTATGGTCGTAATTCACACGATTGGTGCGAGCGGCGTGAACTACAATGCAATCTTGCTGTGGTCCTTCATAGGTGTAACGCTAACGGCGCTGGTGGGTGTTGTTGCTGAAACCGGTGTGTTAGAATCACCTCGAAAAATCTTTAAATTTACCAAACCAAAGCTGGTGGAAGGTGAGCCGGTAGGCATCGGCAAAGGCGCTCTAATTCGCGGCATGCGAACAGTTTGGCTGAAGAGCCACATCTTTTTAGTGAGCGTTTTTGCAGTTTTATTAGCGGTGCATATCTTTTTGGTTTACTACTATCGTTAGCGTCTCTTGTCGCCGTCTCGAAATAGCCGTATCAAAAGAGAAATATTCTCACATAGAGAAATATTCCTATTCACAGCATAAAACTAGAAACATAAAAGCAGAAACATAAAAAGCTATGGTTTCTACCTCAGAGAAAGAGAATAAGATCTGGAAAGTATGGGCTGCGCTCCTATCGATCATTTTGGCGATTGTCGCCACAGTTTTGCTGACGCGCCCAGCTGCTAGCGTGATGAGTATGACGCCGCTTTCTGGCCTGATGACGCTAAAAGCGCTGGCGGCTAAAACCATGCCGTATGAAACTGCCCTGAGCAATCAAAAGCCGACGCTGATTGAATTCTATGCCGATTGGTGCACGACCTGCCAAAACATGTCTGCTACGGTGGACGCGCTACACAACCAGTATGGCGAGCAAATAAACTTCGTTATGCTAGATATTGACGACCCGCAGTGGGCTGACGAAGTCGAGGTGTTTGGTGCGTCTGGGGTGCCTCAGTTCACACTGCTAGACTCTGAGTATCAACCTGTACAGACATGGGTTGGTAAAGTCCCTAAGCTCATTTTCAAATCCTTTTTTGACCAAATTCTCAGCTAGTATTCTCAGCTAGGTCTTTCGGTTTAGTGTTTATGGTGAGTTTCTTATGATCCTCCTCAGCCGATTTCTAAAATTTCTAGAATGGCTCGAAAATAGCCGAGAGTTTTTTTACTTCTTGAGCGAGCCGACCGGTCTTTCAGCGATCGCAGCGCTCTTGCTCTACTGCCCGCTGCAACTGCTGGGCTGCGATAGTCTGTCTGCAACCACGCTGGCTTGTACCGTGGCGCTTACCCTCTTTTGTTTGCTAGAGCGTCCCGATTTTTAGTCAACAGATTTTTAGTCAGCAGATTTTCAGTCAATAGAGTTTTAGGGTGTAAGTTTCAGTTTGCAAGGTTTAGTCAGCAAAAGGTTTAGTCAGCAAAAAGCTCGAACTAATAGCGCGGGCCAATTTTAATCGGCTCATCGTTAAAGACTGAGCGAATCAGCGCTCTGCTAGTTGCAGGCTTGTCTTCGTAAAAGGTTTTGACCAGATCTAGAAAAATAACTTCTCGATAGGCGTATTTGCAGTAGCCGATAGCAATCATCCCTATGCAGCCCAAGAATGCAATCGAGCTGATGTAGAACTGAATAATGCCTGGCTGAGCGGCGATCGCACTAAACCCGCTCACCAGCACTACAACGGTATAAACGCAGAGCGCACAAAGCAGCAGACCGTTCAAAAACATCAGCCACAGCATTGTTCTTAAAAAGTGATTGCGAACGACGGCAGGTTCTTGCAGTTGCCAGTTTTCTAGCTCGCTTCTTTGAAAGTGAATATAGCGTGGTGCCTTGCTGTAGATGTAGGTGGCCAAGTGCGGATCGTAGCAGCTAAAAACGAGGTTGATAATCCGAACAGGCGCATGTCTGCCCGTCATTTTCTTAAAGATAAGAGAATTGCGACAGTTGTCTCGGCTGTTTTCAGTAAAGTACCTTACCTGATCAGAAAACTCCAGCAGAGCAGAGTCTCGGCGGCTGGTGCGATCGGTAAACGGGCCTGCTTTGATCAGATTGTTGATAAGAGCGATCGCGCCCGTCGCCAGCGCAAATGCTAGTAGAAAAAGCCCTTGAGTAACCATAGCCGTGACGCCTCAACCTCCATTCTGTCCGTATATATACATACATACGCCGCGCTATTGGCCTATCCAGACGGTTTTTCTTTCATAGATACCAGAATGCTGTCAGGTTTTCTGGCAGTCAAATTTTTGGGCAGTCAAATTTTGGGGTAGTCAAATTTTGGGGTAGTCAAATTTCTGGGTAGTCAAGTTTTCTGATATCAGTGCCAAGCTGTACGGGTTCTATAATGATGCTTTGGTAACCAACCTCCCAATTTTGTCAGCCGACTTTGCCGGGAAGACTTGAAACTGCGCCAATTTTCTATGCTCAATTTTCTATGACCAACCCGCTTAGTTCGCTTTTCTCTATCAAGGCTTCTACACCTGAAGCGTTTGATACGCTCGTCAGTAAAATTGAGGCGATCGCGCAGCGCAATCCGGCTTACTATCGCCGCCGTCTACGGTTGCTTGCTGTCTTAGGCTATGCCTATATCATTGCGGTTTTCATTCTGCTTTTTATTGCACTGTGGCTGCTGCGCTCATCGCTAATTGCAATTCAGGGTGAGGCAATGCTTGGCGAACTCAATATCGTATTTATCCTGGCTATTGCTGGCTTTCTGAGTCTGTTTTTTATTCCCTTCAAAGCACCAACGGGGATTCCGCTAACGCGAGAGCAGGTACCTCAGCTCTTCCAAGTTTTGGACGATTTATCGACTGCGCTCAAAGCGCCAAAGCTAGATACTGTCATTTTAGATGCTGAGCTGAACGCAGCGATTATGCAAAGGCCAAAGTTTGGTTTGATTGGCTGGCATACGAATTATTTGCTGCTAGGACTCCCGCTGATGCAGGCGCTTTCTCCGGAACAGTTCAAGGCGGTTTTGGCCCACGAGCTGGCGCATCTGTGCGGCGACGACGGTCGGGTGGCGGCCTGGATTTATCGGATTCGCCGAACCTGGTTTGAGCTGGCCGAGCAGTTTGAGCAAAATCGCCGAGGGGGACTGTTCTTTCGACGATTTTTTAGCTGGTATGGCCCTTTCTTCAAGGCCTACTCTTTTGTTCATGCCAGATCTCAAGAGTACGAAGCAGATAGACGAGCCGCCGAGCTAGTAGGCGCTCAGCACAAGGCCGAAGCACTGATTTGGCTGGGCTTGAATAGTTCGTTGCTCAGTCAAAAGTTTTTACCTCGATTCAAACAGCGCTCTCAGAACTTATCTCAGCCGCCAGATGACTATGTCTCGGATATGCTTGCGACGCTGAGTGCTGAGATTGATGCTGCTGAGTGCGATCGCTGGCTATCGCTTCGACTGGCAAATCAAAGTGATAATGCGTCTACGCATCCTTGCCTATCTGATCGCTTGAATGCACTAGGTTACAAGGTTTCAACGCCCTTGCCACCTAGATTACAGCGGGCTACCGTTCTACTTAGCGAGCGGTTAGCGCCCCTGACGCAACAGCTCGATCAGCTTTGGCAGAAAGAACAACAGAAAAGCTGGCAGATGCTAAAGGAAAGGTATGACTATCGGCTGAAGCGTTTTGAGTATTTAAAGAACAAGCCAGAAAAGAACAAACAAGAGACCTCTCTTACGCTAGAAGAGAGAATAAAGCGAGCGTCTATGTGCTATGCCTTAGAGGATAAAACGAGCGTTCTACGGACGTTTGAATCGCTGTTGCAAGTAGCGCCTGACCATCCAACCATTAACTATTGGGTAGGCTATTTGCAAATAGAACAAGGAAAGGCGTCTGGTGTTGATCGACTCAAGCAAGTGGTCGATAGCGATCCAGCGCTTGCGGCGGCAGCTTACCGTCAGCTGTATGCATTTGCTAAGCAGCAGCAACAGATTGAGCTTGCAGAGACCTATCGGCAGCAGGGGCAAGCTCAAGAAAAAATGTGGACGTTAGCGTTAGAAGAACGTCAGCGCCGCAATAGTCAAATCCAGTTTGAGCCGCACAACTTGCCTGACGATGAGGTCCGTCAGCTAGTCGAGCATTTTGCCAGTTACACAGAAGTAAAGGCTGTTTATGCTGCGCGTCAGGTCATGCCGCGTTTCCCTCAGCATGACTATACGGTGATTGCCGTAGCGCGTCGGTTCTATAAAGGAATGGGCCAAGGGTATAAAACGGACCATCAGCTAGTGCAGATTTTTGAAGATGCGATCGCCCTCTCTCAAGACCATTCCATCCACATCATCACTCAAACTGACCAGTGGCCACAGCTAAGAAAGCTCAAAGGCGCTTTGCTCTACAGCTATAGCCCAGACGCAGACCCAGACGGATACACTTCGTCAGCAACAAACACTGGCTTCTCTTCGTAGTCTTTATCGATCCGCTCTTTTAGCTCCAGGTCCCATTCCAAATCGTAATAGGTGTCAAACTCTTCTTGTATGTAGGGACGCAGTACCCCAGTGGTTGCGACTTGCTCTCCCGATTGAATCTCAGCGATCTGCTCGGTTGAAATAACCAGCAGGTCATCACCGTAAAGCAGTCCATCTTCGTCAATAGTAAATACGCCAGGCGAGAGCGTTTCTTCTATTTCTCCAACCAGCGCAATCGGCTGGTTGTAAAAGAGATGAGGGTTGCCTACAATGTCTGCTGGATCGGGTGAAAGCTGAACTGAGCGAGCGACAACCACTGGTTGCGTCTCGTATTCAACGTAGGTTGAGGCATCAAGCGGAAATCCGTAGGCGGTTTCAAAGTCGGCAATGGTCAGCTGTTCCACTTCGCCTATCACTAACACCTCTGGTTCGTCTTCTTCAGAGAGGCCTAGCGGATCGTCAGAGACGTCAATTACCAGAATGCTCTCATCGCTAAAGATATTGTTTTTCTCTAACAAAAAAGAATTGTTGCTGACGATTTCTGAAATCTCAGCGCGAACAATAACAGATTCGCCAACCGCACTTTCTATTGTGCGACCGATGGATTCTGTTGTAACTTCTTCGATCGCACCTTCTGGGGTTTTAACGGCGTTTCCAGTTGCACAGGCGCTCAAGGTCAGCGGTGCGATGATCAGTAGTGAAGCGATCGCAGCCTTCTTTCCTCTTAAACGACCCTGTAGCAAACTTTTTATCAAGCTAGACATTTTCACGGAAACTCCAATTTAACCACCTGCGTGCCACACTATCTAACTAACGTTTAGATTCACTTCTGTCAGCAGGGTGATTTTTTCTCCGGACAGTCTACTAAATTGCTGTTGCTACTGTGGACGATAGCGCGACGTTTTGCTTGGATGTGTCTACTGATATCGGCAGCGCAATTTGAAATGTTGATCCTTTTCCAAGACTGCTCTGCACGCTGATTTGACCCCTGTGCGCCTGAACAATTTGTTGTGCGATCGCAAGCCCTAACCCCAATCCTCCCGAGGCTTTAGCACGCTTGCGATCTACCCGGTAAAACCGCTCAAAGATATGGGGTAGTGCCTCAGTCGGAATGCCAATGCCGGTATCTTCTACCTGAATAATGGCCTGCTGCGATTCGGCTAGCAATCGCAGTTCGATAGAGCCGCCTGCTGGCGTGTAGCGACAGGCATTCGTGAGTAAGTTGGTAATAGCCTGCCTGAGCAGATCAGCGTCGGCGTTCACAATGACCGGGCTCAGAGGCTGCTGGTGGGTTAATGTCAACTGATAAGCCTTTGCTTGTGATAGGCCGTCGGTGTACACCGCTGCTAAAAGCGGGTTGAGATCGATTGAGGGTAATGCCTCAATCGATAAAGTCCCTTCATGTCTAGCTAAGAACAACAGCTCACTCACCAAGGTGCTCATCTGCTTGGTGAGCGTAACAATTTTCTGTAGTTTCTTGCGGATAGATGGCGGGTCGGCTTCTAGATCGTTTAGCATCATCAACCCAACTTGGGCATTACTCAAAACGGCGGCAAGTGGGGCCCGCAGCTCATGAGAAGCATTAGCCGTAAACCTTTGCAGCTGGGCGCAGGCAACTTCTAACTGCTCATTAGCGCGCTGTAGGTTCTGTTCTCGGCTGGCTAACTCTTGTTCGAGTTGATAAAACAGATGCACCGCCAACATCGCACCCAAAATGCCGACAATACCGGATATGCACAGTACAATCCAGGTGATTTGGCGATAAAAATCTTGATGTTTTCTGCTGGCGATGAGTAACGCTTCTTCTTCTTGTGCAAAGCGATCGATTTCACTTCGCGCTTCATTCATCGTCTCTTTTCCTGTTTGCAGCCAGTCGTAGAGCGCGTTGGCGGGCACCACGATATCAGCAGGGCCGTCATTTGCTGCTGGCTCGGTCAGTTCAGGGCTACGTTTAAGCGTCAGCTTTTGCTGAAAGATTCTCAGGTTCTCATCTGCTAAAGCTCGAATGGAGCGAATTCGTGCGGTCTGTTGAGGGTCGCTTTGAACCATCTCCTCCAAGCGGTCTAGCGTCTCAGGGATGATCGTCTGAGCATTTTGATAGGGGACTAAGAATTCGCTGCGCCGGGTCAGCCCATAGCCGCGCACCCCAGTCTCTGCATCGATTAATGCATTCAACAGACGTTTGGTTTCTAGCCGTACCCCTTGGGTCTGTTGCACCAAAATTTGGTCTTCTACCAGACTGGCTTTTAACCAGGCAAACGCGGAGAGTGCTATTAGCAGGCAGGTGACGGGCATGGCAATAATCAACGTGCCCCGAACTCGAATGGGTAGGGCCCGCCAGTGGCGCTGGAGCTGGTGAACAAGGGGGACTATTTGCATTGCGTGGGCTTCATTTCGTAGGCTTCATTTCGTAGGCTTCATGGTGTGGGCTTCATGGTGTGGGCATTGCGTATGAGTTCTAAGGTTGCGTAGACGGCGGTTCTAAACGGTAGCCCGTGCCATAAACCGTCTCAATCCATTGATCTGCGCCAATTTCTTTCAGTCTGTGTCGCAGCCTTCTAATGCGAGTTGCGATCGCATTACTTTCTGGCTCGTCGCCCCACTCCCAAAGCGCCTGTTCAATTTGAGTATGCGTAAGAATCTGGCAGGGATGGCGCATCATGTACTCCAGCAGCTGAAAGTCACGGCTAGCTAGCCTGATGCTGACCGTTTCTTGTTCTTTTCCTTCTTTGTTTCCTTCTTTTTTCTCAACGTGCATGGTGTCGAGGTGCAATGACATTGCGCCTAGCTGCAAGCTGTCTCCACACCAGAGGGGCGATCGCCGCCGCAAGGCTCTAACCCGCGCTAGCAGTTCATCAATATCAACCGGCTTAACCAAGTAGTCATCCGCGCCAGCATCGAGTCCAGTAATCTTGTCAGCGGTTGTGTCTTTTGCCGTTAGCAGTAAGACGGGAGCGGTTTTGCCAAGCTGCCGGTAGTACTGACACAAAAAAACACCGTCTTCGCCAGGAAGCATCCAATCAAATACCAACAGGTCATAGGCTTTTTCATCGATCAGCCAACGGGCTGTTGTGCCATCTTCAACGGCATCCACCACGTGCCCTGATCGCGTTAAGGCTTCATGTAACGGATCGAGCTGATCGGGATCGTCTTCAACTAATAAAATTCTCATAAGAAATCTACAGGAAAGTGTTTCCCCCTTCACGTGAGTGACGAGAGAAACACAGTTTGATCACATAGACAGAGGATTGACCTCATCGGATGAAAGGTCAGATGAAACACAAGGTCGACGTTGAGTGGCTATTTTCAAGAACTCAGCCCCATTGCCAGGGTCTTTATTAAAGCAGGTCTCTATTAAAGCCGGACCTATTTAATCAGGACCTATTTAATCGGCTGATTCAGCGGGCGCTGCGGCATCGGTAATAGAGTCTGCGTCAAAGTCTAGTACGTCAAATTCACCGGTAATGGTAACGCGATCGCCGACTGACAGATTCTCAGCGGTAGCATCGCCATAGACATACCAGCTGTCTACCCTGAGCGTACGCGCTCCTGTTTTTAAACGGAATCCATCTTTCCAGATGCTCTCAACTGTTCCGGTATGACTAGATTGAGCATGGCTAATGCGGGGCATCAAAATCGCAGCGCCGCCGATGCCCGCAATTACCAAGACCAATGCAGAAAAACGGTTCATTGTAGTTAGCTCCTTATCCCAGTTCAAAACTGTTTGTTTACAATTCGAACTATAAAGAGCGAACATGACCAAAAAATGACAGCCGTTGCCTTGATCGCGATGATCTACCAGCAGAGAGTCGAGCTGTTACACCGTATCGTGTAGCTAGCGCGTCTTTTCACTATTTATCGGGCAGCTTGTATTGCCCCACAATTCGCTTCGCAAACTCAGGTACGTGCGCCTCTAACTTCTCAGGATGATTACGCCGTGTATACAGGTAGTTGCGAGTAAAGTGCGAATCAATGGAAAACCGCGCGTACTCTAGCCCCTTTGGCCCAATCTTTTCGATTACAACACCCATTAGCTTCGCGGCCCACATGGGTAAAGTAATGCCTTTGTCGTAAGCCGGGATGCTGTTTTGAACCGCCTGAGTGCGATCGCCCTCGCTCATCACCGGCTGCGTTTCAATTATGCCTTCTAGCAGGTCAAACATTTCTGCGCCTGTGTCATTGCGCACCACAATCCACTGCCAGCCGAAGGGCGCGCCCATATAGCCCACCACAATATCGGCCAGCGAATTGGTGTAGTCAAAGCAGCTCATGCATGAAGGGGCAAACACATCCTTTAGCTTGTTAGTTTTTAGCCCAAAGAACGGCACCTTCTCTTCCGAGCCATCTTCGTGCTTAAAGTGCACCCGAAAATCCTGCATAAACTCATAGGCAACGACCGTCTCGGGTGAGCGACTTGTCGTATCCAAAAACTTTTGCAGACCTGCGCGGGTCACGTTGTCCACACAGGGCATACCCAGCACATATAGCTTTTCAAGCCCAATTTGGTCCTGTACCGCTCGCAGCGCCTGAATCTGACAGCCTACGCCAATCACCAGCACCCGCTTCATACCTGAGCGTTCAATCTGATCGAGCACCGATAGGTTAGGCGAGAGCGTTGGCTTATTCACCCGCGCTGCCAAAATATCCTCCGGTGTTTTGGCAATCACTGGCATCGGCTGAAAGCGATCGTCCTCAGTGTTTTGCACACACACCACACCTTCTACCAGCCCTCGGTTGAGCATCTCAATCGCCAGCGTGCTGACAATGCCAGTCCACTGCGCCCCATCAATCGGCTCTAGTTTCCTGGCAGCGACCATCTTTTGCTGCACGCCAAAGTACAGCTCGTCTTCATTCTCCAGGTCGCGACTGCGCCCATGGCTGGCGCTCTCTAGACCGCTAATCTGCTGATTCAAAAATGCACAGGCGTCTTTCACGTAGTGAATGTAAGACGTATCACAGAGGCCGCATTCACTGCACCGCTCTTTGGCAGGTTTAGCCGCACCGGGCTTAAGGCCGCGAGCTTTAGCATGAGTTTTAGCAGCAGGATTGGCAATGGACATAAAAAAGTTCGAGGCGCTTTCCTAAAGCAATGTAACTATGATTTAACCTATGATCACGATACCGCAATGATCTGATTGATTCATATCGAACCGCCATTTCGTAATCTTTTTCACCGATTGCTTGCATAGTCTAGCGACTGTGTTTATCGTTTCTCACTCATTATTCATACGTCTCTTCCATGCCCGAAGGCCCTGAAATTCGCATCGCTGCCGACAAAATTCAACGCGCCGTTCGGCCTCGCCCGACCATTGAAGTATTTTTTGCCTTCGATCATCTCAAGCCGTTTGAATCCGAGCTAACTGGCTGCCGGGTAACAGAAGTCGAAACGCGAGGCAAAGCGATGCTAACTCACTTTGACAATGGCCTGAGCGTGTATACCCATAATCAGCTGTACGGCAAATGGATGATTCGCAAGGCCCACGATTTTCCAGAGACCAACCGTCAGCTTCGCTTTGCCATCCACAATGAAAAGAAGTCTGCCCTGCTCTACAGCGCCTCAGATATTCAAATATTAAGCAGCCCGCAGGAGATTGAAACCCACCCTTTCTTGAGCAAGCTAGGCCCAGATGTCTTGAGCAAAGGCCTGCAGCCAGAAACACTGCTAGCCGCCCTGCAATCTAAAAAGCACTTTCGCCGCAGACTGTCCACGCTCTATTTGGATCAGCACTTTTTGGCTGGCATTGGCAACTACTTGCGCAGCGAAATTCTGTTTGTTGCCAGGTTGCATCCCCAGCTTCGACCGATGGACTGTAGCGAAGAACAGCTGTATATTCTCTCGAAAGCCTCGATTGAGATTGCCTACCAGTCTTATAAATACAAAGGGGTGACTAATGACTTAGATCTGGCGAATAAGCTGAAAGCTGACGGTGCGCGCTACCGAGACTATCGCTACTGGGTGTTTGGCCGGGCGCTGAAACCTTGCTATATCTGCGCCACCCCAATTGTTAAAGAAATGATCAACAGTCGGCGGATTTATTATTGCCCTACCTGTCAGCCGCGCGGGTAAACACTCTCTGTTCACCGTGCCCATGAGGGGCTTGCTTGAAGGAATTGATTGAAGGGATTGCCTGTAAGAGTGCTGAGGTAGAGGAGATTGTCCGTAAGATTGACAAATAGATACAAAGTCAAGAGCAGTGCTCTCGCAAAAATTACGTCTTGAAAAGACAACGCGATATTAGCAGCTAGTGTGATGCGCTACTTCCCGCATGGCTCATATGATAGAGAGTAAAGCTATTGATAGAGCGTAACGCTATCGGAAAGCTAACTTAAAAAATAGGGGGGCGCTTGCTCGTGTCAGGCAAATGCGTATACTGCTGGTTGACGACGATGAAACCCTCATGGAGACGCTGGCTGAACGCCTCATTCAGCAGCGCTATGCGGTTGATATTGCAATAGATGGTGGGAGCGCTAGCGCCTATGTAGATGCCTTCGACTACGATTTGGTGGTGCTCGATCTGATGCTGCCAGACGGTGACGGGATTGAGTTCGCTCAGCAATTTCGTCAGGAAGGCTACGCGAACCCGCTCATGATTTTAACGGCCAAAGGAAGTACGGCTGAAAAGGTCAGGGCACTAGATGCGGGCGCCGATGACTATGTTGTCAAGCCTTTTGATTTTGATGAGCTGTGTGCTCGTATCAGGGCGTTACTGCGCCGGGAAAATCAAGGGTTGCCGACTGTTTTAGCCTGGGGGCCGCTACGCCTAGACCCCAGCGCCTGCGAAACCACTTACAAAAATCACCCTATTCGTCTGACACCCAAAGAGTTTTCGATGATGGAGTTGTTCTTGCGTCACCCCCATCGGGTGTACAGCTTGGGTGCGATTATCGACGATTTGTGGTCATTTGAAGATCCTCCTAGTGAGGATGCTGTGCGAACGCATATTAAGGGACTGCGCCGTAAGCTGGGCGCCGCCGGAGCGCCTAAGGATTTAATTAAAACGGTCTACGGTTTGGGCTATCGGCTCAATGAAAATACTGCCTGGCCTACGGAGTCGTCATCTGGGCCGCGAGCAAAGAACACGCAGCAACCAGTGCCTAAGAAGACAGCCAGTAAGCCTGCTGGTAAGCCGGCACGCGGGCCAGAAAAATCGCTTCCACTAGAAAAACCGCTTCTACAACAGGGCAATCTGCCACCGTCACCAGGAAAATCTCTCGCTGCGGCAAATGGCAAGCTAGGGCGCTGGGTGCGCTCTACAGATGCCTTTTCGGAGGCCGAAAGAGCTAAGATTGACCAGGCCGCGCTGAAGGGGAAGCTGGCGGAGGCCTGTCGGCGCTATTTGCGTTCTGCTAGCGCACAAATTGAGACGCTCGAAGGGTTAACAGCGGTTCTAGCGCGGTGCGATGCCCCACGAGATTTAGATATCGATCTGTTTCAGCAGGGGTTGGTCTGTGCACATCAGCTGGCGGGCTCTCTGGGTAGCTTTGGGTTTACCAAAGGCTCTAAAATCGCTCATCAGCTTGAAGTGAGTTTGCAGACGCTGTCGTTACAGTCTGTTCCCAGTGCGCCTAAGGCCGTCGTTGCTGAAATGACGGCTCAGGTTCAAGCCTTACGTCAGCGGATTAATCAGGCGACGGTTCAGTCTTCTACAGATGTGCTGACTCGGTCTGTGCAGGGCGGGATGCCGGTGCTGCTGATCGTGAGTGATGATGCTGAGCTAGTGGAGCAGCTAAGCGCGATCGCACCTGACGCTTATCTGCAAACTCAAACGGCGGCCAATTTCAATCAAGCGTCTGCTTTGCTAGATGCGACGGCCTGCGATTTGGTCCTCATTGATGCGGCTTCAGATAGCTCTGCTGAATATTCTCGAACTGTGGCTGACTTTATTCAATCGATCAAAGAAACCTACGGCTTACCGATGATTATGCTTACCGCGAAGCCTGATTTGAAGCGTCGTCTGAGCTTGATTGAATCAGGGGTAGATATTGTGAGCGATCGCAGCTCACCGCCTTTGCAAATTGTGCTGGCTGCTGCCGGTTTGATCAAAGCTGAAGTGAGTCAGGTGCAAGTTGCGATCGCCGATGACGACCCTGAAATGCTGACGCTCTTTAAAGCCAGCCTGTCGCCGTGGGGCTTTCAAGTCACCACCTTTGAAAGCGGCGTCGAGTTGTGGCATTGGCTGACTTCCACTCCGCATCCGACGGTTGATTTACTCGTGCTAGACATCGCAATGCCGATTCTCAGCGGGCTAGAGCTGTGCCGCGTGATTCGAGCCGACACCCGCTTTCAACGCATTCCCATTCTGTTCTTGACCCATCATCAAGAAGCTGCCTTACGCACTCAGGCTTACGAAGCGGGCGGCGACGATTATATTCCCAAAGCCGCTGTCGCTAGTGAGCTGGCGATCCGACTACGCAATCAGCTCGCTCGTGCCTGTTTCATTTAGCACCTAAACTACCAGAGCACCTAAACTACCAGAGCACCTAAACTACCAGAGCGCCTAAACCAGACTAGGCGGGCAATAGCCCAGGCCTTTCACAAATGTGGTACGAAACGCCTCAATATCTTCAGGATTGAGCGCACCGTGAGAAACAACAACCAGGTGATACCGATTCATCACTTCTGTAATATTGACCCCATTTTCTAGGCTGGTAATGACCTTCTCCACTCTGGGCGTCGTTGCATAGGGTGAGCCGTTTTCTCGCAAAAAGGCAACAAAGTTAAGATCTTGCTGAAGAAGAAGGGGCTCTCTCACCTTGATCCTTACAACCCATCGGTCGACCAAATAGATGACAGTAACCGAACCTAGTCTGAACGATGGCCGTTGGGAGAGGTAGCTCAAAACACGTAACACCAAACTGGTATTAGCGAAATAGTAGAGATATTGCATGAGACCTCAGACCGCTACAGTTATTAGCATAGGGCTCAATTCTGAGTAAATTATGAAGAAAGTTACCAGTTTCTCCCTAACTTTTGATTTCGTATCGGCTTTATCTGTTTCTTTCTGCTCTTTTTAAGTATCCTGAAATCCTTTGCCCGCCGAGCGTTTGCGTCTTCTTATCTCAGGCTTGTGTAAAAAACTCTCAACAGATCAAAACCAGACCCCTGCGATAGCCTGATAATGTTCATGCTTCACGAATCCAACCTTTAGGTAGATGACCTTTTGAGTTCTTTTAACCCGGTTCATGTTGGCGATGAAAAGGTTTTAGACACAGAAACCCTGCTGGACATCGCTGGCAGCTTGATCGTCGTATTTGATCGCCAGGGAAAAATTAAAAGATTCAACCGCGCCTGTGAGTCCATGACAGGCTACAGCGAGCAAGACGTGCAGAACCACTGCGTCTGGGATTTTTTGCTGATGCCTGAAGAGCGCGTTGCCATGCAGGGGATTTTTCGTCAGCTAAGGGGTAAGCAAACCACCCGGTATTACGAAAGCACTTGGCTAGGTAAAGCGGGCGAAAGCCACGTAATTGCCTGGTCGAACACGGTATTGACCAATCGGCTGGGCCAAGTTGAGTTCATTGTTTCTTCGGGGATAGAAGTTACTGAGCAGCGCCGCAGCCGCCGCCAGCTAGAAGGTCAGTATCGTCAGAGCCATTTGCTGGTCGAAATTACTCAAAAAGTTCGCCAGTCCCTCGATTTGCAAGAGATTTTGCAAACCACCGTCAGTGAGGTTCAAGCGCTCTTAGGCTGTGATCATGTATTTATTTTGCAGGCCTCGCTCACTGCAGTCGCTGCGCCTATTCGCCTAGCGGCAGAGGCCCTAACAGATGACGCTCAAGGTCCGGCCCAAAGCATTGTGCGCCGCCCCTGGCCCGATAATCCGCTGCTGCGCGCCAGCTATATCGACCACTACCGCCAGCAGTCGATTTCTGTAATCGATACGATGGATGGCCCTGGTGTCGCTCCAGAGATTGTTGCTGTGTTGGAGCAGCTGTCTGTAAAGTCTGAGCTGACTGTGCCGATTTTGATCAGTGGCCAGTCCGGTCAGTCCAGCCAGCCTGATCAGGCTGAGCTGAGCGGCGACGAAGCCTTTTGGGGCCTGCTAGTGGCACATCAGTGTACTCAATCGAGGCGGTGGAGCCCCTTAGAAATTGATTTGATGCAGCAGCTGGCCAATCAAATCGGGGTGGCGATTAATCATGCGCAGCTTTTAGAGCACTTAGAAGACTTGGTTGCAGAGCGAACCGCTGAGCTGACCGGGACTAACCAGCAGATGCGCCGAGAGATGAACGAGCGCATTCGCACAGAAACGGCTCTACGTCGCAGCGAAAAGCAGCTACGACTGATTACTAACGCGCTACCGGCCTTGGTGGCCTACATCGATGTTTACCATCGATATCGGTTCAACAATTATGCCTACGAAACCTGGTACAGCATCCCCTACGAGCAAATCAAAGGGCGACGGGTGAGCGATATTGTTTCGCTGTCAGTGTATCAGCAGATGCTGCCGTACTTAGAGCAGGCGCTCTCGGGTGAGAAGGTGACCTACGAAGCTGAGATGATTAAGAGCAGCGGCGAGAAGCTATGGGCGAGCGTTAGCTACATCCCAGATGTTCAAGAAGGGCGGGTGAAAGGGCTGTTTAGTTTGATCAGTGATATTAGCGATCGCAAAGCAGCTGAACGTATGAAAGACGAATTCGTTTCCGTCGTTAGCCACGAGTTGCGGACGCCCCTGACGTCTGTTCATGGCTCTCTCAAATTGCTCTCTACTGGCAAAATGGGGGAATTAGGCCCTCAAGGCCAAGAGCTGATTGAGATTGCGCTCAACAACACTGAGCGCTTAACCCGGTTACTGAACGATGTGCTTGATCTAGAACGGATCGGGTCAGGGCGATTTAGTCTGTCGCTTTCAGTGTGTTCAGTGGCCGATTTGTTAAAAAGTGCCGTTGACTCTATGCAAGCTATGGCAGACGACTTTGGTATTACGCTGAATATCGTCACGCCGATGGTACGTTCAGCGGCTGATTTACCGCGGGTTGAGTCTGATCTGCCAATATCTGATCTGTCAGTATCTGATTCGTCAGCAGACGAGGCCATGGAAGCTGAAACAGTCACCGCTGAAGCGCTTACCGTGTGGGCCGATGCCGATCAGGTAATACAGGCATTGACCAACCTGTTAAGTAATGCGATTAAGTTTTCTCCTAGAGGCGGAACAGTTTGGGTTCACGCAAAATTACACGCGACGTCTAAGCCTCAATCAGAGCCTTTATCAGATACGCAGTCAGATGCGCAGTCTGACATGTCAGGCGATAAGGTTGAGTTTCTAGTCAAAGATGCTGGCAGAGGAATTCCAAGCGATAAGCTAGAGACAATCTTTGAAAAATTTCAGCAGGTAGATACCTCTGATGCGCGTGAACGTGGAGGCACAGGGCTCGGTTTGGCCATCTGTCGAGAAATTATTCAACAACATCAGGGCCGAATTTGGGTAAAAAGTGTCCATGGTCAAGGCAGCGCGTTTTACTTCACACTGCCTGTGCCTGTTGACGGTAATTGAGATGTTTCGTCACAAGAATCCACAAGACCTCTTCTACCCGAGAAAAGGCCCTTCTTCGTAGGTATGTTGCAAGTAGGTATGTTGCAATGATCAACAAACAGATCTTAATGATTGACGACGAGCGAGATATTCAAACCGTCGCTCGCATTGGCCTAAGCATGATGGGCGGGTGGAAGGTCTTTACCGCAAACTCTGGGCTAGAAGGGATTCGCCAGGCAAAAGAACATGCCTTGGACGCGATCTTGCTCGATGTGATGATGCCAGATATGGATGGCGTGGCCACGCTCAAGGCGCTCAAGGCCGACCTGGCGACTCGCGCTATTCCTATTATTTTTCTCACGGCCAAATCTAGAGCGGCCAACCGTAAAGAACTTTACGCTCTGGGCGCGCAGGGCGTGATTCACAAGCCTTTTGATCCGACGACGCTGGCCAGCCAAATTGCAGGTTTCTTAGGCTGGACGGCTTGACAGTGCTCATGGAAAAAGTGCTCATGGAAATTGTTTGAAGTGACGTTTCAGTGACGTTACTAAGCGCGAAATCGCTTGACGTGACGTTTCTAGGCGCTAAATTTCTAGACACTAAATTTCTAGACAGGGTCGGAAAAGCTAGATGCTCGTCACTTTCTGGGTTCTAACTGTCTAGGTTCTAACTGTCTGGGTTCTATTTGCAGAAGCGGTAGGTTGCAGAAGCGGTAGGCAACAAAAGATGCCTTTATGAAAAGCAGTTGCAGAAAAGCAATCATAGCTTCCTCATATTGTTTTTTTAGAGTGCTTGTATTGGGTGACTCTTAAGGTAGAAGGATATTTTAATACTTTCTCTCATTTGGTCATTCTTTTTTTGTGCTTTGTCTCCCAATATAGAAATCCGCTTAACAGAAGAACGCTTATGCAACACTGTCTTTGCTGCCACGACAAGCTGTTAAAACACGTTGTCCACGCTCAGGTTTACTGGTATTGCCCTACCTGCCGCGAGCGGATGCCTCAACATTCATCCAAGATTGAAACACTATTAGAAACCCTCGTTCAGGCTGAGGAAACTGCCGCTGCACCGAAAAAAGAAGGTTAACAGGTACAGTTGAGCAGGTGACCACTTTACTTTCAGTATCAAAAAATGCCGATGTTAAAATTTGCAGCAGTAGGTATCGTTGCCCCAAACCATCTCTCAATCAGTTTATAAACAATGCAAATTGCTTCTACATCTAAGCTGGGTTCGAGTTTCTTAATGGCGGCTGTCCTCTTAGCTGCCTGTAGTCCTGGCCATGTGTCATCCGGTGAGCTAGCGGGGATAGGTCTAGCTAAGCTAACGCCGAAAGTGAGCGCTGTTTCTACTCCGGGCTCAGCTCAGCTGAAGACAGAGTCTGTTCAGGGTGAATTTATTGGGGATATTGTTGATTGCGACGGTGATGGGCTAACTGACGATGCTCGCATCGATTTTGATGGCGACGGCGTTTCAGATGAGTGCGTTGATGGGGCAGAAGCGATTCCTGAGCCACCTTTTCAGCAAAGCTATACGCCCACTAGTGAAGCCTTTAATAGTCTGTTGCCAGCTGTTGGATGGAATGCTCAGTATCAGTGCGCAGATGGTCTGTATGAAGTTACCTTGCGCCGTCCGTCTGCCGACAAGCTGGAATATAGCTCTGAGGGGCTAACCTTAAGCACGCCAATTGTTTATGACGATTTAGATCCCAATCTGAATCAGCCGCTGATTATTCAAGATCCAGAGGCTGTCATTCGCTATGCGTTTACTCAGCAGAATGAGGGTGAGTTTTACGAATATGCGATCGCAGACTACAGCGGTAACGTTGGCCTGTACGTATATCAAACGGGTGAGCAAATAGTCGCAGCTCCCTGCGTTGTGGCCACCAATGCTAGCCCTGCCAGTTCTGACTCTGCAGAATAAAGGCTACATAGCTCGTGCAGCGAGCCACACTACATAGCTCGCTGCACGAGCCACAGTACTAGTGGCAGCGTTGCGAAGCTCAGCATTGTAGAAAGTACGATGGTTTTGGCGACGCGATCGCTATCGCCACCAAATTCAGTCACCCAAATCAGCGTGTTAACCGCGACTGGCATAGCTGACTGCATGACCAGCACCGCCAGATCTAACCCCTCTAGTGCCAGCATCCGCCCAATGCCGTAGGCCGTCAGTGGAGAAACCAGTAGCCTGAGCGTCGCCGCTAAAATTTCGTACAGGCCAAAGCTAAGTGCGGTGTGCGACAGCTGTACCCCCAGCGTCAGTAGCGCAATGGGAATGGCCGCATCGCTAAGCAGGGTAAGCGCTCGGTTAAGTGCCTCCGGCACCTGCAAGGTGAAGCTTTGTAAGCCAATGCCGCCGAGGGTAGCCCAGAAAACAGGCAGGCCCAACGTGACTTTCAGCCCAGCTCTGACGCCTTCTCCTTTGAGAAAGATCGGGCCCATACTAGCGATAAAAATAGCTGAGCTAATTAAATAAACAATGGCGCGCTCTAGCCCTGCGTCTCCAAGTGAAAACAAGACAAACGGCAGGCCAATATTGCCTGAGTTAGCCAGCAGCGTTGTGGCTACTAATCCTTTTTGGGTCGCTGAGGGTAGTTTGAGCAGGCGAGCGCAGGCCGTGGCAATGATATACAGCGCTGCGCAATTGAGCAAAAAGCCCGCCACAATTTTGAGCGTGGTGCCTAGCGCAAGCGTACTGCCATACACACCTGTGAGCACTAAAGCCGGCAGCAGCGCGTAAATATTCAGCCGGGTCATCGTTCTGATGTCGAGGACGAAGGCTCTACCGACCCAGACACCTGTAAGCGCTACTAGCGTAATGGGCAGCACCGCCGAAATTAACACGCCCATGTTTCCCTTGCCGTTATGCTTAAACGGTAGCTAGTGTCACACTTTTACCTTCTTCGCGCTATGTCTTCTTCCTCTTCGGATTCGTCTGCCACCCCCCCTGCGACTCTAGAGCAAATTCGCCCCATGCTCGATTCAGAAAATTTTGGCGATCGCATCAAAGGCATCAATCTGCTGCGCAACATCGATCCGGCCATTGCCTTTAACCTAATTACGCCGCTGTGCTCAGATACGAATACCCGTGTTCGCTACGCTGCTGTTAGCCAGGTTTCAAGCTTAGGTGAGCAAGATAAGTCAGCCGCGCTGGAGATACTTAAAACTGCGTTAACTGACAGTGAACCTGACGTCCAGGCGGCGGCGGCGGATTCTCTGGGTGCCCTAAAACTCACAGAAGCCTTAGACGATTTGCAGGTGCTTTATCAGAACACGCCGGAGTGGCTGGTGAAAATGAGTATAGTAGCTTGTCTGGGAGAGATGGGTGATCGCACTGCCTTCGATTTACTTCAGTCTGCAATAGCGTCTGACAATTCTTTGGTCTCGGTATCCGCTATTGGCGCGCTAGGTGAACTCGGTGATAGCCGTGCTATTCCCCTACTGCTTTCCTACGCCGATAGCGAAGATTGGCAGGTTCGCCATCGAGTAGCCCAAGCGCTAGGTGCCTTCAAAGAGAACGCTGAGGTGAGCACTGCGCTTGAAAAGCTGTCTCAAGATGAGACTGAAATAGTCGCCGAAACAGCCCAGCGAAATCGGCTGGCGTCATAGGTGAGCCAATTTTGTCACTGCCAAGTGAAAGCTGCTGTCGAAATTAAGCGTTTCTGATCTAGAAACGCTTAGTGAATCGCTGTTTTTTGTCTGCTTGTAATGAAACTTAACTTTATTGCTAAAGCGCGACTATTTGTTGCCCTATTTGCCGCAGGCAACCTCAATTGTAAAAAGTGCAATAGTAGTCTTACTGGATTTTTCGGTAAGAGGCCGGACGTTTCAATAAAGACTCATTAAAAATACTTTGTTCATTTGTATATAAAACAACAAACTATTACCTAGAGCGAGACTTTTTCCCATTTCAACGCTTTTTTGGGTCGTTAAAAATTTAATGACCACGGAGATGACAAGAACAGACGTTTTTCCTCGTTAAGAAAAGACAATTAGCTCCGGACAAACGTCTCTTTTTGACTGCTTAATAACATTTTTGTAATCTTTCTAGACTGCTTTTCAATGTTCGAATGAAAGAAAGACATTCTCTGAAACTCTCTCTAGAAGCCTGATCCCTGCGTTCTTGTAGAGCGAAATGGCAAGTTGAATGAGTCTTTCATGAGCTGTTGAAGGTGTCTGTGATTACGATCATCCACCCCCTAATTAAAGAGGGGCACGAGGCTTCTCCGTGTGACTTAAGAATCAAGTTTTTTTTACACGTACGTCATCTCCCTAAGTGTTCTGATAGACTTGAGACATACTAAAAATATTTAAAGCGTCAATTTTACTGTTCGTAGTGATTAGCACACTCACTTATTCATAGAGTGTTTGTCTTTAACTAAATACTCGCGTTTAAAGCCTCAAGGGTGTTAGTCCTTGAGGGCCTTCTGTTGATAAGGGCTGTTAGGGCTCAACTGTTAAGCATTAGGTCTCTTGAGGATTAAGTCCCTCAAGAGTAGGTGTGAGCTGTGCCGTTGTGAGTGTCTACTGCTGTGAGTGTCTACTATAGCCATCGGCATGAACGTTGCTGTTCGCTGCGGATTGGCAGGTCTCAATCGTATAAGTTTGCTGAGTTTGTAGGGGAGTAGCTATTAAGTGTTTTACGCTGCACCATCTTCTGAAAGATCGTCTTCTGAAATGCTCGCCGATAAGCGGTGGGAAAGTTTGAGCTTTGCTTCGACGCTGTATCTTCGTCCTGTCCTAGATGCCTTGCTGGCGCCGACCCCCGACTTGTTTCACGACGAGCTGCGGCTGGGGCTCCAAGAGGCTTTAGTCAATGCGGCAAAGCACGGCAATCGGCTCGATCCGCAGAAAATAGTTTCTGTACGCTACGCCAAGGCGGATGGTTACTATTGGTGGATCGTCTCTGACCAAGGTGAAGGCTTTGAAGAGCCCGCTGTTTGCGCCTGTCCCTCACCTGACAGTCCATTTGTCAGTGAATGTGGCCGCGGTCTATTTATTTTGAATCAAGTGTTTGATCAGGTTCGCTGGAGCAGCGATGGTAAAGAGGTTTGTCTGGCTAAGCAAGTCCAGTCCTCACCCTTTAACAGCATGATCAGTCCAGCCTTCTTTGTAAAGGTTATAGAGTCGTGGTGGCGTCGCTGGTCAACGACATCTGCTCACGGCGCTTGAGCGGTGAGATTTCTAGAATAGGCTTCCCAAAGAATGTGAGTGTCACTGTGGGCTATCTAACTGTGGGCTACCTAACTGTGGGCTACATAGCTCGTTAAGATGCATAGCTCGTTAAGATGCATTTGATACTAAATCAAAAGGGCCGTAGTACTTAACTGGAGTACTACGGCCCTTCGCATGTTCATAGCACTGGTCTTAGGCCCTGTTAAAAGGCTACTTGTGCCTATGAGCTTTGTCGTTTGAGCTTTGTCGTTTTTCTCCGTGTGTGGGACAGGGCGGCGCCTTTAAGGTCTTGTCTAGCCAGCCAACCGCTTGCGTTAGTCTGGGTAGGGCCTCTTCTGGCTGATCTTTAAGCATGTATACTAGGGCGGCAGCAGCCTGCTCGCGGGCGCGAACGTAGCGATTAGCGCTGAGTTTATGCCAGTCGGTCGGTGCGATCGCTAGCTTTTCTGCTAGTGCCTGAGCCAGCGCTTCAGGGCTAAAAGATTTGAGCGCAGTACGATTTACAGTGCGATCTTCTGTGGACGTTGGCGCTAAACTAGCTGTTTCTGGGGTGTTTTGCTTTTTTTGATGAGAGCTAGAGGCTACGGTAGCGCTTTGATCAATCTGTTCCGTTGTATCTTCGGGTACTTTCTGGAGCATCGGGGTTACCAACGTAAGGATCTCCCTATAGAGTAGTGGCCATCTAGACTAACTTGCACAAGCTATATGAAATTATTTCGCCGAGCGTCCAAACGTGCCCCTCACCTTCCTAGTGATGCAGAGCTTGCTAGCTTCGAAGGCGAACTGAAAGAAACGGCTGATGAGTTTTTGTTGCTGCGCGATCGCTTTTTTGCCATCCGCCGTGCCAAGGCCAAGTACGAACAAATCACCGCGAGCGACTTGAGCCGTCTACCTGCCGAAGAACTTGCACAAATGCAAGACCGGGTAGAAGCGCTCAAAGTAACCTTAGAAAGCCAGCTCCTTTCCTGGCGTGAAGTGCAAGAGCCCTTTTGGCAAGTTGTTCGCTTTGTAGGGCTAGGATTAGTGATTGGCTGGTTTCTGCACAAGTATCTTGGCTAAATCATCTGGCCTGCAATAGTCCAGCTTGAAATCATCTCGTTTGAAATCCTCTCGCTTAAATAGTCCGTCATCCCTCCTTTCCTTATTAATCACGTCTCATAACGCTACTTTCATGGCCACGACCCAGCGCATTAAGCAGATCCTGACAGCAGGGCAGCCCGGTGAAAACCTGACTATTCAAGGTTGGGTTAGAACGAAGCGGGCCTCCAAGAAGTTCACCTTTATTGAAGTGAACGACGGCTCTTCAATGAACGGCCTGCAGGTGATCGCCTCCGAAGATATTCCTGATTACGCCGCTCAGATGGAGCGTATCGGAACTGGCGCATCGGTTGAAATTAGCGGTCAGCTGGCCGAATCACCCGGCAAAGGTCAGCGGGTAGAATTACAGGCTGAGACCATTGAGGTGTTTGGTGAGTCCGACGGCGAAACCTATCCGCTGCAAAAGAAGCGCCACTCTTTTGAGTTTTTGCGCTCTATCGGCCACTTGCGCAGCCGCACTAATACGCTGGGCGCAGTCTTTCGGGTCCGAGATGCCTGTGCTAAGGCGATTCATGAATTTTTTAGCGATCGCGATTTTCTGTGGATGCACACCCCTATCCTTACAGCTAGCGACTGCGAGGGCGCAGGTGAAATGTTCACCGTTACCCGATTCAATCTCGACAGCATTCCAACTGACGCTGCGGGCAAAGCTGACTACAGCCAGGACTTTTTTGGCAAGCCTGCTTATCTCACTGTCAGCGGCCAGCTCGAAGCTGAAATTATGGCCATGGCCTTTAGCAATGTCTATACCTTTGGCCCCACCTTTCGCGCCGAGAACTCCAACACCGCTCGCCACCTAGCTGAGTTCTGGATGGTGGAGCCAGAAATGGCTTTCTGCAATCTGGAAGGCAACATGGACCTAGCCGAGGCTTTCCTCAAACATGTCTTTACCCGCGTTCTAGAAACCTGCGCCGATGATATGGCGTTCTTTAACAAGCGGATTGACGATACCGTATTGGCGACTGCCAACAACATCATCAACAGCGACTTTGAGCGAATTACCTACACCGAAGCGATTCGTCTTTTGACAAAAGCCATCGACAGCGGCGACAAAACGTTCGAATATCCGGTCAGCTGGGGGATTGACCTACAGTCTGAGCACGAACGCTACCTGGCAGAAGAACTGTTCAAAAAGCCGGTGATTGTGACTGACTACCCAGCTGAGATTAAAGCCTTTTACATGCGCCTAAATGACGATGGTAAAACCGTTGCGGCTATGGACGTACTGGCGCCTCGCATCGGCGAAATCATTGGCGGTGCCCAAAGAGAAGAGCGTCTGGATGTGCTCGAACGGCGGATTGAAGCGGCTAGCCTACCCAAAGAAGACTACTGGTGGTACCTAGACTTGCGCCGTTACGGTACCGTTCCTCATGCCGGGTTTGGTCTGGGCTTTGAGCGGCTGGTTCAATTTATGACTGGGATGGCTAATATCCGCGATGTTATTCCCTTTCCTCGCACCCCAGACAATCTAGATTTTTAGGCAGCTTCAGGCGGCGTAACAGGAAATACATAAACTTGTTGGATTATTGCCAATAGCCCTTATTCTTAATGTCATTGGCTAGTTGCGCTAATCTCCCCTGGCGATATAACTCCCATGCCCCCCAAAATTCTCGCCATTTTTAACGGCAAAGGCGGTGTTGGTAAAACCACCACCGCTGTCAATCTTGCTGCTATCTTCGCTGAAACCCAAACTGTACTTCTGGTCGATGCCGACACGCAAGGATCTGCTAGCTGGTGGGCCGATCGCACCGATAGCACTATCGGATTTGACGTCAGCAAAGAAACCAATCCGGCATTGCTTGGTAAACTAAAGAAGATAGAAAACTACGATTTGATCGTTGTCGATACTCCACCTGCGCTTAGCTCTGAAGCACTGGCTGCGGTAATTCCTATCGCTGACTGTCTGCTGCTGCCGACGCCACCCGCTCCGATGGACATTGCTGCGCTCGTGCAAGCGGTCAAACAGGCCATTGTGCCCTCGGGTGTGATGCACCGCGTACTGCTTACTAAGGTAGACTCACGCAGTCTGGGCGAAGCGCTAGAGGCGCAAAATATGCTAATGGAATTAGAGATTCCCGCCTGCGAATCTTTTGTAAGGACCTACAAGGCGCACGAGCGAGCCGCGCTTGAGGGGGTTGCGATTACTCAACTCACTGGGAAAACGGTAGAAGAAGCAAAAGCCGACTACATCAGAGTTGCTGACGAAATTCAAACCGACTGGGAAGACTCATGACCAAAAAGCGGATTGCCGATCTCCTAAAAGAAGAAGTCGAAAAAGAAGAGGTAGAAACCCCTGCTTCAACGTCTAGTAGTGCAGGTGCCAGCAGTAAGAAAACTACCAGCGCCAGGACCCGCAAGCGTTCGTCTGCTAAAGCTACAGGTACTAAAACTGCTGACGCTCCTGCCAAAACAACCCAGTCTGCGGCTACAAAATCGACGTCTGCCAAGACGACTAAAGCCAGCGCTAAAAAAGCATCTGCGCCTGATGCTGCTTTGAAAAAGAAAGTAGCATCATTAGAAAGCGCACTAGCCAAATCGACTGACCAGATCGCTGCGTTGCAAGAAGATGTTGAGACCCATCAAAGCAGAATTTTTGAGCTGAAAGACAGTCTCGAAAAAGCGGAAGCGACGACTCAGGAGGCCCAAAGTGCCACTGAACAAAAAGAAGCTGAGCTCAAAAAGCTAGCCGCAGAGCTAGAAGAGGCAAAACAAACTATCTTGAAGCTGAGTGCTAACCGTCAGGCGGATGCCTCAGCTGAAGCCAATGCCGACAAGCCGGCTAGCAACAAGCCAGCTAGCAGCAAGGCTGCTAGTAATAAGCCAGCGAAGAAAACGGCTAGCGGTCTGAGCGTACGTAGACCTTACTCCAGCTACAAGTCTATTCCTGAATATGCCATTCAGCGAGGAACGCCAGCGGGCGGACAAAACAACAGCATGTTGAATGATGACGATATTGGTTGGGTTGACTAGCGAGCGCTTTTCCAAAGGCTTCGCGATTTCTATACTCTTTACGACTTAGCCTCATGACTTCAGATTTTGAGCAGACGCCACCAGAGAATGTATCCGCTGAAGCAGAACGCTCAGCAGGCGCAGCCACTGAAAAGGCTATACCTGCGGCGCCCTCTTCGGTTACGTCTAAGGGCGCTGACAATAGTAGCGCCAAGTGGTGGATGTTAGGGCTAGGACTATTGGGTTTGATCACGGTAGGTGCCGCGCTGCTATTAGCCAATCGGGCGGTACCTGACGGGGCAACTGTCGTACCCTCTGACGCCGCGCCCGAAGATGTCGCCGCTGCGCCTGAATCTGCGGCTCCTGAAGCTGCTACTCCCGAAGAACAGCCCGAAGATGAAGCAGCGGCTCGCGCAGAGTGGGAAGCGCAGATGCAGCGAATTAATGCGGTGGTAGGCTCAGGCGATAGAGCTGCTCTGATTGGCGATTCTCCAACGAAAGGCCCGGCAGATGCGCCGGTTGTTCTGGTTAAGTTTTCAGACTTTGAGTGTCCTTACTGTGCGATCGCTGCTGCTGAGATGAAAGCGTTTACCGACAGTCGCGAAGACGACGTGCTGTATGTATACAAGCATTTCCCCTTGGTGAGCATTCACCCGGAAGCGGTTCCTGCGGCTAAAGCAACCTGGGCGGCTGCGCAGCAAGACCAGTTTTGGATATATCACGATGGGCTGTTTGCCTTTCAAGATCAGCTAGGCGAGGACTATTACGTGTCCCTTGCTGAACAGATTGGGTTGGATATTGAGCAGTTTAATCGCGATCGCAATAGCCCTGAGGCCGACGCAGCCGTTGCCCAAGACGCTGAACTGTCTCAGCAGCTGGGACTGAGAGGAACCCCTAGCTTCTTGATGACAAACATGAGCGACAGCTTTTTACTGCCTGGCGGGGCCCCGTTAGAATATTTTGAAGAGGCCACAGATCGGCTGATGGCTGCTGCTGAAGAGTGAAGCCGTTTGAATGCCAGCATGTTGATATCCGGAAATAAACCTATGTTGTTTCGAACCTTTTCTTGGTAGTGTGACCATACAATTCCAGCGGTAGAGATTCATGGCATATGATTCAAAAACCTACGGCCAAAGCCCGTTTGGGAACCCCAAAAAGCCAAGCGGATCTGAGAATGCTGCTGAGAACAGCGGTCAGGCAAAAAGTGTCCCAAATGCAGGCTTTAGCCCGACCCAGCTACCGATTGATGATGGTCTAGATAAAGGCCCCGGCGAGATAGCCTCTGCGCCTGTTAAAAAAACAAGTCCCGCTTCGACGCTGCCAAATAGTGTGGCAGAGGCGCCTCCATCTACTTTCCCAAAATCGCTTCAGCCCAATATTCCGCCCGCAGTGAGTCGCCTGGCAGGCCGGCTAGGACTAGGTAAATCGCCGTTGGATGGCCAATCAGCCACCGGTAGTGAGCCTACTTCTGCCCGCAAGTCTAGAACGACGACTAAAACAGCCACCAAACCGACTGCCAAATCAGCGTCTAAATCGACCCGAAAGAGTAAGAAAACGAAGGCGGCAGAAGCGGCCAGGGCAGAAGCGGAAGCAGCAGAAGCTGCGATCGCTCGTCGGTTTCAGATAGAGGATCGCAATGCCTATCTTTCTTTGCTCTACAAAACAGGCATATCGTTTCTAATCTGGGCGGTACTGCGGCTATCGCGCCAGGAGTTTTCTGAAGATGCCGACGCGGTTATTAATATCATCATTCATCCGCTGCTCATTTCATCGGTAGCGCTGATAGCGGTCGTTGCGATGACTTTCTGGCTGCGCTATTTACTCAACGATTTGGCACAGCATACCCGGCAGCTCAGTACGGATGCTGAAGAAACGAGTGGTAAAAACTACCGGCCCACGTTAGACATCGTCGGTGACGCTCTGGAATACAATCCGGCACTTCGCAAGAACCTAGCGCTGTTCTGGCATGCGGCCTCAATTCTTATCTGTACATTGATCAGCTATCTAATTACCAGCACGCTGCTGCCGTAGGTTGGTTCCTCATTTTTGCCTATAAACCTAGCGCTACCAGCTTTGAACTCCTTAGTCAGTGCTATTAAGCGCTACATAACCTGTTCCAACGACATTTCTCTAATCATGGTGCGGCGCTCGTGCAAATATTGATGCGTTTCAACGCGCTCCGGTGCAGACAGCATAACTTTGTTCTCGACTCTTTTAAGCAAAAGTCTGACCTGTTCACCCGGTGATACCCGCTGTAAGTAATAAGCAGGCGTTTCTTCAATTACTGACCATATCGTCCGAAGCAGTCCAGCATCCATAGATACCTCCCCATAGATGTCTTCGTAATAAATGTCTCCGTAGAGTCTTCATTCCCTACGCTCACCATAACGCGTTTCTTTATAATTCCTTAAGGTTATGACAAAAAGACACGATAGTGAGAGAGCCTGCTCAGTTATGGTTTGGGTTACTTTGCTTTAGATTGCTCTGCTTTAAGCTCTTCAATCAGCGCTTGCAGGTGTTGGCTGTCCGCCCGATAGACTTCGTTACAAAAGTGACAAATGGCTTCAGCTCCGTCATCGACTTTGATCATATCGGCGAGTTCTTCAGTGCCTAGAAGCTTAAGTGCGCCTAACATGCGATCGCGATTACACCGGCAGCTAAACTGCACTAGCTGAGATCCCGGTAGCATCTCTAGGCCCATATCGCCTACTAGCTCATCAATCATCTGCGGCAGCGTCTTGCCTTCTTTCAGCATAGGCGTAAACCCGCTGAGTGAGCCTAATCTAGACTCCAGCTGCGAAATCAGCACTTCGTCTCTAGCTGCTTTAGGCAGCACCTGTAGCAGCAGCCCACCTGCGGCTTCTACACCGTCTGCGCCGACAAAAACGCCTAGCACTAGCGCCGATGGCGTCTGCTCAGAGCTGGCCAAATAATGCGTCAAGTCATCACCAATTTCACCTGTGACCAGCTCTACCGTGCTGGAATAGGGGTAGCCGTGGCCGACATCTCTAACTACATATATGTAACCTTCTTTGCCGACGGCCGCGCCGACATCTAGCTTGCCATCAACATTCGGCGGCAGTTCTATTTTCGGATTTTCTACATAGCCTCGCACGGTGCCGTCGAGTCCCGCGTCCACCATCAGCCCACCTAGCGGACCGCTGCCTTTCACGCGAATATTCACTCGCGATTCAGGCTTTTTCATACTCGATACCAGCAGCAGTCCGGCTGTCATCGCTCTACCTAAGGCCGCAGTCGCTACGTATGAAAGCTCGTGACGATTGCGGGCTACTTCTACCAGGCGAGTTGTGGTAACGCCCACTACACGGATGCCGCCATCTGCCGCCACCGCTCGAATTAACTGATCTGCCATGTGCTCTTTTACTGCGAATTTTTGCTGCGGGAATTTTTGCTGTGACAAGCGTCCTAACGCATTTGGACACTTGCGGATTAAGTTGCTTTGTCTGCTATCGCTACTTGAAGTGCATCGAAGCAGCTCAACAAAAGTTTTGTGAGTGCTGTGGTTTTTATTGTATCGTTCTCGCCGCTAGCGGTGCGAATCTGGCCATATCTAAGAAATAGCGCCCAAGAAATGGTGCCTGAGAAATGGCAAAAAAAGCGTCTCTTGAGTGAACAAGAGACGCTTAAGACAAAGAGAAGGACGTGCCTCGATTACAGAGGCAATATTATAACCGAGTAGGATTCTTGCAGACTGCCCTTAGCAGTTTTTGGCTGCAGTTTTTGGCTGCAGCTTTTGGCTAGGGGGCTAGCGCGTATCCACGAAGCAAGCTGCCCACTGTTTTCGCAGTAATTTTCATCTGCGTGATGGGGTTCGCTGGTACGACGGTCTTGTACAGATAGCTATCGAAGGTGAGCTTTTGTACGTCAATATCAGAGCACATCTCTACAAAGGCTTCGCGCGAGGCGTCGCTGCGATAGAAGACGCGCTGCAAAATATCGAGCACTTTGTAAGTCAGGCCGTATTCTTTATCCCACTTTTGAATGTAGGTCTTCAGCTCAGCTTCTGTGAGGGCGCGCTCGCCGCTGTTAGAAAGCTCAACAATCGTCTCAGCGCACATCCGAGCTGACTTTGCTGCAAAGTAAATGCCTTCACCCGAAGACTTGGTGACCGTACCCGCAGCATCGCCAACCAGCGCTACGCGGCCAACAACCCGGCGAGGTCTGGGATGCTCAGGAATAGGATGCGCTTCAACCTTAATGATTTCGCCGCCTTCGATACGCTTAGCCGCGCGAGTGCGAATGCCCTTTTGCAGCTCTTTGATGCGAGCCTGATTGGGCCGCATGGTGCCAGTACCGACTGCAACGTGGTCGTACTTAGGGAAGACCCAGGCGTAGAAGTCAGGAGACACATCGTCACCAACGTACATTTCAGCCAGCTCTTCGTAGTAGGCCATTTTGTCGTCGGGGATGCGGATGCGCTCTTGGAAAGCGATCGCATAGTTATAGTCACCCGCGTCAATCGCCCGCGCCACACGGGAGTTGGCACCATCTGCGCCAATCACCATGTCTACTTTGAGGGTTTTGGCTTCGCCCTGCAACCCTTCTTTTGAGTGGTCTGCGTAGTGAAGAATGTAAGGGGCTTTGTCGTTGTCAGGCAGCTGTAGCTTGTGTACGGTGCCGTTGATAATTTTGGTGCCGAGCTTCTCAGCTCGGTCACGCAAGAACCCATCGAGAACCTCGCGGCGACACATGCCGATGTACTCACCGTCTTTCAGCGTAGACCCAATGTTCACCTCAACGTTAGACGGTGAAATCATTTTCATTTTGCGAACCCGACGATCGATGATCTCGGGAGGCAGGTCAAACTCATCAACCATACAGAGTGGAATTGCGCCGCCGCAAGGTTTTGCATTGTCCAGCTTGCGTTCGAACAGGTAGGTATCGATGCCTGCCTTTACCAGTACTTCAGCTGCGGAAGATCCTGCTGGTCCACCGCCTACAACGGCTACTCGAAGTCCCAAGGGCTTATGCTCCACGAAATAAATAATCCTATGAGAAAAATCGTATCACTCTCTCTTATGGGGGATTGCTTACTCACTTGAATGTTAAGCACATTGAAACACTGGTTAACATTCTGCAAGAGAAATCGCCTGAATCTATCGTCAGTATTTAATCGCTATAACTTTGTCGAGTGACTCCAGGGCATTGTCTGTAGTAAGTGGCAGCATCTTGTTAAGTGGCAGCATCTTGTTAAGTGGCAGCATCTTGTTCTGTAACAGCTACGAGTTCTGTAACAGCTACGAACTGATCTGTCCGTTACTGAGTAGTTGCTGAATGCGCACTCGCTAAATCGAATGAAAATTTGCATCCTTTGCCTGCAGCAGAGCGTACGCTGATATTGCCTTGATGTTGCTCGACGACTCTCCGACAGAGTGCTAGGCCAATCCCGCTACCATCAGTGCGATTTTTGCCCGCTCGGTTGAACATTTCAAAAATGTCTCCTTGAGCGTTTTCCGGTATCCCCGCGCCATTGTCACTGACGGAAAACAGAATTCGGTGGTTAGGTTGAGGGTGCGCTGAGACGTTGACCTGTGGAATATCGGCATCGTTGTGGACAATGGCGTTATTGTTAAGGATGCTCACTATCTGATCCAGCAGTTGATAATTGCACTGCACGGCCGGCAAATCGCACTGGCTGATCACTGCATGGCGCTCGAAAATCAATGTCTGAATCCCTGAAAGTGCATCCGAGACAACGGCGGTCATCTCTATGGGTGTAAATGCTTGAGCAGATTGCGATCGCACCTTTCCATAGTCCAGCAGTGCGTTCAAGGTTTGGTTCATACTCCCGGCTGTTCGCTGGCCCATTTCGACAAACTTAGTCTGTCTGGGTGTAAGCGTCGTTCTCTCTAGCAAATCAAAACTATTTTTTAGCACACCCAGCGGATTTCTGAGCTCGTGTGCGGCCGTATGGCTAAAGTTCTCTAGGGTTTGATTGCTGGCTTTTAGCTGATTGAGGGCATCTCTTAGAACGTACTGCCTTTGCCGATTTTGTAGGGCTGTGCGCGCCACTGAGGAAAGCACCTCGCGCTTTAGAGGCAGCTCTAAAAGTAAAACGCTGCGACTGTGAGCTGTTTCATTGAGCAGTGCTATGCAGCTGGCGAACCGACGACAGTCTCTCATCAAAACGATAATTGGCAGATCAGACCAGTTGGGCTGCGTGTTTAAACAAGCACCGAGCAAGCTAGCGGTTCTTTTATCGGCTAAAACTTCTTCGGTAATGATCACCAGCCCAGCTTCGTTTTCAATGGCGTCAGCTACGGCTGCTATTGAAGCCGCATTCAGACAGACGGGAGAGAGTGGCTCTAAAATTTTTCGCAAAGCCGTCCTATTCTGCTCACCATAGGTTGCTAAAACAATGTGTGCGGGCGGTGGCATGACAGGTTGATGAAGAGACTGAGTGACCGTTTGGGCTGGAGCATTACTTATTGATCTTTTTCTTGATCTTTAATCGGCTTGATCTTTTTCAATCAAGTGGCTGCTTTCTCCGGTGTAGCTCGGTGTGCCGGTCAAAATGCCAGAGAACTGACGTAGCGGCTCACCGACCTTGATCTTGCCGGGCTGTAGCTGAATTTCTCGAATCCTTCTCTCGTGAGCGCCAAACCGCTTTTTGTAGACGCTGACAGCCTGCCGCAGTTCTCCTTCGGCCTCAAAGTGACGCAGCAGCAGAACGGTGTCTGCCAGATAGCTAATATCAACCGGGACTTCGAGTGTAGGACCGATGACGCCGTGCTGAGCGACCACTACAAAAGTCATAATATCGCGCCGACTAAGCCCCATCAAAAGCTCGTGCATTTGGGCAATCAGTCGATTTTCGTTGGGCATTGCGCTCAGATAGCCGGTGAGCGTATCAATAATCACCATGCCTGCGCCCCAGGTTTCTACGTCGTGCTCAATCAAATAGTTCAGTTTGCCAGGGGTGATATTGCCAAAGCTCAGCTCGTGCAGACGAATGCGATCTTGTGAGACAAACTCGTCGATGGCAATGCCCAGCCCTTGGGCTCGCCGCGTCAGTGTGCCAGTAAGCTCATCAAATAAAAAGAGACTGACTTTGCCGCCTGATTTGACAAACTGCCGGGCAAAAGCGGTAGAAAGAGAGGTTTTGCCTGTCCCAGAAGGCCCAACCAGTAGGCAGGTCGTACCAGAGAGGAGACCGCCGCCAATGAGTTGGTCTAGCGCTTCAAGGCCGCTGGTAATCGTTTTGGCCTCTATTAGTTTGCCTTCTTTTATCGGGTTGCTTGGTGTGTATGCATTGGGCGTATATTCGTAGGGCTTAGCGGGAATTGCCCGATAGGATTGATACACTCGCATGCCTTGGTGGCTAATTTCTACATCGTGCTGGCCGAGGGCGTAGTCGATGCCGCGAATTTTGGGAATGTGCATGTAGCGATGGTCGCTGCCATGACTGGTGGTTTTAATGGAGAGGTTGATCACACCGTGGGCGATCGCACTCAGCTCGTGGTCTCGGGGGGCAACTTCGCGGGTGTCGGTCAACAGAGTGGTAATCACGCGATCGCTCATGTAGTCGCGGAGTGTGAAAAGTTCTTGCCGATAGGTAAGCGCATGATTTGCCAGCATTCTGAGATGAGAAATGCCATCAAAAACGACCCGTTCGGGCTGAACGTCCTCAATCACCTGGGTGAAGGCTTGCATCATCTCCGCCATTTCTACCTCAGACGTGTCGAAGATGGTTTGTTGCTCCATCAGACTTTGCAGCGCCTCTACAGAGCTAAAGTCTTTAAAAATAACGTTCGATATATCAATTCCGACAGAGTACGCTGTCTGCTTAAGACTTTCTATCCGCTGAGCGAGCGACAGGCACAGCACCTGTTCGCCCATCTGTGACCCAGCCGCTAAAAAATGTAGTGCTAATGTGGTTTTACCAGTGCCGGGCGAACCGCTGACTACATACATCTCACCGATGGGCAGTCCGCCACGCAAAACTTTATCAAGAGACTTAATGCCGGTAGAAACTCGTTTAATCTCTCTGTTATTATCCACTGCTGCCAATGTTTTTCAATCATCCGAACAGTAGCACACTGTTTAGAGGCCTGTGACGTCTAGAGGCCTGCAATGTTCATATGGATTTGATACGTTCTAGCAAAGCGGCTATAGCTTTTGAGTCTTTTCATTATAGAATCGGCTTCTAAGCGTTGGTACTCTTGTTCTATTTCCGATTTGTGACATGTGCCTATGACCATCAAATCTTCTCAAATTCAGGCAGTGCTCTCTAGTAAGCGGGCTGACTTTGCCAGTTTCAACGAGAGTACGTCGAGCTATTTGGATCAGTACCGCCAGGCCTGGGATGAGTGGGTAAGGCTAAAGCGCCGAGATCGCGCTCAGTGGCTGCAAGCTCAAGACGGTGTTTTAGGGGCCAAGCCGCTTGAGCCTATTAGCGCTCAAGAGAGTGGCATTTTGCGCAGTCACCTCGCCTGGGAGAACCGGGAGCAAAGCTTGGCATGGGTCGAGACTCATCTGACGGGTGTGACAACTTTTGCCGTGGACGGCTCGCAGGTCTTTCCGCAAAAAGACTTTTCGATTCCGATTGGCCTAGTACAAATCGGCTGGTTTGAGAATCACCATTCACTTGCAGGCACCTACGAAAAAGACATTTTGCTCGATGTGATGACGCCCAAAGATTTGGTGGCCGATCGCTCGCAGCCGATGGATCGATGGATGAACATGCGCCGATTTTCGATGGAGGTGCAGCGGCTGACCGACTATATCAAAACCGCAAAAGACAGAGCGCTACAGCAGGACCGCGATCCTGAAAAGTGTCTGGTCTTTTTTGATGGTTCGTTGGTGCTCTCATTTGCAGCAATGCTTGATGACAATATTCGAGGTCCTTATGTAGAGCAGGTACTGACGCTGCTAGCCGCTAGTGAAAAGCATCAGGTGCCGTTAGTCGGCTATGTCGATACCGCAGAATCTAACGATGTCGTAACGCTGCTACGTACCTTTCGCGATTTGGATAAATCTCGTGCTATTCACGATGCCAAGCTACTTAACCCACTGATGCGGTGGGGCGATCGCACGCCGATTATGACCTGCGATCGCGGCGGTATCTTAAGTGAGTACCGAGAAATGTGTGATCGCCTCACCTTCACGTATCTCAAAACCAACACCAGCTACCCTGCCCGCCTGGATATGCCCAAATGGATCTGGGAAGCGGACCTCGCTGAAACTGTCATTAACCAAGTGCGGGCCGAAGTCATCGTCGGTAACGGCTACCCGTACGCGATTGAAACCGCCGACCAGACAGCCGTATTGCAGAGCCGCGATCGGCAAATTTTCTATCGCATCTTGCAAGATTGGGCGGAGCGGGAGAATTTGCCCCTCCGCCTATCGCAAAAAATGATGAGCAAAGCCAGACGCCGATAGCGGACGGTTGCTCCTCGCGCCGGGTCTTCAACTATTGCAGAACATCGCCCATATAATTACCCCACAGCTTGGCGGCAACGTAGCTACCGGCGTCGGTGGCCGAATTATCATCATTGCCTATCCAAATGCCTGTCACCACCTCATCGCGCGGGACAAAGCCAATAAACCAAGAGTCCACATTATCGTTAGTCGTTCCGGTCTTACCCGCTTCCCCTCGACCGATAAAAGCGTTGCGCCCGGTGCCCCCTTCTACCACGCCTTGCAGCATGCTTACCATGGTGTTGGCCACATTAGGATCGAGGACAGGCTGATTGGCATCGGCGCTGTCCGCAAAATCGTAGATCACTCGGCAGGTCTCTAGCTCGTTGAAATCCGTACAGTCGCTGCTGTCAATGACCCGCTGAATGCCATGAGGCTTATTCCACACGCCCTGATTGGCCAGCACTGCAAAAGCGCCTGTTATTTCTAGCGGCGTTACCTCGCTTTGGCCGAGTACCAGTCCTGGCTGTGCCTGCAAGTCTGAGGTAACGCCCATCCGCTTGGCCAGTGAAATCACCGAATCGAGTCCCGCTGCCTGCGCAATCCGCAGCGCCACAGGATTTTCTGATCGGGCCATACCCGCGTACATATCCAACGCGCCGCCCCCCGAACGGCAGCGAGAAAAGTATTGGCCCTGCCAGCTCAAGTCGCCGCAAGAGAAGGTCTCTCCGGCTGAAATGCCCTGCTCCAGCGCTGAGGCATAGGCAAATATTTTGAAGGTAGAGCCCGGCTGACGATAGGCCTGACTGGCTCGGTTAAACTGGCTCTCGGCGTAGTCTACGCCGCCGACGAGGGCTTCAATTTCTCCGCTTTGCGCATTCAAGGTCACAATTGCCCCCTGCGAGAAGCCCATGGCCGCGCCATCTGTGTCTACAGATGCGCGCAGTGCTTTTTCCGCGCTGGCCTGCGCCACTAGGTCCAGGCTCGTTTCTACAACGAAGTTACCTTCGCGAGCGAGGCTCTCACCGAGTACTGCATCTAGCTCATCAAAAACGTAGCTATAAAAGTAGGGCGCTCTGGCACTTTGCAACTGCGCGCGTGCGCTAGGACTAATTTCAATGCGCGATCGCCGTGCTCGTCTGCCTTCTTCGGCGCTAATAGATCCAGAAGACACCATGCGTTCGATGACGCGATCGCGATATTCAATCGCTGCCTGATAGTCTTGCACCGGGTTAAAGGCATTCGGTGCGGGTAAAATACCCACCAGCGTCGCGGCCTCTTCAATGCTCAGCTCGCTGGCCGACTTATCAAAATAAAACTGTGACGCATCTTCAAAGCCATACAGGTTATTGCCTAAATAGACCCGGTTAAGATACAGCAGCATGATGGCGTCTTTGCTGTAAAACGTTTCTATCTTCAGCGCGACAATGGCCTCACGGATTTTACGCGCCGCGCTATCCTCGGTGCCCACATAGTCGCGAAAGGTGTTACGCGCCATCTGCTGCGTCAGTGTGCTGGCCCCTTCTCGGATGCCCCCTTCTCTAACGTTTGTTTTCAGTGCCCGCGCAATCCCCCAGGGGTCTACCCCTGGGTGCCAGTAAAAGCGGGAGTCTTCAGAGGCCACTAGCGCTTTGGGTAAGTAGCTAGAGTACTCGTTTAGGCTTTTCTTTTCGATGTGAGCAATATTCGGTAGCTCGTTGAGCGGTGTCCGTACACCATTCTCCTCAGCGGTCACCATCACAGGGCCTTGCACTGACTCGGGCAGCGGGCTAATCGAAAACTTAGGCCACTCAAGTGCCACAATCCAAAAGACAAGTAGGCCAGTGAAGCCGCTAATGCCATACAGTCCATAGCGAACGGCCAGCACATACCACGGCGGCGGATCGACATAGCGAACGGTAACCGCGTCGGCCAGCTCTTCTGGCCCAAGGGTAAGCACGTCCCCGTGGCGTAGCGGAAATTTAGAGAGGCGCTTTTTTTTGCGATAGATGCCGTTGGTAGACCCCTGGTCTCGCATCACGAAGGGGTTGCCAGGGCGATTGCGATCGCGCGTTAATGACAAATGCTTCTGGCTGACGATAGGCGATCGCACCACAATATCAGCGTTTTTAGAAGATCGCCCCAGAACGTAGTGCTCTCCTACCAGTGGATATTCGCTGCTTTTACCCGCTTCTGCTTCAACAACAAGTTTGGGGACCCGCGCATCCGGCTTGAGTGGAATTTTATTAAAGTCCACATTGGCCTGCACCGTATGAAAAGCCTGAGTAATTGAGCCTAGAAACGTCTTCGGTGCGCTTTTAGGGGCATTCTTCTTCTTTGGATCCGGCTTTCTAGATGGATTAGGAGGTGGCGGAGAAGTCATAGATCAAAAAAGCGGCGCTGACAGTTGGGGTCGAGGATTTGGTATCGAGTTTTTTGAATGGTAAGCGATTACGCCAGAAAACGACATTCAATCACGATGAGCTTTAAGCGATGCTGTTCAGATAAGAACGATGTCTGGAGCGCGATCTTCGAAAAAGCAGCCAGTAAAAAGGAGACAATCAAAAGCAAGGCAGCTATCTAAGACTCAACAAACTCAGGCATAGCAATTTCGGACAGTGGCTATTCAGTCCGGCGAGGCTTTGCTCTTTTTGTCCTGCGGCTAGCTGGTCGGTCAGTCGATCTGCTAGCTGTCCTCAGAGAGGGCGGCTGAGAACCTTCATCCGGTTCTTGAAAAGCGACGGCTAGCAGGCACAAGATACCCAGGTTAATCCAGATATCGGCCACGTTAAAGATCGGAAAGGGGTGATTCAAAATCGGCAGGTCAACGCTGGGAAAAATCGCCAGAAAATCGACTACGTAGCCCTGGGCAAACCGTTCTATGCCATTGCCAAAGGCCCCACCCAAAATAAACCCGTAGCCAGCGGCCTCCCACCGATTAGGAATGCGCGCGAACCAGCCGTAGAGCGCTAGCCCCGCACTGACGAGCAGCGATAGCCACTTCAGCCAGTCGCCATTTTCGCTAAACAGGCTAAAGGCGGCGCCTTCGTTGATGACATAGGTAAAGTTCAGCACGCCGCTAATAATCGTGACGCTCTCTTGTAGATCAAAATTTTCGACGACCCACGCTTTGGTGAGGTAGTCCAAAATGATGCCAACGATCGCCGCTAGCCAGAAGAGCGCGTTTTTAGGTTTCACTGATTTGATTAAGCCCTTGAAGGCGAAGGTTTGAAGGAGAAGTCAGTTCTAAAAGAGGCAAAGGTTAGAACGGACGCTTGAGGACGAAAACTTGAGAACGAAAACTTAAGCAATAGCTTTTTTAGTAGGACAGTGCCTTTTTAGTAGAACAGTGCCTTGCGCAGACCGAAGGCGATCAGAGCGATCGCACAGCTCACCATCACCTGACCGGGAAACTGCGCGACTGAATAGTCCAGCATAGAAACGCCCAAGGCCGGTGTCGCCGGTAGCCAGCGAAACAGATGCCCCAGCACCAGATAGGTCAGACCGCAAAGGTGCATGACGACAAGACCTGCGATCGCTGAAAACGCCAGCCTTTCCAAGGTGACCTTTTTGGGCGGTAGCTTTTGTGCCCCCTTTTTCTTTTGCCGAATGGCCAACATGCCACACACCCAACCTGCCGGAATAAACCCCAACAAATAGCCAAAGCTCGGCTCTTGCAGATAGCTCACCCCGGCCCCTTGGGTGAACACTTCTAGTCCGAACCGCTCAAATAGCGCCACGCCGAGCGCGATATAGGCAATCTGTGAGAGCGCCGCCGCGTTTCTGCCGCCCATGCAGCCGATAAATAGCGCCACCCCAAACTGAAACGTCACGCCCAGAGAATAGGTTTCTAAGCCCCCGCCGCTTGGCACCGTAAAGGCAAAGGCCTCAACCCACGTACTGCCAATCGTCAAAATCAGACCGATAAACGCCCACAGCAGCTCAGCAGGAGCAAACACTGGTACACCGAATACAACTTAACCAGTTTACCGTCTTCGCATTTTTTACAGAAAGTAACTTTTGCGCAGCTATACCTAAACTCTTCTCAATACAAGCTTTACACTTGGTTGCATCTGTTGAGTCCCAGAGGAGGCCGCGGAGGCCGTCATTTTCTAACCCTTTCTCCCTTTTAATATTTATGTTTCCTTCCCATCGCCCCCGTCGTTTGCGATCGCACGCCAATCTCCGCCGCATGGTGCGAGAAAACATCGTTACGACCAACGACCTGATTTATCCTTTGTTCGCGGTCCCTGGCGATACCTTTGCGCAAGAAGTCAAGTCTATGCCCGGCGTATACCAGCTTTCGGTCGATAAAATCGTCGAAGAAGCGAAAGAGGTGTACGACCTCGGCATTCCCGCCGTCATTTTGTTTGGTATCCCCACCGAAAAAGACACCGAAGCCACAGGTGCCTGGCACGATCACGGCATTGTTCAAAAGGCCACCGAAGCGATTAAAAAGGCCGTTCCTGACCTGATTGTGGTGGTCGATACCTGCCTGTGCGAATACACCGACCATGGGCACTGCGGCTATTTGGACGTCGGCGATCTCACCGGGCGCGTGCTGAATGATCCAACGCTAGAGCTGCTGAAAAAAACGGCGGTGTCTCAAGCGAATGCAGGGGCTGACATTATTGCGCCTTCTGGGATGATGGATGGCTTTGTTCAGGCCATTCGCAGCGGGCTAGACGAAGGTGGCTTTGAAGATTTGCCGATTCTTTCCTATGCGGCTAAATACTCCTCTGCTTACTACGGTCCTTTTCGCGACGCTGCTGAATCTGCCCCTCAGTTTGGCGATCGCCGCACGTATCAAATGGACCCTGGTAATGGCGTAGAAGCGCTCAAAGAAATTGAGCTAGATATTGCTGAAGGCGCAGACATGCTGATGGTAAAACCTGCGCTTGCCTACATGGATATTATCTGGCGGGTAAAAGAGGCGACGAATTTACCTGTGGCTGCCTACAACGTTTCTGGTGAGTACTCCATGGTTAAAGCCGCCGCTCTGAACGGCTGGGTCGATGAGCAAAAAGTGGTCATGGAAACCATGACTAGCTTTAAGCGCTCTGGTGCGGATTTAATTTTGACCTATCACGCCAAAGATGTGGCGCGGTGGTTGAAGCAAGCATAGCGCTAACTTCGCAGCAGTTAAGGGGCTATTACAGTTAAGAGGCTATTTGAGTGGCCACTCCTCAACAGGCCCCTGACTGTTTAGAAAGCAGTACCGCCACCGTCTTTACAATCAGCTGAACATCGTAAGTGGGTGTCCAATGATTTTGATAGTGCAGATCTAGCGCCACAATCTCTTCAAAGTCCTTGATGGTAGAGCGTCCGCTGACCTGCCACTGCCCGGTCATGCCAGGGCGCACGTCTAGCCGCTGCCAGTGGCGAGCGTTGTAATGGCGAACTTCATCGCCAGTTGGTGGACGCGTACCCACCAAACTCATATCGCCAATCAGTACGTTCCAAAACTGGGGAAGTTCGTCCAGGCTAGTCTTTCTTAGAAAGCGACCCACTCGCGTAATGCGGGGGTCGGCTTCGTTTTTGAAAATCAGGCCCTGCGCTTCGTTATCAATGTTCTCTTTGAGGGTGTCCGCATTGGTCACCATGGAGCGAAACTTCCAGATTGTAAAGGGTTTCCCCTGTAGCCCAAATCTTTCCTGGCAGTATAAGACAGGTCCTTCAGAGTCCAGTCGAATCGCGATCGCAATCGGTACAAACAGCACGCTCAATATAAAGAGCCCTACGCAAGCACCCATAATGTCGAGCGATCGCTTAAAAACAGACCGGGTAGAGATGTGCGGTAGACGATGAAGGGGTGGTTGATAAACCTGGTTCTCAATTGAGGGATAGGAGAAGGCATTACGAGGCATCAATTATTTCCGACGGATGACGATAACCGGGTGTATATCGATTAAAAACTGAAGATATATACGCCTATGAGACTTCCATGATTAAAGGAAAGTGCCCTGAATCCCTCAGTACATGTGCGTAATAATACGGAGATTCTCCATAGTTACTGTGTAGATTGCAGCCCTTGTGTGAAGAGAAGATGAAGGGCGAATAAACCGGCAGAAAATCGATGTGCTAATCGAGACATTGACTTGTCAGTACTGGCCATTGGCTCAGTCGATATCGTGCCTTACATCTCTTCGACAATGGGTTAGAGTAAGGCATTATTTGTGCTTGCTGCGCAGGCTGCTTGCTCTTAGGAGCTGGTGTGGCGTTGGTGTGAAGAATTAGCGATGTGAAGAATCAGCGTGGAGGAGACAGGTGACATCATCGGTGAATGCTCAAGATAGGAACGCTCAAGACAGCAGTCGCCCCAGAGCAACCGCGCCCGAGAATATTACCAGTACGGCAGTTGTCTCAGGCGATCGCTACGAAGATATTTTGGCCGCTTGGCGATCGCGTCTCGCCGCCGACTTTCCCGATCAGCCTGCCGCCACCCAGGAGGCGATTGCTCAATGGCTGGTCGGCGAGCCTGAACGATTTGAGCCGATGGCCCCTAAAGAAATTAAGCTGGCTAAGCGGGCGATGGACTATCGCTATCGCATTTTTATCTCACGCTATTGGGGTGCGTCGCCCGATCGGGCTTACAAAAAGCTGCTACAGAAGCTGGGCGGGCTGTTCCTGATTCGTAGCAAGATTCGGGTATGGATTGCGCTTAGCCGTGATCGCAAGCGGGCTGTCAAAGATGTGCTGCAAGAAGTGATTCAAGAAATGCTTCAGAGCGATAAGTACATGCGATCGCAAACTCAGTGGATTGGCCAGTGCACCTCTAGAGCCAGCCTGCGCAATTTACTCACCCTCGCCACGATTGAAGAATACTGTCTCAGACCGATTCGCAATCAGCCGCTGCTGGTGTATCGGTTTGTGAATTACTTGAGGCGATCGCAGCGTGGCGGCATGACCCAAGTCCCCAGCGCTGAACTCATTCACCTCATCTCAGAAGAAATCGGCACCGACGATGCTGACGGTACCCTCAGTCTGCTCGACTTTGAAGCGCTCGATCGCTACACCGTTCAAAAAGAACACGAAGCTCAGCAAGCCTCTCGCCAGCTGGTAAAGCAGCAGTTCGCCGATTATTTAGGCGAAAAGCTAGGTGATACTGCCGTTCAGTGGTTAGAGCTGCACTTACAGGGTTACGCCCAAGACAGCATCTCGCGTCAGCTCGGTCTCAACGTTCGCGAAGCCTACCGTCTACGCGAAAAAATCAGCTACCACGCCATCCGCATTTTTACCCTCAAAGAACAGCCCGACCTGGTATTTTCCTGGCTCAAAACGTCTCTTAAACAGCACAATCTAGGGCTTACCCTAACCGAGTGGGATAAATATTGGGAGGGCTTATCTGACGATCAAAGAACGATACTCAATGCTTTCAAAGCAGGCCGTTCTGTTGAGGATATCGCCCAAAACTTTGAGCTGACTAAAAAGCAAGTTACCAGCAAGTGGGCAGAACTTTATTTGCTCGCTCAAGACACCCGAATGGATAAAGCAGGCTGAGATCCATTCGGGTGTCTCCAAGGCTCATCCCAGCTTTTCCTCAGGGCTTAACCCATCCTCAGGGATCAACCTAGAGACTCAAACCAAGAATAGGCGTAAATCAACTCGATTTACGCCTCTTTGCTATCTCTTGGTTATTTATATATGGGGCTAGCTAAGTCTTAGATGCGCGCCTTGCGTCCATCAACCGTCCAAAGTTCAGCTTAAACTGCTCTAGTCCGACGAGGCTTCCTGGTTCATCATCCCAAGAGGCCGACAGCATGCCATATGTCAGACCCAGCACGCCCAACCCAAAGCAACCCATCGTAGTCAGCAAGACTACAACTGGCGCAAACGTCACTATCTCATTGCTCAGCAGGTAGTAAGACAAAAAGAAAATGCTCACGCCTACCGCAATTGGACTGATCGAAAGAATAGCCATTCGCCGAACCATTCGCCGACTGACATGTTTGGGGATAGAACCATCGCTATCCGGTCCGCTGTTTTTAGCACTCTCTTCGCGGATCTTTTCTGCCTGCTTACGATTGGCTGCTCGAATGTCATCTACCCGAGCCTGCGCCTTCGCCGAAACCGTTGAAGCCTCTTTGCGATCGCTATCCTTAGCCCGCGCTTTCTTCGATTTTTTCTCAGCACGAGATGCCTTAGCGCCATCAGACGATACTTTGCCAGACGACGCTTTTCCGTCCTTGGCCTGTTTCCGCTTGGGTTCAAACGGTAGCGCCGCTCTATCACTTTGAGAGCGCTCACTTTGAGATCGATCGCTTTGAGATTCTCGCTCAGACTTAGAAGCCATCTCTTTTCCTACCTTAAGAAATACCTGACAGGGCATCCCTCTAAACAGATTCAGTCACCATCAGATTCAGTGACCATCAGGCATGGCCAATTTATTATTAGCCAAGTTACCAGCCAGGCGCTGGCCGATTAGCGACGGATACCTAGCTTTTGAATCAACGCCTTATAGCGCTCAGGATCTTGCTTTGTTAGGTAAGCTAGCATCCGCTTTCTTTGACCAATCATTTTCAGCAGGCCCCGACGAGAAGAATAATCCTTCTTATTCTTCTGAAGGTGCTTACTCAGTGTATTGATGCGATCGGTGAGCATCGCAATCTGTACATCGACCGATCCGGTATCCGTTTCGTGAATTTGATTCTCAGAAATGATTTCTTGCTTGCGCTCTTGTAGCAAAGCCATACGCTTACGGTGTTATTAGACAAAAATATGGACGTAGAGTATTCGATTCTAACATAGACAAAGAGGCCAGCTCAGAGATTTTATACCGTTGCCCCGACCGCTACAGTTTCGGCTGCCGCGAAACTCTCTTCAATCATCTGTCTATATTGGCTTTTTTGCTTCATCCCTTTCATCTCACCTGCCAGCGCCTTGTCTTTAAACAGCTGAACTGTCGGCGTCCCGGTAATTCCCGCAGATTCAGCGACATCGCTATCTTCCGTGATATCGATTTCGACGTAGTGAATACGCCCTTCAAATTCATCGACAACTTTACTCAAAATAGGTTTAAGTGTGTGGCAAGGTCCACAAGTGGGTGAAGCATATTTCACCAGGATGGGGCGATCGCTCTCGTGATAGAGCTTCCGCAGCGCATAGCCGCCGACATGTCTGGTTGTGCCCGGATCAAAGCCTTCCGCCAGCTTATATTCAGAGGGCTTTTTCTCATCCTCAGACTTTTCAGATCCGCTCTGATGAAACTCGTGAATCAATTCGTGTTCACTCAGCCACCGCTCAGCTAGCAGCGCTGCCATGCAGCCCGTTCCTGCTGCGGTAATCGCCTGCCGATATTCGTGATCTTGCACATCGCCAGCTGCATATACCCCTTCGATATTTGTCGCTACCGAGCCCGGCTGCGTCCGAATGTAGCCAATTTCATCTAGATCTAGCTGACCTTTAAACAAATCGGTGTTGGGTCGATGGCCAATCGCGTAAAATAGCCCGCGCACAGGCAACTCACTCACTTCCCCAGTTTTTCCATTTTTGACCTTAAGCCCTTCTAGCAGGTCATCGCCATACACATCAACCGCCTCTGTGTTCCAGTGCACGGTGATCTTTGGATTGTTAAGAACCCGGTCCTGCATCGCCTTACTCGCCCGCATCATGTCTCCGCGAACCAGTAAATTCACATGGGAGCCGTACTTTGTCAGATACACAGCTTCTTCTGCTGCAGAATCTCCACCGCCAATAACGGCCAACGACTCCATCTTGAACAGCGGCGTTGCGCCGTCGCAAATTGCGCAGGCCGAAATGCCTTTGCTCCAAAGCCTTTGCTCAGAAGGCAATCCCAGTCGCTTAGCCGTTGCACCCGTCGCAATCACGACGCTGTGCGCCTTAACCTCGCGCTCTTCTGAGCGAATCACAAAAGGCCGCTGACTAAAGTCTGCTTCAATCACGTCTTCTGTCACCAGCTGAGCACCCCAGCGCAGCGCCTGAGCCTTCATATTGTCCATCAGTTGAGGGCCGGTAATCCCATCGGGAAACCCAGGAAAGTTCTCAACTTCAGTGGTGGTCATTAGCTGACCCCCCGGCAAGCCCCCGGCCTGGTAACCCTCGAACATAAACGGCTTCAAATTGGCCCGAGCTGCATAAAAGGCTGCGGTATAGCCAGCAGGCCCCGAGCCAATAACCACTATATTTTCGACGTCAGTCGCAGCCGTTTGCTCAGCTGATTGGTGAGTAGATGACTGTGCGGAAGGCTTATGTGAACTCATGATGACTTTGCTTAACACTTGTTCGCATTATAGCGGAACCCGGATGTATAACGCCAACCGCGAGGCTGCGCGTTTGTTCCTAAGTTTGCTCTTAATGAATGGACACAACATCTAATCTTGATAGCCTCATCTCTGCTTCGGGAATTTAAAGGGAAGTCCTGCTTCCGCACTTGTTTCCCTATGGCTGCTCACTCTTCTGTTCTACAAAAACGCTGGCGTCGCTCTATATATAGTGGGCTGTTAGCCAGCGTGATGAGTTGGGGGGCTATTGAAGGCGCGGTAGCGCAATCGGTTCCTGTTGCAGCGCCAGTTGTGCCAACCCAGCAGATTGCTCGCAACGTTTCTCGCTCAGAGGTGCGCTCTATCTGGCTCGATCGAGAGACCATTGTGAATGCGCGATCGCCCGAAGGCCTAGCCCAAATTTTTGAACGCTTCAGAGCAGCTGGCATTAACACGGTGTTTGTCGAAACCGTCAACGCGGGCTATCCGATTTATCCCAGCGAAGTCGCCCCTGAGCAAAATCCGCTCATTCGCGGCTGGGATCCGTTGCAAGCCGCAATTGATCTTGGCAAGGTTTACGACATTGAGGTGCATGCCTGGGTTTGGCTATTCGCCGTAGGCAACCGTGCCCACAACCGTATTGTTGGCCAACCGGAAAGCTATCCTGGCCCCGTACTCAGCGCTCATCCTGACTGGGCCGGACTGGATAATCGAGGCAACCTGACCATTCCTGGTAAGCCCAAATTCTTTATGGATCCTGCTAACCCTGATGTTCGTCAGTACCTGTTCGAGCTGCTCGATGAAATAGCGACCAACTATGACGTAGATGGCATCCAGTTCGACTATGTTCGCTATCCCTTTCAAGACGCGCTGAACAACCGTACGTTTGGCTATGGTACAGCGGCCCGCGAGCAATTTTACGAACTCACGGGCGTAGACCCCGTGACCATTCCATCTCGCAACGGCGGCGATCAGCGACTGGCTAGGTTGTGGAGTCAATGGACAGCTTTTCGTTCCAATCAAATTAGTTCTTTTGTCGCCGAAGCTTCGCAGCGTCTGCGTCGCCACCGTGACCTCACTATTTCTGCGGCCGTCTTTGCTGATGACACTTACTACCGTCATCATGCACTTCAGCAGAACTGGGAAGATTGGGCCGAGCAAGGGCTAGTCGATTGGATTGTGCTAATGAGCTACGCCAGCAGTACCCATGAGTTTTCTGAGTTGATTCAACCCTGGGTTTTAGAATCTAGCTTTTACGCTACGCGCATCATTCCTGGTATTCGATTGTTGAATCTGCCAACGTCTGAGGCGAGACGTCAGATCGATTTGTTGCGTAATTTACCTGTAGGCGGCTATGCGCTGTTTGCCGCAGATAATTTGAACGGTGAGGTACAGTCGATGTTAGCGGGCGTGAATGATGGATTGGGAGGTGCGATCGCTTCGAAACGCAGAGTGGATCACTAAATGTGACAGTACTTCATCAATAAAACCTGATAGGACAGAAACTAATTAGGGCAACATAGAGCATACAAAGATTAGGCAACATCTTACGCTTTATGGAGTCTGAACATTACTTGCGAATTAAAGCTGGGCAGACAGAAACTCAGTACTGGCGAGATGTTTGGCGCTATCGAGAGTTGTTCTATTTCCTCGCATGGCGAGATATCTTAGTACGCTATAAGCAGACTTTCATAGGAGTTGCTTGGGCCTTAATTCGTCCTTTCCTAACAATGGTAGTCTTTACTATTGTTTTTGGTAGACTAGCTAACCTACCTTCAGAAAGTAACGTACCTTATCCTGTCTTGGTTTTTGCCGCTATTCTTCCTTGGCAGTTTTTTGCGAGCGCTTTATCGGAATGTAGCAATAGCCTGATCTCTAATTCTAATCTACTTTCTAAAGTCTACTTCCCTAGGTTGGTCGTTCCAACAAGTGCAGTCATTGTAAGCTTCGTAGATTTTTTGATCTCGGGTATGATTTTGTTGGGATTGATGGCATGGTACAACTTTGTTCCTAGCTGGCGCATTCTTGCATTACCATTTTTCGTCTTGGTTGCATTTGCAGCTGCTATTGGAAGCGGTCTTTGGTTGGCCGCCTTAAATGTAAAATATAGAGATTTCCGTTACGTCGTACCGTTTATAGTTCAACTCGGTCTATACATTTCTCCCGTGGGATTCAGTAGCAATATAGTGCCACAGCAGTGGCGATTACTCTACTCTCTTAACCCGATGGTCGGTGTAATCGATGGATTTCGCTGGGCTATTTTAGGTAGGGGAACGGTGTTGTATTGGCCTGGATTCTCTCTGTCGCTGATACTGGTTGGTTTGATTCTATGGAGTGGTGTTATGTACTTCCGCCGCATGGAACGTACGTTCGCGGATGTAATTTAAAGCATGACTAAAGCTATTATTCAGGTTGAAAACTTAGGGAAGAAGTATCTCATTGGCCATAGTCGAAAAGAGAAATATATAGCTTTACGTGATGTGTTATTTAAGAGCGCAAAGCAGACGAAGAATATGGTGCTGAGACCTTCAAAGAGAGGATCATCGTATAAGGAAGACTTCTGGGCTTTACAGAATATTTCTTTTGAGATAGAACAAGGTGACCGGGTTGGTATTATTGGCCGAAATGGCGCGGGTAAATCGACCCTTCTGAAGCTCTTAAGTCGAATTACTGAGCCAACAACAGGACAATTTACTTTAAGAGGCCGCGTAGCGAGTCTGCTAGAGGTAGGCACTGGCTTCCATCCTGAATTGACAGGGCGAGAGAATATTTTTCTCAATGGAGCAATTCTAGGGATGAGTAAAACTGAGATTTCCCGGAAATTCGATGAGATTGTCAGTTTTGCTGAAGTGGAACGCTTTCTGGATACTCCAGTTAAACGTTATTCGTCAGGAATGTATGTACGATTGGCTTTTGCTGTAGCTGCACATGTAGATACCGAGATTTTGATCGTAGATGAGGTTTTAGCCGTTGGAGACGCAGCTTTTCAGAAGAAATGCCTTAGTCGAATGGGAGATCTTTCGAATGATGGAAGGACGCTGCTGTTCGTTAGTCACAATATGGGAGTGTTGAGAGAACTTGTGAATCAGTGCATCTTGCTGGAAGAAGGAGAAATTGTTTCCGCTGGAAGTGTGGACGAAACTATATCCAAGTATTTATCTTCCGGGCGACAAATAAATGACCTTTCGATTGACTTGAGTGATCACCGAAATAGGCTTGCTGGAATGAAGCGTATTTTGCGTAGTGTATCTGTAAGAAATTCAGAAGGTGAATACCAGAAAGATTTTAGTCAATTAGAGAAAATCTCTGTACACATCGAATATAAATCGGACGAACCAGATACGTTCCTAGCTGGAGCAGGCTTTATCTTGTACACAGCAGAAGGTGTAAGAGTTGGTGGATATAATACTTATATGGCTTTCCCTCCTCCTCACAAAATTCAGAAAGATGGCACTATCATTTTTCGGATTTTACCAAAGCAACTCACTCCTGGGACCTACTTGCTGACAGTTTCTTTAGGCTCTCACCAAGGTGCTTTAGAAGATAAGATCGAACAGTGCATAGACTTCACTGTATATCCTGCAGACATATATAGAACAGGATACTTGCTGACGAAGGAAGATGGTGTAGCGGTGCTATCTGTTGAAGTTTGTATGGCGGAAGAGCCGGATAGAAGATATGTCTCTAAAAACAACAATTAAAAAGACAAGGGAATTAATTAGGATCTATCAAGCTGAACGGTTTTTGGAAGGTAGAACTCAAAACTTGATAGAGCATATACCGAAACAGGTTAATAAGTCGAGACAATATGTTGACTCTCTTAGGGTTAAAGATGGTATATACGGCCGGTATCGATATACAGAAAAAGGAAAAATCCCGCTTTTATACGCATCTGTTTTTGCCGCTTTGTTCTGCCATATTGTAGGTGATTTACAGAGCATAAGCTTAGATGAGAGAGCTCAATGGGCTGAATATATAAGAAGTCATCAGTGCTCAGATGGTCTCTTTAAAGATGCAGCTGTATCTAACGCAATTGCTGAAACAGAAGATTGGTGGGGATGGCGTCATCTTACTTTACTGTGTTTAATGGCGCTTTATGCACTAGGTTCCACGCCAGTAGTGTCTCTCAACTACTTAGAGACGTATGATTCTCCTCAGAAAATAAAGCAATGGATTGGCCGACTTGATTGGGGAGAGCGTGCATCCTACAGCAGCAATGCTGTACAAAATGTTTGTGGCAGTTTTCAGTTCTTTAGAGACGCTAATCCAGGACTCAAAACCCAATCATTAATCAATACTATCCTTTTTGAAGTAAGTGAGCGATGCAACTCGAATAATGGATTGTGGGGGCGAAATAGTAATGTCTATCGAGCGCTGTCTGAAGGTGTTCAGGCAGCGTATCATTTTTGGTTACTATATTGGTACGAGGGATATAATATTCCGTTCCCAGAACAAGCTTTTGAGTCTTTATTGACTCTGCAAAATAAACTAGGTGGGTTTGACTTAGAAAATATTTTTTCCACTGCTTGCCAAGATATTGATGCTCTTTACCCAATAGTAGTACTTTCAACTCAGAAGAAAGAATTCTATGAAAAGAGTAGCCACTTTATTCATAGAGGCCTGTTATGGAATTCTCTGAACTTTAATAAAAATGGCGGTGCTTGTTTTCAAAAGTATGCTGCTTTTGAGTATGGGCACCCCTTGATGAGTAATCCGAAGGGAGGTAGCTCTATTTTTGCAACTTGGTTCCGAACTTTATTATTGGCATACTGCTATCCAGTCTTTTATTCGTCTTTATCTAGCACTGCGAAAGCTAATGCTTCTGATTACCTTCTAAAGTTTCACTTTTTGGATTGCCCAGGATATCAGTATTCTCCTAACTTTAATAAGTACCATCGTGAATATAGTTGACTCTCAAAACACTAGGAATACAGACCAAAAGCCGATTTGGGACGCTTCTTTGGATGCTTACTGGTCCGTTCCTACTCAAATGACAGAATCAGAGCGATTTCTCCTCTCTGAACTTGCCCAGAAAATTGATCAAGAGGGACTCATTGTAGAAGTGGGAAGCTATCTGGGCGCTAGCACTTGCTTCCTAGCCCATGGAAGTCATGGGAAAGCTCGAAGCGTTTATGCTGTCGATACCTGGCAAAATCATGCCATGACGGAAGGACAGAAAGACACATACGCTCAGTTTTTAAAGAATACAAGTCCATTTGGAGAGATAGTTATTCCATTACGAGGTTTCTCTACCGAAATTGCAAAGAACTTTCAGCACGAGATAGATTTACTTTTTCTGGACGGGGATCACTCATACGAAGGACTCAAAAGTGATTTAGATGCTTGGTTGCCGAAAATGAAGCGTAATGGAATGGTTGTATTTCATGACTATGGTTGGTCTGAAGGCATTCAGAAAGCTGTGCAAGAATTAATTTTCCCTATTCAGATAGATGGCGGTCAATGTCTAGATAGCATTTATTGGGCAAGAGTGAATACTCAGAAAGTAAATGAAGAGAGGGCACCTCGTGTATCTGTTGTTATTCCCACTCTTAATAGAGCTACTTATGCGTTTGAAGCTCTCAATAGCGTGATAGCACAGAAAACAGATATTACATATGAGATTATTGTCATTGATAACGGCTGTGATCCAGCTTTAGAACAAGACATTCTAAAAGCGAACCTTGAGTCTTCTCTTTCTATTACTTACAGAGCATTACCTGAGCTTGGGCTCCATAATGGTCGTAATGTAGGGGCTCTGCTGTCGAAAGGCGAAATTGTCGTTTATATAGATGACGACGTTCTCGTTTCGTCTGATTGGATCAATCAAATTTATCTGCCTTTCGACGATCCTAAGGTAGGTGCTGTTGCAGGTAAAAGTTCGCCTAGATGGGAAGGTGTCCCGCCCATCTGGTTGTCACAGATCGATCAAAGTTTTCTAAGTCTTCTAGATCTTGGTACCCAAACTCAAGAACTACAATGGCCGCAAACACCTTTTGGTTGTAACATGGCTGTTCGTAAGTGCTTGATCCTAGGATTGAGAGGATTTCATCCTGATGGAACCGCAGAGAATGGTATTCAATGGCACCGTGGAGATGGTGAAACTGGATTCACTAAAAAGGTTTATGATGCCGGATATAAAGTAGTGTACGCAGGTAAAGCTTGGCTGCATCATAGAATTCCTGCACAGCGTCTAGAACATGATGCCTTGAAATCAAGAGCTGAAAAAAGCGCGATTAGTAGCTTCTATACCAAAATCAGAAATAATCGCTATCGTCGCTGGCAATTAGCAACGATAGCGTTGATTAGTTTTATCAAGTTCGTTAAGGCTGCTCTTTATACTAGTCTTCTGGCTCCATTTGCTTGTTCATCTAAGAGAGTGAAAGCGGACCTATCATCTGTTTATAACTGGACAGCGATGATCTATCAATTGCGCTTAATCACGGATAAAGATCTTCGACGCTGGGTCTTTCGTCCTGACTATTGGCTTTCTTCTGCTCGACTAGAGGAAATAATCTCTGAGTAGTGCTTTGTCAGTAGGCAAAGACAGATTCTGCGGAAAAACAAGCTCAAGCATATTATCCATCAGCCCTTTTAGATCGATTAATGAATCATCAATAAAAATGGAACTAACCTCAACAATCCAATACTGGTTGCCATCGGCGATTGTGCCTCTGGTCAAGCGCCTTTCAGGCAAAGATAATCAGAGTTTGATAGATTCTTTTCTTAAGAACGGACGAGTCCCATGGTCATCAGGTTACAACTCTTATAAAGATACATTTATCGCTGATGTTTTAGCCCATAAGGCACACTGGCAGCAGTGGCAAAAAGGAGAAAGATTACCTATTGGGTATGGCTCTGGACTGGATGAGCGGTGTGTAGAATATCCTTGGGCATTTGCAAACTTACCTGAATCGGCGACTCGAATCTTGGATGCTGGTTCTGCTCTGAACTTTGAGCATTTGGTTTCGCAATTTGATTTGTCGCGTCAATCACTCGATATTGTGACCCTTGCTCCTGAGCATAGATGTTTTTGGCAGCAGGGTATCTCATACTTATATCACGATCTTAGATGTCTCCCTTTAAAGAATGATTTTTACAGTGCGATTGTGAGTCTTTCAACAATAGAGCATATAGGTTTTGATAATAGACTATATGACTCAAATACTGATGTTGAAGATGCTCCTCTAGACTATTTATTCGCCATTCAAGAGTTGCGCCGTGTTCTGAAACCTGGTGGCAGTTTAATCCTAAGTGTTCCTTTTGGGAGGTACAAGAAGTTCGATTCATTTCAGCAATTCGATTGCGAATTACTTGAACGCGCTATTGAGACGTTCTCACCGGAAACATATCGAATCTATTTTTATCGTTATTCTCAGGAAGGTTGGCAAGTATCAACGGCTGAAGATTGTATGGATGCTCAGTATGTTGAATGGATAACTCAGTTAAAATCTTCTAAGCTTCCTAAAGTACTGCCCGTTGAGCCTGACAAGGCAGCAGCAGCGAGGGCCGTAGCCTGTATAGAGCTGATTAAATAGGAGGAACTCTTTGTTGAAGAGAGTCTTTTCAGGCCTTGGCAGGTTAAAAATAAAGCCTATTCATACATCTACAGTTTTCGAGAAAACGACTCATTATGAGAATTGGTATTTATCTCAAAGAATCGATTCCAGAACGTGGAGGAAGTTACACATTTGAGACTCAAATCTTAGAAGCATTTCTGAACCTGTCAGCGCAAAGCAAACATAGTTTTATAGTGCTGAATTCAGTCCCTCAGAATTTTCCTCAGAAAAGTCAGAATGTTAGCTTCCTCGCCGCTTCGAAAGGTAATCATAATCCGACTGCCCAATATTTTAAGCCTCGCGCAGTAGATGAAATCAAGAAAGTAGCACCTTTTTTGCAAGCTGTTAGAAGCAAAAAACGATTGAGATCGCAAAATCAGCTTGCCAAGAATCTCGAATTGAACTTAATTTGGTCAATAGTCCCAGGAGTATACACTGCAGATATTCCATACATTACCCCTATATTCGATCTGCAGCATCGCCTGCAGCCCTATTTCCCTGAAGTCAGTCGTGACGGTGAATGGGAAAAGCGGGAAAGTAGTATTGCCCCTTTGGTGAGTCGAGCAATGACCATTCTCACCGGCACAGAAGTTGGAAAAGCTGAAATAGAACGATTTTATGATGTTCCTTCTGAAAGAATTCGAGTGATTCCATTTCCTCCTCCAACTTTTAGTAAAGAGAACAGCGATGAGAACTCAGATAAGATTCTAGAGAAATATAAACTTCCGGAGAGATACCTACTTTATCCGGCTCAATTTTGGCCTCATAAAAATCATGCAAACTTACTATTGGCAATCTTTCAGTTGAAGAAAGAGTATGACTTAACAGTTTCAATTGTATTTGTTGGAGCCGATAAGGGAAACTTGAGTTATCTTCAAGCTCTAGTCAATCGTTATGACTTGTCAGAACAGATTAAATTACTTGGATTTGTTCCCCGAACTGATCTAGGCTTATTGTATCGGCGAGCGATCGCACTCACGTTTGTCTCATTTTTTGGACCCGACAACCTACCGCCCTTGGAAGCCTTTTCTCAGGGGTGTCCGGTTATCGCTGCTAATGTACCAGGTGCACAAGAACAATTAGGCAATGCTGCAAAACTTGTTGATCCTAAAAGCGCAACCGAAATTTCAATTGCTATAAAAGATTTTTGGCAGCAAGATGAGCTTCGTCAAGATTATATTAAGCGAGGCTTCCAACGCGCCGCGCAATGGTCTGCTCAAGACTACGTTCAGCAGGTCTTCCAAGTCTTTGATGATTTAGAGCCGATTTTGTCTTGCTGGCAAGTCTAATCGGTTCTAGAACTTGTTGAGGAATATCTGTGCGATGGGAACTATAACCCTAATATCATTAAACAAGAAATTTTGGTAATAGCAATGCCTTTTAATCTGGAGTGTTCTCAATTGTGATTGACGAAATCACCGATCGCGATATTCTACTAGCCATTATTGTTTCTCAAAAATTTCGAGAAAAAGGAATCCACTTCTTTACGCCTAGCGGACTTTCTCAGCAGCTGGCGTACATGCGCCATCCTGCTGGTAAAATTATCCCTCCTCATATTCACAATCCTGTATCTCGCCAGGTTCAGTACACTCAGGAAGTTCTTCTAATTAAGCGAGGTCAACTGAGGGTCGATTTTTACAATGACGACCGACAATATCTCGAAAGTCGTCTTCTTGAGGCTGGAGATGTCATATTGCTGATCAGGGGTGGTCATGGTTTCGAAGTTGTTGAAGAAGTCGAAATGATTGAGGTTAAGCAGGGGCCTTATGTTGGGGAACAAGATAAAACTCGTTTTGAGGTTCCGTTAGCTAAACCAGTAAAAGTTGCATCTCAGGCCTACTAGCTATGAATTTCATTCCTGTTAATGAGCCATTTTTACCGGCTAAAGCCAAAATCTACCTCAATCAGTGCATAGATACAGGATGGATTTCTTCCGAGGGGCAATTTGTCCGAGATTTTGAAGAAAAATTTGCCTACACTGTTAGCCGACAGTATGGCATTGCTGTGTGTAATGGCTCTGCTGCCTTAGAAGTTGCTGTTGCCGCACTCGATATTGGTGCTGGTGATGAGGTCATTTTGCCTACTTTTACTATCATTTCCTGTGCGGCGGCTATAGTCAGGGCTGGCGCAACCCCTGTCGTCATTGATGCTGACTCAGAAACCTGGAATATGGACGTTAGTCAGATAGAATCTGCTATTACGCCCCGTACCAAGGCCATTATGGTTGTTCACATTTATGGCTTGCCAGTAGATATGGATGCAGTGGTTGCAATCGCAAATAAATATCAGCTAGCTATTATCGAGGATGCCGCTGAGGCTCATGGTCAGAATTACCATCAACGACCTTGTGGTAGTTTTGGTGATATTAGTACTTTCAGTTTCTATGCCAATAAGCATGTCACTACTGGTGAGGGTGGAATGTTACTCACCGACGATAGTCGGCTTGCTGAGCAGTGCCGGTCATTGCGAAATCTCTGCTTTCAGAAGACTCAGCGTTTTATTCATGAAAAGCTGGGTTGGAATTTTCGTATGAGTAATCTGCAGGCAGCTGTAGGCATCGCTCAGCTCGAAAGTATCCCAGCTATCACTGAGCGCAAAAGAGAGATAGGTCGCCAGTATACTCAGCAACTTGAATCAATTAGTGGACTACAGCTGCCTCTTCCCAAAACTGATTATGCGAAAAATATTTATTGGGTGTATGGTGTCGTTCTATCAAATGATCGTTCTGAAACAGCCCAGGAGGTTATGTCAGTACTAGCTGAACGCAATATCGGTACCCGCCCCTTTTTCTGGCCAATGCATCAACAACCAGCTTTTTCGGCTTCAGGTTTGTTTGAAAATATTCATTGCCCTGTAGCAGAGAGATTAGCCTGCAAAGGTTTTTATCTCCCTAGTGGTACGGCGCTCATTGATGAGGATGTAGAAATTGTGTCTCGTACATTAAAAGAGGTACTAGCATGAGCGTTTTTGAAAACTATGCTCAGTATTATGACCTGCTATACCAAGATAAAGATTATGAAGGAGAATCCCGCTTTGTTCATGAGCTTATCTCCAACTACTCCCCTGATGCTCGAACTATTCTAGAGCTGGGTAGTGGTACAGGTCGTCATGCCGAAATTCTTGCTCGCTCAGGTTTTCAGCTTTGTGGGGTTGAGCGTAGTGCTGAAATGCTTGCCCACTGTATGTCACGCTACGACACACTCACCCCTAAGTTGAAAGACTCTCTAACATTTACTCACGGAGATTTGCGAAATTGCATCATACAACGCTCCTTTGATGCTGTTATTTCACTTTTTCACGTAATTAGCTATCAAACTAGTAATAATGATTTGATTGCTGCATTTCGTACTGCACGAAAACATCTTAAGTCTAGCGGTCTTTTTATCTTTGATGTTTGGTACGGCCCAGCCGTAATGTATACACCGCCGAGCGTTCGCGTTAAAAGATTGCAGAGTGAAACACACGAGCTTATTCGTATCGCTGAGCCAGTACAATATTGCAATGAAAATATTGTTGATGTCAATTATCGATTACTTCTGAAAGAACAAAGCTCGTTAAAGACAGATTCTGTGACAGAGCTTCATCGTATGCGCTATCTTTTCAAACCGGAACTGGAACTTCTATTGAATATGACTGACTTTAAATTGATAGACACTTGTGCGTGGCTTACGCGTGAAGAGATTAGCTTCAATACATGGGGAGCTTGCTTTATTGCTCAATCAATCTGAGTTCCCATGGCTTTGTCGACTTATATTTTGATTCCAGCTCATAATCGTAAGACAACTACTTTGCGTTGTCTTACGATATTAAGAGAACTAGGTGTGTTAGGACAGTATTCAGTTGTGCTAGTAGATGACGGCTCTACTGATGGTACTGCCGATGCTGTTTATCAAACTTTCCCTGAAGTCCAGGTTCTAATAGGAAATGGACATCTGTGGTGGACTGGCGCTATAGAAATGGCTATGCGCTATGCCTACAGCGAAGGGGCTGAATACCTCATCTGGTTTAACGATGATTGCCGAGTTGAAATAGATATTTTCTCAAAGCTAGTCTCATTATGCAGCGCTCATTCCAAAAGCATTGTCGGTTGTCAAGGCTATAACGCTAAGCAGACAAGACAAGTGGTTTTTGGAGGTAAGCGAAAAACATGGAAAGGATACCGATGGCTGCCTATACCTGAAGGTACAATTCATCAGTGCGACCTACTGAGTGGGAATCTTGTGTGTATTCCACGCAGCGTAGTTGATCGAATTGGTTATCCAGATACTGCCAAGACTCCTCACTACGGTGGTGATGCATTGTATCTAATTCGAGCTCAGAACGCTGGATTTCAACTGTTTATCGATGCTCGATACTCTGTTTACGATACAGCTGTAAGAACCAGTCAACTCTATCCTGAGCACTGGTTGCTCGCAGAAGGCTCTGCTTTGAAACTTCTTGAGTTAGTTATTACTCCTCAGTCCGGTTTGAGCTGGCGAATCTGGTTCTCAATTAATTGGGAAGCTTACAACTGCTGGGGCTTAATTATGTTCTTGAAGAAGTACCTATCAGTTTTCCTTGTGACGATGTTGCGTTTTTTGCCCTTTTCGCTTCGAAAAAACTTGCATATTAACATATCTACTTCTTCTACATAAGAATGACTAAAGCTTTTTCAAAAAGTACAAGGATAAGTGTTGTCATTACTTGTTTTCGAGAAGGTGACTTATTGCGAGAAGCTGTAAGTAGTGTACTTCCTCAGTTGCCTTCAGAAATTATCATTGTCAATGATGCCTCTACTCATGAATCGACAAATAAAGTTTGTTGCGAGCTAGAGTCATTCCCAGAAATTACTGTCATATGGCGACAAGAAAATGGAGGTCCGTCAGTTTCTAGAAATCAAGGTTTCGAGAAAGCCAGTGGTGATATTTTAGTCCCATTGGATGCTGACGACTTGCTACCCGAAAATGCACTCAAATATCTGAAGAATGCGTTTGATAGCAGTTCGGACGTTGGATTCGTTTGTGGACCTTATTTACGACAAGACCGGCAGAGCCAACCAGCAAAAAGTGTTGTTCCTGCAGATGTCACGCTTCAAACTATGCTACGTGCAAAAAGATTTTCGTTGAGTTCGTGCTGGCAGCTATTGGGGACAACTCCGCTCAGAAAAACAGTTTGGCAACAAGTTGGTGGTTATGATCCAGCGTTTGGCGCATGCGATCTACATGATGTGGAATTTTGGATTAGAGTGATTGCGTCAGGTTGTAGTCATATAACAATCGATAAACATATTTACACGTGGCGAAAATATCTTGGGAAGAATAGTGCTCAGGTGACGCCACTCGCATGGTCTCAGATCGCCCAAAAGTATTTTGAGATTTATCAATCTCTCGGACTGAGATATCGTGCTTATGAATTACTTCTTATGGGCAGTAAATGGCAAAATGACTTAGACAGGGTTAAATTTTTTCGAGAAAAACTTACCCAATGTGTAATACAAGGTCATTATCAGCTTTCTAGCGTAGTAATTTTACTATTACCTACTTTCTTGTTTAGATTTCTATTTCAGAATTTAAGATATCGTCGGTAATAACGATTTACTTTGATTGACGTGTGGGAAAACTTATGAATATAAGTTAATTCATAAGTAGTAGCTTTTTCATTGATATCTCAATCGCAGCCTGAAAGCTTTTCTATATCATCATCTCGACATATCTTAGGGACCCGTGTTGATGCTATTAGCTATGCTGAAGTTTGTGATCGAGTCCAATCAGCAGTGCTATCAAAAAAATCTAGCTATATTGTGGCTGCCAACGTGCATGTTATCATGACAGCCTTTTGGAACTCAAAATACTTCCAAATATTGAAATCTGCTGAGATAGTTACACCTGATGGAATGCCTTTAGCCTGGGGGCTGCGGAGACTAGGTATACGTCGACAGCCTCGGGTGTACGGCCCGGACTTAATGCTTGCTCTGTGTAATCATGCTGCTGAATACAATTTGTCAATCTATCTGTATGGAGGTACAGCTTACACACTAGAAGAATTATCGATTAATCTAGAACAAAAATTTCCTAAACTCAGTATTGTGGGGATGCATTCTCCTCCTTTTCGCCCTTTGACACCCAAAGAAGAATTGCAAGATATTGAGCGCATACGTCGTACAGGCGCAGCCATTGTGTTAGTCGGATTAGGTTGTCCCAAGCAAGAAGAGTGGATGCATCGACAGTTTGGTAAGCTCAGTGCGGTCATGGTTGGGGTTGGTGCAGCTTTTCGTTTTCATAGTGGTGAAGTTAAACAAGCCCCTGCTTGGATGATGAAATCTGGTTTAGAGTGGGTTTTTCGGTTGTTAAAGGAGCCATTGCGGCTTTGGTCTCGATATCTTCTTACAAATCCTGCCTTTGTATTCTTGTTTGGATTACAACTGACTGCCCATTGTTTGAGCCAGATCCAACAGCAGATATCGAGGTAATAGCAACCTTAATACAATTAGTAGTACAAGAAATGATAAGTCGTGCTTTAGGCAAAAGGCATATAGATGTGCACAGCTATTTAAGATTCGCTCATGAAGCTCAAGACTGTTCGCTATCAAAACAACGCTTCTTCGAGTGACATCAGAGCTACTGGAAGAGCTGGAGCGCAGATTCAGTATTTACGTTGGCTTAGTGTGAGATCGTGTAGCTTAATCTTGAGCGATGTCGTAGCACTTGCGATGGCATGGCGCTTTGCAAGATCTCTCAACCATTTTTACTCTCCTATTCCAGAGGGCTTACTCTGGTGGGTTTGGTTGGATCTGCCTAGCCCATTTTGGATTTTTACGTTAGTAACACTGCTGACTTTCTCTTATTTTGGCCTGTATCGTCATGCCCATCGTACGAAAAACTATGCTAAAGCTGGTCAGCTAGTAAGCCGTGTTTACATACTATTTCTAGTGTGTACTTATTTCTATGACCCGCATTTAGACTTGCCAAGATCTCTATTTTTCACTGCTTGGGCTAGCAGCATAGTTCTTATCGTTATCTCTAGAATTGTCGCTAATGTTTTGCTTTTTCAATTCGATATTGACAGGAAACCAATATCTGTCTTTCTGGTGGCTAATGCAAACAGACTTAGATCGCTTTCTCAACTGTTAGAAAAAAGGTCTCATTGTAGAATTATAGGCGTCGCAATTGCCACTACTGCCAACTCAGCTATTACCTTTGACTCTATTCTTAAACTTAATCCTGATGAGGTACTAGCTGAAAGTCTTCCTAATGTAGAACTCGCTTCTAGCTTATTCTGGCGCTTGCGTAGTGCTGGAATTCCTCTCCGATTGCTTCCTTCTAGTCGGGAAATGACTTACCGGAGAGGCATCCCAGAAGTCTTCTCTACCCTTCCAACTCTACGCGTTGAGTCTTCCTTTTTTCCCGGATGGGATTATCGAATTAAGCGTGCTCTAGATATCGTGATCGCTGGAATAGGCTCAGTGTTTTGTATTCCTCTGTTTATAGTTATTGCGATCGCGATTAAATCGACCTCTCCAGGCCCGATATTTTTTCGCCAAGAGCGTGTGGGTCTTCACGGTGGAGTCTTCCATGTATGGAAATTTCGAACGATGGTTACGAATGCACCTCAGCTGCAACAAGCTTTAGAAATACAGAGTAAAAACGACGTCTTATTTAAGTTACACAATGATCCTCGAATTATTCCCGTCGGACACTTCCTCCGAAAAACAAGCTTAGATGAACTGCCTCAGCTGTTCAATGTGTTGTTAGGTCAGATGAGCTTAGTGGGCCCTCGGCCCTTACCAATAAGAGATATTGCTAGGTTTGAGCCCTGGCATCATATACGCCACCAGGTGCTACCAGGGATTACAGGCCTTTGGCAAATTTCAGGCCGATCAGATATCGATGATTTTGATGACGCGGCTAGATTGGACCTTCATTACATAGATAATTGGTCGCTCAACTTAGATCTAGAGATACTATTAGAAACCATCAAAATAGTTTGTTTAGGAAAAGGGGCATATTAGGTCCAAATACCTGTCCTATTTCATAAACTATGACATTTATAGACAACGCTTTACTACTGAAGCCATTATGGAAAAATATGTCTTTTGAATGGAGAGGACAATACATCTCTCTCTTAGGGTTATTTGTTCTCTTAGGCTTTACATGGCTGCCAAATAGCTATCTGCGTATGGTCAGTTGGCCATATGTAGTTATTTGGCAAGCTGCTTTTCTTATCTTAGATCTCTGCTCAATTTGGTTGTGCCGCCAGTTCTCAGTATCTTTTAGACCACTTGGACATGGCCTAGACTGGGCAATGTGTTTAGTAGTTATTACGAGCGTTTTTTCTTCGCTCAATTCTGATTTCTCAATAGTCTCTTTTTGGAATCTTTCACTACTCTTCCAGTATGGTGTTGCTTTATATCTGGTAGTTAATTTGCTTAGAGAGGGGCCTTTAACCCGACATCATCTCTGGGTCATATTATCTACTTCAGGAGTTATCACGAGCATTATCAGCCTCGTTCTATGGCGACCAAGTCTTGATATGTGGTTTTATAGTGATTTTGATAGCGCTATTCGAAATCCCTTTCCCTTGGGCCATCATAATTTTGTAGGCGGTTATGAGCTAATAATGCTTCCTATTGTGGCGAGTTTTGCATTTACTCAGAAGGGGTGGAAGAAATGGTGCGCCTTACTCGCCACTATCTTAGTGTCAGTTGCTCTATATGCTAGTGGCTCGCGTGGTGCTTTGCTAGGAGCAATTTCTATGGGTTTGTTCTCAGTAACTTTCGGGGTGCATGCTCTTAATCATGGGAAGCTCAGGAGACGCTGGCTGATGAGTGGGCTATGTCTGCTTCTGATAGTGGGGCTGGCCTTTGCTAGTAACCCGCGGACTCGGACTCTTTTTGCGTCAACTGTATCCGCGGCTGCTAGAAAAGAACTCTCAATAGATGCACTAAATGATGGGCCGTTAAAAGACCGGTTACTCATGCTAAAGACTACACAAAATGTATTTAGAAAGAACCCTTTACTAGGTGTCGGTCCCGGAAACTTATCGCGAGTCTATAATCTTTACCGGCCAATAGAAGCTGGCTCAGGATTAGAACTAGTCCAGCAAGTTCATAATACTCCCGCACAGATTGTTACTGAATTAGGTTTCGCTGGAGCAATCAGTTTCGCATTTCTGATAGGCTGCTTACTTAGATTATGTTTCTCTTTGTTCTTTGCAGTAGTGGAGCAATCAGAACGGTTGTTACTCTACGGGATTAGTGCGAGTGGGATTGGTTATGGTGTTTCAAGCTTAACAGACTACCAGCTTGAAAATATCGGTATTTCGATGTCTTTGACAGTACTTATATGTTTGCTTGTGAGTACGGCCGAAACGAGTAACCCTTCTTCTGTCCCAAAAGACTTCCTTTGTCGTACACGCCGTATTATAAGTCTTCTTTTACTGACCTTTGTTTGCATTGTTAGTCAATTATGGGCGAGGGTCGATGTAGGGCTATATCTTACTCACCTAGCTCAATATGACTCTCAATCTCACAACTTTGTAGATGCTGATGCGAAGTGGTACAAAGCCAGTCAGCTGGTTCCTTGGGATCCTACCTATGCAATTCTAGCCTCAGAACAGCTGATTGAGCTAGTCGATAACACTGCAGATAGTGATGTTAAGGACGAACTTACCAAGGATACCATTTTGCATTTGGAAAATGCTTACGAAGCAGCACCCCACGATAGTTGGGTCAATCAAAATTTAGCTGTACTATCCTTGCGCAATAACTATGATGTTGCGAAAGCTGAGACATATATTAGCCGTACCGCATTACTTTATCCACGGAACGACAACTATACTTACTACACGCTCGGTTTGGTACATCTTCAGAAATCTGAACTTGAGAAAGCTACTGCTGCATTTGTCTTAGAAGGTCTCGCTCATCCAAAGTTTCTGATGGCGAGTGTTTGGGATAAGCAACCTCTAGCTTCAATGCATTCTGAAGTAGTAAATAGTGTGCTTGCCTCTTACGAAAAAATTCTTTCTAAAACGGATGTGACTTTACATCAGTATGATTGGTTGGAGACACAATTTTGCACATTGAAATGGTATTTCAACTTTCTCCCTTATGAAAGGGAATTTGGTAGTGACTCTCTTATGCAAGTTTTGATGAAAATAGATGGTGATCCATCAAAAGCGTTAGAGTCTCTAAACCAGAAAATTGCTCAGGAAGGAAAGCAAAAAGAGTGGCTGTTGTTGAGGGCATGGCTTTCTCCTGATGAATATCTAGACGAGTTCTTTTTAGATGCAGAAGGCTCTCTCGAAGAGAGAATTAAAATAGAAGAAAATATTCGAACGCACAGAAATATTCGTGACTGGTTAATCTCGGTTTCAAGTCCACCTACTCAAAGATACAGACAGAGTGTTGGATTTGCTTATAGGAATGCTTCTGCAAATGCGATTAAACGTATTTTGTATCCTGATGAACTACAAGTTAATTTCCTTGTTGATTTTTTAGGCTTGCTACCTGATGCTCCGAGAGAGTTCTCTCAACTAGATTATGAAATGGATTTTATCAGAACTGAGTATTTAGATTTGATCCTCCCATTTGACAATAACCTTCAACTACCTGCTGACTAATTTCTCCTATGACTGTATCGACCGAGCAATCTTCTGCGAAAAGACTTATAGGCTCTTGCCTCTATTTTAGTTCAGCATTCTTTTATATTCTTTTTACATTACTTCCTAATAGCCATAGCCTTATGGTGAAGTGGCCATGGGTTTCTGTTTGGCAATTCGGGCTAACAACTGGCCCTGTGGTGGTTGTGTGGCAACTTTGGAATCAGCAGTTTCGCCGACTGGGTTCTTATCTGGACTTAATGTCAATTTTCTTATGTGTATATCTGGTTCTTAATGCTCATTTTGCTGTTTTCTCAGCTCAATCATATTGGTATAGCTGGCAGGTCATTTGTGCCGTTTCGTGGGTGTATGTTCTAGTCAGCTGGTTCGTTTCTGCTAAGCAAGTTCAAAAGCTTTTGACCTTTCAAGGGTTTCTGATGACTGCCTTTATCTGGAGTAGCTCGCTGTTCTGGATAAGCCAAACTCTACAACCATATTTGCAACAAGCAGAGCTCACATCGTACGGTGCAAAACTAAGCTTCGATTTTGCAAACATAAGCCTACGTAACTGGTATCCTCTCGGACATCAAAATTATGTAGCTGGATACTTATTATTAGGATTACCACTGCTGGGAGGACTGGCAGTGACAGCCTGTGGTAAGTTCCGATATTTTTGGATATCGAGCTTCTTTCTTGGATGTTTTAATCTTTACAGCACAGGTTCGCGGGGTAGTTGGTTTGGACTTTTCTCTAGTACTGTTACCTTTATACTCCTTTCAGTTCTGCTTTATCCCAAATATCGTAAACTTTTAATTGCTTCTGGACTGAGTAGTCTGGTTTTCTTTTGTCTTTGGTGTGTAAGCAACAATCGGCTACGCGGCTTATTTCTTTCAATTTTTACTTCATCTGAACATAGCAGCAATGAAACAGCATACAGAATTATCACAAATTTTACGGGTTGGACAATAGGTTTAGAACAATTTCCTTTTGGTGCTGGGCTGGGTAATGTGCCTCTCTTGTATCAAAGATACCGTCCGTTCTGGGCTGGGCAAGAAGCCGAGCTTACTTATCAGTTACACAGTACTCCGGCTCAAATCTGGGCTGAATTGGGATTGATTGGCTCTTCCTTTTCAATTGTTGTGGTTGTTGTGATATGTTTTCTGAGCCGAGCCTGTCTCCAATCTGTAAGCTCTCAAGGCTCATCTTCTTACCACTTGCTTCCTCTAATAGTTGCTATTATTAGCGGTTTTACTGGATATATCATATATGCACTAACAGATTTTCAGCTCGATAATGTTTGTATTACTGGTTCGTGCATCATTTTTTTATCTGCTCTGATCTCTATTCGTCAGCAGTCTTCTATCGCGGACGAGACACCACGTTTTCAACTATGCTTATTTCAAAAAACAGAGAAGACTAGATTTTTCCAGGCGCTTACAGGAGTAAGCTTTCTGGTATCGATAGCTTTTTGGCTTTATCCCATTCATCGAGGGTGGATGCTATCCAGTATAGGCTTTGCAAGGTTACAACTGAGTGATATTTCTGGTTTTGTGTCTGCCTTAGAGAAAGCTCATCAGTTGGTGCCTTGGGAGCCATATTATCCATACCAACTAGGTTGGAATCTAGGGGAACTTTCATACAAAACTGATGATTTCAAACAAGCAGAGATACTTCGTCAAGAAAGCATATCTTGGTTTAAACGCGCTATTAAACACTCTCCTGATCGAGAGTTTGGATATTCAAATTTGGGTTGGTTATTGGTTGCTACAGAGCCACAAAAAGCCACTGACATGTTTTTAAATTCGGCACGACTTGTTCCTGCGAAAAACGGCGTTTTCTTTGCGCTGGGATATAGTCTAATGAAGCAAAATAAAGAAAATGAAGCTATTCAGTCGATGGTAGTTGAAATCCTACGACAGCCCCTACTCATTACAAGTCCTGTCTGGAAGTCTTCGGAGCTATCGAGTGTTTATCCTCAGGTACTTTCTCAATTGGAGGTTTCGCTCACTCATCTGAGTAAATCAACTCATTCTCCGACTAACTTGTCTTATTTTCAACAAGTCTTAGGTGCTCTGCAGTGGTGGAAAGGTGATTTCAATCAGGCTAAAATCACTCTTTCTAATCTCCCGACTCCTCTTAATCAATCGATGATTGCGCTTGCGGAAGTTCGCGTACATGAAACTGACTCATTTGTAACGGCAACTAAGTCACCTGCTCACTCTATGATTTCCTCTTGGATAGATCCTGACCATAGAGACTTTCACATTACTGAGGCTTTAAGGTTTGTCTTGAATCGTAAAGAGCTTTCCTCTATAGAAACTATTCCCAACCTTGTATCAGAACTGAGCGGAAGCCAGAGACGTTCTTCTAGCTTTCACGAGTGGCTTACAGAGAACGCACCTGTACGCTCTCTACTCAATGAACGTATCGGGTTTGGGGTCATAAGTCGTCATACAGATGGTCCAATTCCTACAGATTTTTCTCCAAGGCTAGAAAATATATTAATGACTGACTTCTTTCAAGATTTTATTTCCTCGCCAGTTTATGACCCTGCAATAGATAAATTATTAAACCCCATGCGTGAAACCTTAATTTCTCAATTGTCAGAACTTTGATCACTGTGAGCGTACTCGACTCTCATAGCGCCATCTTCATCAATCACAACATTGCCTCCAAGTGCTTGAATACGTGAAACGGCCCGGCTACGGGTATCTTGATCAAGTGCTGTCGATAAGATGCTGCTCCAGGCATTAATCTGGGCAATCCTACTATCAGGATTCTGCGCTAAGAAGTCAGCTGTCTGTTCTGAAAGTCGAGCGATTAAATCGCTATTGGGATCGTCAGAATCTCTGGCCCACTTAGCTGAAGTCATGAAAGATTCTTGTGCTGCCTGAGAATCACTAAGAAATAGCAGCTCATCGACGCCCTTATATCGCCAAATATAGTAACTGTCGTTCGGCTCGTTGGCAGATAAATTCTTTAATCCCATGTTCATTATCTTGACAGTCTCCTCTGGAGTCCCTGCCATTAAGCTGCTACTGCCTGAAAGAAAAATATAAAAATCGTGAAAGTATGGGTCGTTTTCTATAATTGGTCGAAAGAACTTTGCACTAGCTCCATATCCAGTTTGTTTTCTTTCCTCTTCATTTCCTAAATATTGCAGAAAATCTAGAAAGAAGAAATTCGCTGTAATGTTATCGAACCCAAATGTTGGAATTGCACGAGCTAACGCTAGGATTTCAACTTTTTTATCCAACTCGTCTTCTATCTCTCTGAGAGAGTCCAGGTTCGTATTGTCTAATCGCTGCAACTGAGCGCTTTGAAACAGACCTGTTGAGATCAAAGCGCTTATTATGAATAGGCTTAATTTTAAGATATTGATCTTACTCATTAGCTTGGCTGAAATATAATGAGTGTTTTTCATCTTAGATAATTACCTCCGTGAAGATTAACAGATGATTTCTCATTAGCTTATGAATGAATGACAATTCTATCTGCCCTTGAAAACAGCTAAAAGTGCTTCTATGATGTCTTACAATTTATGAAATAAAAGTGAAATTTGTTTCGTTGATGAAGAAATAGATGTGAACATATGATCAAGAACATAAAAAACGAGAGGACAGCGTTTTTGAATGCTGTCCTCTCGTTTAATACTTGCGAGCTAAGCGCTACTCACTACGCTCCGAGATTCTTGAATGTATCAACTTTGCAATCGAATTCTGTGGCACCCTTAACTCCGTCTAGTCCTACAAAGTAGGTCGCAACCGCGTCACTTGTTCCGTCAGGACCGTTGCCGACAGGCGGTAGAATTGCCTCACACAGTTTTGCGACTGTTGTAGCCTCAACGTTGCCACCACTACCAACTGTGCTAGTCTCAACGCCCCCTGCATAGGCCTTGAGAGAGGTGGAAACAGGTTCTGCTCGCTGTAGAACGAAAGAGTCAGTGCTGTTGGCACTGATGGAGTACTTATAGTTATTGGTTTCAGTTTCGATGCCAAGACCTAGCTGCGCAATGCGTTCCTGCGGAGCCATTTTTCCGTTTTCCATGAAGTAAGCCTGCTGAGCGCGGTTCATGGAGCCAATGTAAGTCTTCGCTTCAGACTGCTTAGCTTTGTTGGCCTGGTTCAGGAAGGAAGGAAGGGCAATAGCCGACAGAATACCGATGATGATAATTACAACGAGAAGCTCAATGAGAGTAAAACCACCGTTAGCTTTCTTCTTGCCTGCGAAGTGCTGAAGCAGTTTTGCTTTTAGTTGAGATGTCATGGAAGGTGTCTCCGTGATGTTTTGAGGTAAGTTGCTGTTCGTCTTGGTTAAAAGACAGTCTTGAAAGTCAAGTTTCCTGCCGCACCTTAGAAAATCTCGAAACTTGAAACTCTGTCGGTGTTTGCCTTTCGCGGTTTGCAGTTACTTGCTTTCTGCTCCGAACTTAAGTTGCCCCTCAATATTTCTTGAACAGTCAGCTTATTTACATAAGCCAAAACAATTCCACCATCTATTAATCCGTACTTTATCGGTACCTACACAGCGCTAATCTCTACAAGTAAGCGTTTCTCATGCCTACGTTCTACCGAGAATAGAATGCCCATCCCCAAATCAAAATAACTTGCTCAACAACTTTCTGTCTCTAAGCAGCAATCAACACAATGCTTATTTCCTCAAGCGCATCCCCTTTTGGGAAAGCGTAATAACGTACCTGAGGAATAGCTAAACTGTTTCCGCATCGATAGGGCGAGGTGTGGGTCGGATATCTCTGCGATCAGCCGATTCTCTTCAAAACCTCTCCAACTCCTCAAATTTACCTATGGTTCCATGTGCCGCTTCCCCGCAAGTTTTCGGTGTCGGAAATATTTTCGTCGGGTTTGCCAATCCCTTCTTATTCATTGCTCCGCGCACCCACTGCATTGTCTCTAAATCAGTTGCGCTAAACATCTCTGGCATATAGCAGCGCTTATCTGCGCCGACCCCATGCTCACCAGAAATACTCCCTCCCACACGCACACAGGCTTTGAGTATATCTCCACCTAGCGCTTCCACTGCCTCTAGTTCACCAGGCACTGCATTGTTGTACAAAATCAGCGGATGCAGATTACCATCCCCGGCATGAAACACATTCGCCACTCGGTATCCATGCTGCGCGCCTAGTTGTTCAATTTCTTTCAACACCTCCGGCAACCGCGTTCTTGGAATTACTCCATCTTGCACATAGTAATCTGGGCTAATCTGTCCCATCGCTGCAAACGCTGCCTTTCGTCCTTTCCATAGCCGTCCTCTCTCTTCTGCCTCTGTTGCATGTGTTAGCTGCCTGGCACCATTTTTGTAGCAAAACGCTTCAATCTGCTTCGCGCTCGCCGCTACCTCTGCGGGTGCCCCATCTACCTCAATCAACAAAATCGCCACTGCGTCGCGCGGATAGCAGTTAGTCCCTACAGTATCTTCCACTGCATTCAAACTAAAGTTATCCATCATCTCCATTCCTGCCGGGATGATGCCTGCACTAATAATGTCTGATACCGTTGCACCCGCTGCCTCAACACTCGTAAAGTCAGCTAAAATCACCTGAACTGCCTCTGGTGACTTCAAAATGCGTAGTGTTACTTCAGTGACAATTCCGAGTGTCCCTTCTGATCCGACAAACATTCCGGTCAGGTCATATCCTGGCATCTCAGTCACAGGCCCACCGATATCAACAATCTCTCCGTTAGGAAGAACAACTTTCAACCCCAGTACATGATTCGTTGTCACTCCATACTTCAGACAGTGTACGCCGCCAGAATTCTCGGCGACATTTCCCCCAATTGAGCAAGCAAGTTGACTAGATGGATCCGGTGCATAGTAGAAGCCTGCTCCACTCACTGTCTGAGTGATCCAGTTGTTAATTACCCCTGGTTCTACAATCACGCGCTGATTGTCGTAGTCCACATCCAAAATCTTTTGCATGCAGGTCGTGACGATCAGCACGCACTCTTCAATCGGTAGTGCGCCGCCTGAAAGGCCCGTCCCAGCTCCACGCGTTACAAAAGGAATATCTTGCTCGTGGCATAGCCTTACTACTGCTGCCACTTCCTGCGTGGTCCTCGGTAGCGTCACTACTGCAGGCCGCTGTCGATAGCTCGTCAGTCCATCGCATTCATACACTAGCAGCTCTTCTTTGCGTCGCATCACCCGCTCCGAATCCAGCACAGATTCTAGCGATCGCACCACCTTCGCCCAATCACGCCCATCCACCCGAGACTCTAGAGCTACCATAAAAAAATCGGAGAGAAAACCTTCCCTCCGATCCTAACGCAGATCCCGGCGCTCAAATTTTCAACCTCTCCATTCCCTTTTCTCTAGCCTCCTCGGCCCTTTTCAAGGGTCTCTCCGTTCAGCATCCGCTGCGCCGCATCTAGCAACGCTTCTTCCAGGTAAGGCTTCGTAAAGTATCCACTCGCTCCTAAATCGACTGCCATCTGACGATGCCTATCTGCTCCACGAGAGGTCAGCATCGCAATTGGAACCTGCTTTAGATGGTGGTCTTTTTGCATGCGTGATAGTAGCTCTAACCCATCCATCCGTGGCATCTCAATATCACAGAACACTAGGTCGCAAGGTAGTCCTGAGCGCAGCTTATCCCAGGCCTCTTGACCGTCACGTGCTTGCTCTACCCGGTAGCCCACTTTGTTAAAGCTCATCGATAGCAGCTCACGTACCGTAATAGAATCATCCACAATCAGTACAGTCGGATCGCTCTTAATCGTGACTTCTTCTTCTGGCATTGCTGCCTCAGCCCACAGCAGAGAGGAGGGCTCACGGCGAACCCGGCCCATTGCAATATCAATGAGCTCTAGCACATCTGCAATCGGCATGACGCGGCCATCGCCCAAAATGGTGGCACCTGCAATGCCCAGCGGCTTGGGTACAGGCCCCTCTAGCTGCTTAATAACGATCTCTTCTTCCCCAATTACCTGATCGACTTGCAGTGCGACGACGGTATTAGCGCTTCTAAGTACGATAATCGATAGGATGTCATCGTCCTGACTACCGCCGTATACTCGGCCACGACCTAATGTGCGGTTAAACTTCAAAAGGTCAGTGACTGCTTGGAAAGGAATGGTGCGATCGCGCCATTTCACACAGTCCTGCCCTTGGTCATTTTTAACGATGCGATCGCGCGGCACATCTAACATGTCTTCCACACCATCCATCGGGAAGGCAATGCGCGCTTGATTACTCACACAGCTCAATGCCTTGGAAATACTGAGCGTCAGCGGCAGCCTAATTGTAAAGCTCGTTCCTTTACCTTGCTCAGAGTCAATCGTAATTACCCCGCGGATCTCAGCTAGTGAGGTCCGTACCACATCCATGCCAACGCCACGTCCGGCAAAGTCGTCTGCTGTATCTCTGGTGCTAAATCCTGCGTGGAATAGTAAATCGTAGGTTTCGATATCGGAAAGTTCATCGGCCTCAGCCTGAGTAATTAAGCCTTTTTGTACCGCCTTTTTCTGTACAAATGCTGGATTGATGCCACCACCATCATCGGCAACGTAAATAACGGTCTGATTGCCCTGATAAAAAGCCCGTACCGTAATGGTCCCTTCAGAGGGTTTGCCCTCGGCTTGTCTCGCTTCTGGCGTTTCGATACCATGCGTAATTGCGTTATTGACTAAGTGCGTGAGTGGATCGTACAGATGCTCCACAATCATCTTGTCGATTAGCGTATCTTTTCCTTCAACGACCAGCTGTGCTTCTTTGCCACACTTCAGGGAAATGTCTCTAACAGCCCTCGGTAATCTGTCCGCAGCCTGAGAGAACGCAACCATTCGCGCAGTGTTTAAGCCTTCTTGCAACTGCGTCGTAATCTGGCGGAATTGGCGCGTCACTTGGTCGGAAGATTCTACCGTATAGCCAATATCAGAAGATGATTCTCTCACCCGTACAATCAGCTCAATCATCTCCTGAGAGAGGGTATGGAAGCCGGTGAATCGGTCCATTTCTAGCGCGTCAAAAGTTGCCCCCGTAGCGTGTCCTTCAGGCGCGTTGTTGCTTTTGCTGTTGCTTTGGCTATTTCCCATAGCATAGGCACGACGATTTGATACTAGGGAGCTTTCTAGAAGCGATCGCTCATACAGATCTCGCATCCGTTGGCCAACATCATTCAGCTGCTGTACCTGAAAGAGTAAATTATCTAAAAACTGACGAAGGCGCTCTTGATCTCTTTCTAGAGTATTGCGGCTGACAACCAGTTCACCTACCAAATTACTCAAATTATCCAGGTGCTTGACTGGGACCCGCATATTTTGCTCACGCGCAGGGCTGCTGCGTCTCGCCACACGCGGTGCTGCCGTTCGACGTGGAGCGGCGGGTAGGCTTGTCTCGTCACCTTCTTCCAGCAGCTTCTCTAAATCATCAAAGTCCTCATCTTCTTCCGATCCAGACACTAGACCTCGATCAATATCTGTCACCGTAGAGCTCTCTTCCTGAGCGCCTACGCTTGATGACAGCTCAGAATCGTCATCTATTTCGCTACCAGCTAAAAGTGAGTCTAGATCGTCAAAATCATTTACTCCAGCTTCCAAAGCAAAATCGTCTAAATTGCTCTCTTCTTCTGATGCCGTTTTATCCTCTGGTAGAAGCTCGCTTGTAGTTTCTATATTCTCTACTGATAGATGGAGTGCTAGCGCATCATCTTCTAATGTACTGACAGTTCCATCAATCGCGTCATTTGATAAATCAACTCCAGTCGCGCTAGCAAATGACCCTTCTAGCTGTGAAACATCAGCGTCTTCATGGTCAGGCTTAAACAAGTTTTCTGCAAACAGAGAAGAGTCATCCTCGTCTAAGTCTTCTGAGGCCAAACTTTCCAGCTCTAGACTGTCTAATTCTAGGCTCTCTAATTCTAGGCTTTCTATTTCTAGACTGTCTAACCCTGGGCCTTCTGTTTCTAAACCTTCTGTTTCTAAACCTTCTGTTTCTAAACCTTCTGTTTCTAAACCTT
>ERZ1740058.96-NODE-96-length-74375-cov-7.028794_pt1 | contig 74375 bp, 60 predicted proteins | sample MGYA00581745_ERZ1740058 | MGnify/ENA primary metagenome ERZ1740058 (study PRJEB43018, sample SAMN04849742) | marine metagenome | isolation source: floating plastic debris | place: Pacific Ocean | collected 2008-08-30 | study: EMG produced TPA metagenomics assembly...
TTGCTTATACCATCTTTAGATTCTTAAATCTATAACTAGCAACTTGGATTAATTACAATATGATCCGTAATAGTGGTGATGTTCAATGTAACCACTGGAAGTGTTTTCGACATAAAGTCTTGAAGATAGTAAAGCGCCTCTTGTACAGTGACACATTGCAAAGAGATTTGATATATAAGCCCTAAAGAACTCAACTTACAAAGATTCCCAACGCGAATACCCAGTAATGTATCCTTCAACTGAGTACGTATCTCTCTTAACACTGTATTAAAACTTCGCTGATCGATGTAAACGTCTGCTCCTTCTATACCCTCAGTTAATTGTCTTTCGTGTAATAGCTGCTTTATGTCTAGCCCTCTGGCAGAGGCATACGAAACGAAAGGATCGAGATGTAAGGTTAGGGCTTTCATTTTGTCGTAAAATATCAGTAAAGATACAAGTTGTCTAGATAATTTTGGTACAAAAGTAAAGAAAAGTGATCTACAAGCCACAGGTAAGTAAGTCACCATTGTATAATCATTCAAACAAAAATAGAGATGAAAACATTAAAAGCAACACTTCTGACGAATGCTACAAGCTCCCTTTTGATGGGCTTACCTTTGGTGCTCCTGCCTATGGATTCGGCTACGCTATTTGGTACAGATACCAGTATGGTATTTACTTTACTGGGCACAGTACTCCTAGGCTTTGGAGGCTTTGTATTCTTCGTTTCAAGTCAAAAACCGATTAGACTGGCCCTCGTAAGGCTTTTTGTTTACCTAGACTTGGGATGGTTGGCTGGAAGCATCCTTGTCGTAAGCGCACAATTCTTTTCGCTTTCTTTTACAGGGTACCTCTTAGTTGGCCTTTCGGGTGTATGGGTGGCAATAATGGCTTTCTTTCAGCACAAAGGGATCAAAGAAACCAACAAGCAAGCAGTTGCTTAGCCAAGTAAGATATGATTAAGACAGAAGAAACCTTTGCAGGAACTTTTCCCTTCAAGGCAAACTACAGCGAAGCGCCAGGATTCAAAATGCATTACGTAGACGAAGGCAAGGGAGAGATAGTGTTGTGCCTACACGGTGAGCCCACTTGGGGGTACCTATATCGCATGGTCATTCCTCTACTTTCCAAAAAGTACCGGGTGATTGTACCCGACCATATGGGTTTTGGCAAAAGTGAAACCCCACCAAACAAAGTGTATCGCTTACAAACACACATCACTAATCTAATCACATTTGTGAAAGATTTAGGCCTTACAGATATTACATTAGTAGTACACGATTGGGGAGGACCAATCGGCGCAGGTTTATTGAAAGATGACCCAAAGTTGATTAAAAGACTGGTCGTTATGAATACATTGCTGCCTCTTGGTACTGAAAAGGGAAATACCATACTGGGAGAAGGTATTGCGTTATCTCCTTGGTTTGCGTTGGTGGCTAAGTTATACGAGCAAGGTACTATTGATGTAGTATTAGAAAATCTCTTTCAGCATTTCATCGTAGGCATGCTCACTACTTACGTAGGTTTTACAAAGGCTGCCAATATCACAGATGCTTGGATCAGGGCTTACAGTGACCCTTTTCAGTCCAAAGAAGAGGTAAAAGCAGCCATTGCCTTCCCTAAAAGTATTGTAGATGGAAAAGGTGACCTGTGGCTTCCTTTCTCTGAGCAGGTCATCCAAATAGCACAAAGTAAGCCAGCCATCATGATCGAGGGTTTGAAAGATAAAGGGCTATCTCCTCAACATTACATACATATTTTTAAAACCTCTTTTCCAAATGGTCAAGTCTATGAACTCCCCCAAGCAGGGCATTATCTGCAAGAGGACGAATCACAAGCCATTGCCTCTTTGATAGATCAGTTTATTCGAAATTCTTAACAATATAGGCGATCGTAAGCGATATTTGCGATCGCCTTTGGTAAGGCGCTATCAAGTCACCTGATCCCCAATAAACCAAATGAGATAGATAATAGCGTTGATCCGTAAATAAACCTTTAGAAGTAGTATGGGAATATCGCTCGCTATAAATGCAGTATTAACTTTTGGTTAATTATGATGACGTACCTTCAAAATCAACATCTATTCTTTATTTTTACTTCTCCAAAAGACTGCACTCCTATGAAACAATTGTTCATTATCTCTTTTTTTCTTGTCTTATCCTTTTTCTTTGAGGCTACAGCCCAGACACCTGCCAAAATTATTGTAGAATCTGTAGAAGGGGCTACCCCTTGGAGCAGCTTGGAGGTCAACAACAAGGCAGAAAACTTTCAGTTTGCGATTGTAACCGACCGAACGGGTGGGCTACGTAAAGGGGTTTTCCCAGAAGCGGTTACAAAACTCAACCTACTTCAACCTGAGTTTGTCATGAGCGTTGGCGACTTGATCTCAGGCTACACCGAAGATGAAGCACAGCTAGATTATGAGTGGAAGGAGTTTAAAGGGTTTATAGATAACTTAAAAATGCCCTTTTTCTATGTACCGGGTAACCACGACATCACCAACAAGGTAATGGAACAAAAGTGGAAAGAAAACTTTGGGCCTACTTACTACCATTTCCTTTACCAAGATGTGCTGTTTCTGTGCCTCAATAGCGAAGACAACATTCGGGGTGCAGGGCGCGGCAGCATAGATGACGAACAGTACGAATACATTAAGAAAACATTAGAAGCAAACAAAGAAGTACGTTGGACGCTCGTTTTTATGCACCAACCGCTTTGGATGCAAACTGCTGACGGGGTGGACACCAAACGCTGGAAAGATGTGGAAGCCCTACTTGCTGAAAGACAGCACTCTGTTTTTGTAGGGCATATTCACCGCTACATCAAGTTTCAACGAAACAATGGGAAGTATTTTACCTTGGCGACTACGGGAGGAGGAAGCAGTTTGAGAGGAGCACGATTAGGGGAGTTTGACCACGTCGTTTGGGTAACTATGACTGACGACGGTCCTATCCTCGCCAATTTGCTTTTAGAAGGTATTTGGGATGAAGATGTAAGCACCGAAGCAATGTCAAATTATGCGCGTCCTTTGGCCAACGGCTTTCCCATCGTTGTTAATCCGCTTTTAGTCAACGATACGCAATTCAATAAGGCTACCACCGAGCTAAAGCTTACCAATGATAGCGATGGCTTGATGGAAGTAAATATGAAGTTTGTACACAACCTGCACCTTACCCCCAACTTGGGAGAACAAACCGTCACCGTTCAACCTAATTCTGTAGAGGTAATTCCATTGGAAATCTCAAGCACCGAAGCGCTTACTTTAGGAAAAATAGACCCTTTGAAGATGGAAGCGAAGATTACTTACAAAAATGATAACCTTCCTGAACTAACCTTTGATAAAAACCTACGCCTGCTTCCTGAAAAGGAGCATAAAGTCACAAAAACTGATAAAAAAATTAAAGTAGATGGTACCTTGAAAGAGTGGGAAGAATTTGACTTTACTGTACAAAATAGCCCTTTTATTGACACCGATCCTTTCTCACACCAAGGAGATAAAGATGGTTCTTTTGAATTTTCCCTCAATTATGACGAGGCGTTTCTCTACATTACCACCAAGGTAAAAGATGACGAAATCAACGTTGATAAAAACCGATGGGCAGACGAACAGGATGCGATTTATATTGTCTTAGATTTCAGACCTGAAAACCTGAGCGCTAGCAATAATGGGAGTTGGGGTGATGCTGCCTTTTTCATCCACATCCCTCCTACTTCTAAGAAAGTAGTCAATAAAGAACTTTTTTTTAGTAGACGTATTAAGGAAAATACACAGGCGAGGACAGTACTAACCGACGAAGGCTACCAGACTGAACTGGCCATCCCGATTGAATACTTGAAAGAAAAGCAAGGCGACAACTGGCAGTCTTTCCGTTTGAATATCTATCAGAGTGATGCCGACCAAGACTTCCAACACCACAGCATGATTTATTGGCGGCCCGGCTGGCGCAATGAGGACAACTATATTGGTTCTGGTATTTTTAGAAGAAAATAGCGGTATAACTGCCTTATTAAATTATAGTAGTAGTTTTGAGTAACCTATTTTAGCTTAAATTAAAGCCTTTGGATAATGGTAGATGGCTTATCTTACTGGATCACAAAAACAAGCGGTAAGTTTCTTTTTAAGCTACTCTTTTTGATAGACAAGTTGTAGCCATAGTGAGTCCTTTGAAGTAAGGTAAACTATACGACTCTTCCCTTAAAAAATGAGACTTAAGCTTAGTTAAATCTAAGCTTGTAGGGCTCCTTTAAGGCGTTCCGCTTATGTTTAATTGGAATCTAAAATGAGTAGTATACTGTTATACCACACATATCAATCCCACTCAAAATACTCCTTTTCAATGATTAAAAAGATTACACAACAACTATTCGAGTCATTCAGCAAGCAGGACATCAGTTTTTTACGTGCAAAACTGACTGAAGACGCAACGCTCACCTCAGATGGAGGAAGGACAGAAATAAAAGGAACAGACGCCATTGTTAGTGCTGTAGCGATGAGCTTTGAACTGGTGCCAGACTTACAAGTCGAAATCAAGCATTTATTCGTAGAAGGTGATTATGCCATCGCAGAGGTAGTACGCACAGGTAACCATGCAGGAACCCTTCGTTTACCCGATGGCGCGGAAATCAAACCTACAGGCAACACCGTATATCTACCAGAGGTAATCATTCTCAAGTTTTCAGATGATAAAATAGTTAAGATGAGCGTTTATACAGATCAACTTGATACTCAAAAACAGTTGGGTATGTTATAGTCTCCCTACCGCTCATCCTCTATTATTTCAACACACTTTCCTAAAGCGGTTATGCTAAAAAGTAGATCATATTTTTTGGTTATACGGTAGATTGTTTCGTACATTTGCATCAATTATGGCGATAGTCTTTATACGATTATTCGCTACTCGCTTGATAAGTACATCAAGTGAGCCTTCCTAATAAATCAAAACTGCGTAAATAATTTTTTAACACAAAATCAAAACTACAATGAGGAAAACTTATATGTTATTTTTCCTAGTGCTACTAGTATGCCCTGCGCAGGCTCAGCAGGTAAAAGAAGGAACCTATTATGTTGATGACGCGTCCGTTGAGAGGAAAGAAATCTCTGAGGTTACGGAAAAAAACCTCACCCTTACCACCTACGCTTATAGTAAAAAAGGAAAACTCAAAAGCTACAGCAGAGTATTTGAGAAAGTTCTTAATGGCTATGAGAGAATACTCGGTAAAGAGTTGGTGTATGAAATATACTACTCTGACAAGGCACCCTTTAAGGCTGGATTTTTTCCAGGTAATGATAACGCTACAGACGATAAGTACCTGATCTTTGGGGAGAATGGACATATTGAGGAAATTACTATGTACAGCCCTAAGACGCAGGGAGGCGGTCTTCTCTCTGCTGGTCCAACCTATATTGTTTCTGGTCGTTACGTAGGGTATAACTTTCACTTGGCAAACAGTAAAGAAAAAGTTGATAGTACCCAGAAGCGCTCTACAATCGACACGGAATTTATTATGGAGAGTGCCTACGCAATTAGTAGTTTCTCAAATGATGCCGAATTACTGTCAGGAGAAGACTTCGAGCAACAAGAAGCCTTTTACCTGAAACATTTTGCTGGTTATCGTGAAGAAGAACTAGGGGCGTTTTCGCTAAAATATATTATAGCCACTAAAAGCTGGCATTACCATAAGAATGAGTTCGATATTCCTTTAAGTAGGATTAAATATGCTTGGTTTATCTCTGTAAAGACAGGCAAAAACGAAGATGAATATTACTACGTAGATAGAAAGAATATCGTTGAAACCTACAGCGGAAATACCTACGAACAGGTACCTGTTGAATCGGAGAGTTTAGGTAAGTACAAGATTGATAAATTCTGGCTAGACGGTATCAAGTAAAGCTAATGAGTTTTATGGAACCTGTTATGTTATAAAAAGGGTTTCAAAGACTAATAGTCTTTGAAGCCCTTTTGTTATTTCGATCCCCTACCGCGCGTAATACGCCACAATAGAAGCCTTTGCGAGCATATTTTGGTTTAAGTTGAAACCTACCAGTGCGGGTCTTGCCTTTTCGTCAAGCCCTAGCTTATCTGTCTTTAAAGCGTATATCGTGATGATATACTGATGGGGTTGATCTCCTTTAGGTGGACAAGGGCCACCATAACCTGGCTTGCCGTAGTCTGTTACGCTTTGGATCATTCCTTCGGGTACTTCACCCGTACTCGGATTGCCAGCGCCTGCGCGCAAGGACTTGATTTCTTTAGGAATATCAAAAGCCACCCAGTGCCACCAGCCACTACCCGTAGGCGCGTCAGGATCGTACATGGTAATGGCAAAGCTTTGTGTACCTTCGGGGGCGTTTTCCCAAGAAAGCTGTGGTGAAACATTTTTACCAGTACAGCCGAAACCATTAAATTCTTGATTGGCTGTCATTTGTCCGCCTAAGTCATTACTTTTTAGTGTAAAGGTTTGGCTAAAGGCCGCCGTGTTGATGAGCAAGCCCAAAAATAAAAAATAGAATTTTATCATGATTGAAACGTGTTTAATTGATATAAAGATAATCCATCAATCGTTATAAAAGTTATAGCTAAACGTCCAAAAGGTATGGCTAGACGTTCAATCTTTGGTTTGGTATTGCTTGGGTGTTACACCGTATTGTAGCTTAAAGGCTTGAATAAAGCTAGAGAGATTTTCGTAGCCCAACGTTTCATAAATATCGCTTACTTTTTTAGAAGAATGGCTTAGCCAATGTGCTGCCATTTTCAGCTTTTGTGTTCTAAACCATTTTTGTGGAGAAGTACCATATAACTGCTGAAAGCGTCGCTTAAAAGTAGATACACTCATATGGCAAATAAAGGCCAACTCTTCTACCGTTAGGTGGTGGTTGATGTGCTCCTCTATAACTCTTTTAAAGTTTATTGCTGGGGAGTGATCTTGTAGCGACCATAGAAAGGCTAAAACTTGTTGCTTATCTTTTGACTGAAGTAGATAGAGTAATAACTCTTCTATCTTCAGGCGATACATGGCATCATTTGGCTGATGCTTTTGAAGCAACGACAGTGTGTCTAAAAGCGTGTGTAAGTAAGGCGTAATTGTAAAAGGGTATACGGCAGAGGGCATTGGCGAGGGTGCTACTTTCTGGAAATAAGCTGCATACTTTTGCATAAAATCGCTAAGTAAGGCACTACTGAATAGTAGGATTTTACTCTGGTAGGCCTGTGCAACGGTGTGTCTTTCTAGCATAATACCCTGCCCACTTCTGATGATGGCTGCCTGACCACTTGTGAAGGTATGGTATTGGTTTTTCCAGAAAAGCTCTTTCTCCCCCTTTTCTATAAATGTAACAATATGCCAATCGGAAAGTACCTTGGCGCGGGTAGGTTGCTGCTGTTGGTAGTGATAAAAAATAACGTCTTGTGCTATATCTTTTTCATTGATGAGGGCTTGTGGTAGGTGAAAAACGTGCATAGACTACTTTCGTAGATGATTATTGCTATAAAGTACTAAAAATAAAAAGAAATAGATAGCAATGCCATCTATTTCTCTCGTGTCCATAATCTACGAGCTTGCGCTCCATTGATTAACTATTCTACATATTTCCTGTGTAATAGGGTACTCTTTTGATTTGATTAGCTAGGTTGTAAACCTATCGTATGTATATATATACGTCTACAAGGCTGAAAGTTGGTTAGGAATGCAGTATTACTGCCTCAGGGTGTACATCGCCTGTATGAAGCTGTACCTGAACAGAATGAAACGGAGGGGGTATTTTCGTTGATTAGCAGAGCGGCAACCGCACCGTATAAGAGGTGTCGGTTTCTTCAAAGGTGGGGAGGTCTTTTCCAAGAAGCTGGTAGCGACGCACAATATTCTGGGTACCTACCTGCGTGGAAGCGACTTCTTGTAGTGTTTTTTGTAAAGTATTACGTACGATGAGGGTTTGCTCAGCTACCTCGATTGAAATCTGTAAGGGCTTTTCTTCGGAGATTTCGTTGTGTTTAATGGCGTTTTCTAGCGTCAGTTGGAGCGCTAAAGGTGGTATTTGCCACGATGCGTCGACCTCATCTACTGCCCAATTCACTTGCAATCCTTCCCCAAAGCGGATCGCTTGGGTAGCGATATACGCCCTACAAAGATGAAACTCTTCTTTTAAGTCTATCAGTAACTCATTATTAAGTTGCAGAACCGATTGGTAAAGCTGTGAAAAGGTTAACGTATATTGCTGCGCTTTTTGTGCATCTTCTTGTATCAAGCTAGCCAAGGTCTGTAAGCTATTGAACAAAAAATGTGGGTTGACTTGGTTTTTGAGGTTTTCAAATTGTGCCACTACCTCTTGCCTTTGTACCTTTGCTTTGGCCAGTTGAATGCGCTGGCGTTGGTAATTGACGCGCCAGCCGATGCCTAGTAATAACAATACCAAACCAATGCCGCCTGCAAGCAACCAGTTACGTTCTTGTAAGGAACGTTGCTCTAAGGTGGCGGCTTTTAGTTGGTTATCTCTTTCGAGCAATTGTCTTTGTTGTTGTGTGGCTTGCAGAAGACGAGTCTGGAGCGCTTTCTCATTTTCAGTTTGCGCAATACGGGCTTCATTTTCGAGTCGCTTTTGGTTGAAGGCAAGCGCTTCTAGGGCTTTTTCCTTTGATGTTAAGGTCAGTTGGGTTTGGTTGTATGCAGCAAGGTTGGCTTGCTCGCTGAGCTGGAGCGCTTGTACTTCCTTCTCTTTACTGAGCAACTGTATTTGACTTTCCTTTTCTTTTGTATCGAAAGCTACTCTGAGACGTTCCACTTCTTTTACTTTTTGCTGGTTTACGATTGAGTCTCTGTAGATGGTGAGCGATTGTTGCATTTTCAAAGCTTCCTCATACTGCTCATTCTCTTCGTACACAATACGCAGTGCTTCCGCTGTCTGTAGCATTTGAAACTGGAGGTTGTTTTCTTGTGCCAGTTGGCGGCTTTTCTGCGCGAAATGAATGGCTTGCGACCAGTTTTCTTGGTATAAATAAATCATTGAGATATCGTAGTAGATAGAACTTACCTTATCAATGACTCCCATCTCTTCAAACCTGGCCAGTGCTTCTTTACAATATTCAATCGCTTGGTCGTAGTCTTCTGTCTCACGTGCTATGACCCCTAAATTATAGTAACAATTCGCCACTTTATCTCTATATCCCGCCGATTGGCTAAGTGCTAAGGCCTCTTCGATGTACTGTTTTGCTTCTTTGTAGTTTTCCTGTTCGTACCAACTAATGGTAGCAAGGTTTTGTAGCGCATTTACTTGTGTAATGGTAACCTGATGTCGCTTACCGATGTCTAGTGCCTTTTGGTAGTAGTAGGTAGCTTTCTCAACGTTCTTCAACTTGTGCTCAACATTCCCTAAGTTATTATAAGGACTTCCCAAGGCTTTTTCATTACCAGTCTCCTTTAGCAAAGCAATTGCTTTATAGTAACAATGGAGCGCCTCCTTATTATGTTGCCTTTGGGAATTTAAGGTGCCCAAGTTGCCGTAAAATCTTGCTAATTCTGCTTTTCTATTTTCCCCTTGTTCTTCTAATTGAATGGCTTCTTTAAAGATACCTTCTGCTTTATCAGGATATCCTAACCTGAGGTTGGCCAACCCTAAATTATTCATTTGCCCCGCTAAATCTTTTCTCTCTTTTCCCAATGGTTTGGCATTCCCCAGTGGTTGGGGTGCAGGCGCTTTCAGCAACTGTACATTGGCCTCAAGGGCTTTCAGCACATTTTTAAAATCACTACGCCTAATATAGACATGTGCCAAGAAATTTCTCGCTGAAGCCTCATACTCCACATTTCGTAGCTGTTGAGCAAGCGCAATACTTTCTTTGGCCCAGTACAAAGTAGAATCTGCATTTTTTTCTTTGTGAAAATGGGCTGCTTTCTCTCTTGTCCACTCCATGCGTTTCACAAGTTTCTTCACATCACTATTCTCTAGTGTTGCCCTTTTTTGTGCCTGTAAGGAAAAGCTATATATACTTAGCAAGCAGATTATTATCCCTATTACTTTTTCATTAATTAGCGTAGTCATGATTTTAGGTGTTGTTATCTAAATATAAGTATAAATCATGTAAAGAAAGGAATTTCTGATGCCTCATTTACTGACAAATTCCGCCTAGCGATTGAGCCAGTCTTTAAAGGTTTGTACCCGTTCTATACTGACAATAATTTCTTTACGTGCGGTAGGCTCTAGCCCTAGCTTTACCCGCCCACGGGTGTGTTTTTTCATTGTTTTGATCGCTTGAAAATGGACAAAGTACTGTCGACTTACCCGGAAAAACAGGTCAGGATCGAGGAGGCTTTCCAAGGCTTCTAGGGTGTGGTCTATAATATATTGTTCGCCTGCTACCGATACCAAGACGACATAGCGCTGATCAGCATAGAAATAGGCGATCTCTTCGGTTAGAATGGACTTAATACGATCTCCAGAAGCTACTAGAAAGCGCTTTTGGTAGTTTTTGGTAGTTTTTTGAAAGCTTTGTAGGAGTTGCTCGAGCGGAAAGGTAGGCAAAGCAGCTTGTTGCTCATAGAGACGTTTATACTTCTCTAGGCTTTGTCGTAGCGCCTCTTCTTGAATAGTCTTAAGCAGGTAATCCACACTGTTTACCTTAAAAGCCTCTACTGCATACTGATCGAAAGCCGTCGTAAAAATAATGGGGGTTTGCAGATCTATGTGTTCAAACAGCTCAAAGGCGGTTCGACTACCAAGATTAACATCCATAAAAATCAAGTGCGCCGTATGCTTTTGCAGCCAGTTGAGCGCTTCTTCAAGCGTATACAAGGTAGCTAACACTTCTATGGTGTCATCTATGCTTTGTAATAATGCCTCGAGGGTTTGTGCAGCAGGTTTTTCATCTTCTACCAATACAACTTTCATCATACAAGTGGTAGTTTGGTAATGTAGTGTTGGTCGGTTTGTACAAAAGTAGGAGTAGCTGTACTGAGTAATTCATACCGCTCCATAATATTTTTTACCCCAATATGGGTAGAGGCTACATTACGATCAGTCACTTTTAAGCTATTTTTTACTACAACTTTGCCTGCCTCTTCATAAACATCTACCTTCAAGGGGTGTGCCGCTGAAATTTCATTGTGTTTGATCGCATTCTCAAGGGTGAGTTGCAGCGCTAGGGGCGGTATTTGTGCCTCAAGTGCGTCAGCAGAGAGTTGCCAATTTACCTGCAAATATTCTTCAAAGCGTATTTGTTGTACGGTAAGGTACGTTTTACAAAAACCAACCTCTTCTTTTAAACTAGTAAGAATATCGTTATTCAGTGTAAGCACCGACTGGTACAATTGTGAGAAGGCGGTTGTAAACTGATGAGCTTTCTGAGCGTCTTGTGGAATAAGGCTCGCTAACGCCTGTAAACTATTGAAGAGAAAATGAGGTTGTACTTGGTTTTTAAGACGATCAAACTGCGCTACAAGTTGTTGTCGTTGGGCTTTTTCTTTGGCTAGCTGGATACGCTGTTGTTGGTTTTTGAGCAACCAACCTCCTACTATGAGTATAAGTAGTATCACAGCGCCTCCTATGAGAATAAAATTACGTCTACGTAATTTGCTGGTAGTAAGGGCTGTTGCTTTCAGTTGGCTTTCCTTCTCCAGAAGCTGTTTTCTTTGTTGCTCAGCTTGGTAGCGTTGCGCCTCTTGCTTCTTTTCGTAGACAGTACGTGCCAGTACCTGCTCGTTTTCTTTTCGTGTTTGTGCAAAAGTACGGGTTTGCAAGAGTTTTTCTTTGAAGAGGAGCGCTAGGCGGGCTTGGTTGTACTTCGCTAAATTGGTCTGCTCGGCTACTTGTAAAGCTTGTAAGCTTTTTTCTTTTTCAAGCAATACGATGGCTTGCTCTTTCTGTTCTGCTTCGTGAGCGATCCGCAGGGTCTCTATCTCTTTTACTTTTTGCTCATCCAGTAAAGCTTCTTTCAGTTTTATAATTTCTTTTTGAGCAGCCAGGGCCTGTTTGTATTGCTTCTGCTGTACATAAATGGTTTTGAGTACTTTTAATGCGTTAATTTGATCACTTTTCAAATCGTGCGCATTTGCCAAAGCCTCTCCTTTTTTAGCAAGCCTACTCGCTACGTCCAATTGCCCTAGTTGTATATATACGCGAGCTAAAGCAATAAAGACACCACAAACTTGCTCCTTAATGTCCATCTTTTTATAAATTGATAATGATTTTTCAAGGTAATGAATGGCCTGCTCGAAATCTTCTTTCTCCTGCATCAATTCTCCTAGACTGAATAAATTCAAAGCTTCCTTATCCATTCTACTCAATTGCCGATTCGTTTCTAGGGCTTGTTTAAGTAATTCTTCAGCTTGCTTATACTTTTGCTGGGCAGTGTATATAACTGCCAAATTATTAAGTGCCTGCGCTTCAATAGCGGGTAGACCATAACGCTGCTTTACAATGTTAGTTTCTGTAGTAGGTTTACTGTGACGCTTGCTAAGCTCTAATATTTCTTGGTAATAAGCGATGGCAGTAGGATAATGCTCTAAAGCTTGCTCTACATAGCCTAAGTTGATGTAGACTCTAGCAATTTCTTTCTTTATATTTAGTTCCTTTGCTAAATCAAGTGCTTGATAACCATACTGTAACGCTATTTTGTAATTATTTTGTGCCGTACTTATGAGGCTTAAATGATTATGAGACCTCAGTAACCCCCGTTTATTCCCTTGATGTTTATCTACTTCAAGTGCTGCTAGAAAATACTTCTTGGCTTCCTCATGAAGACCTAAACGCCAATATACAATACCTAAATTATTGAGAGACTCTCCCAGACTAACAGCCTTACTACTCGGTTTAGCCCCTTCTGAGGAAGAAGGCTTCTCTCTCAACCTGCGTATATTTTTCTTGAATAAAGGTAGCGCTTTCTGATAATTACCCTGGTCCTTATATAGGTATGCTAGAGAATTCCTCGCCGTTGTCTCATACGCAAGATTATCTAACTGTAGTGCCAGAACAATCGTCTTCTCCGCCCAGTGTTTGTAATCGGCTAAGCGCTGTTGCTTACGCGCTTGTCTCATTTGCTCGAAGGCTTGTTCCATCTCCTGTGTAAGCGCCTCTTTTTTATCAGGAAGCATAGCTGCTTGCTGTGCTTGCAGGGTAAGACTCATTGTCCACACCCAGCAAGCTAGTAAATACCATTTTAACTTCAGTCTAAACATTTTTCTGCAGTGTTTTTTGTTCGTTGTTTAGTAAGTGTTTCTTATATCTTCTCTTTTTCTATGGCTTGTGTAGCCATAGCAGCAGCAGCTTTTAGTAGATAAATCAAGGCGGCAAAACGCTCGTCTTGTGTATAGCCCTTTTTGTAGCGATAGTAAATTTGTTGTACAATCACCCCAATTTTGAATAAGCCAAAAGCGTAGTAGAATATGAGTTGACTGGGTGTAAGGCTTACATCCCGTTTCTCTAGGTAGCGTTCTACCAGTGCCTTTCGTGTGAGCATGCCCTTTGTAACAGGTAGACTAAACTGCAACATAGACGCTGGGTCGTGTACTTCTGGATAGTAGGCCAAGGCAAGTCCTAAATCCGACAGTGGATCGCCTACAGTAGCCATCTCCCAGTCCAATACTGCTTTGATGTAGGTAGGATCTTGCTCATCCAATACAAGGTTATCAAACTTGTAATCATTATGAATCATACTAGCGGGCGGGCTATCAGGTAGATTGGCTGCTAGCCAGTCAATAAGTTGATTCATTGCAGCTATTTCATCCGTTTGTGCTTTTTTATAGCGCTTGCTCCAGCCTGTTACCTGTCTTTCCAAGTAACCCGCTGGCTTACCCATCTCTACTAGACCTGTAGCCTCAATATCAATACTGTGGAGGGCTGCTAAACTATCTATAAAGTTGTAACAAAGCTGCTGTACAGTACTTTCTGGTAAATCAATGGGACGACCTGCCCGTAGAATAATGCCTGCTACTCGCTCCATCACATAAAAAGGCGCCCCTATGATGTCTGTTGCGTCGCAGTAGAGCAGTGGCTTTGGTGCCTTGGCATATACGGGATGTAGCTGAGAAAGGACCTTGTATTCACGTTCCATGTCGTGTCCTTTGTTGATCTCCTCAGCCCCAAAAGGCGGACGACGTAGTACTAATTCTTTATCCCCCAACGACAATAAATAGGTGAGATTTGAAAAACCGCTCGGAAATTGCTTTACAGTAAGAGGGCCTTTGATACCTAAGTGAACTTCCAAATAAGGATGGAGTCTTTCTACGGCAAGTTCTTCTCCTTTACGGGTAGGTTGGGCTTGGTCTACTTTCATAGGTGTTCTTGATTATAATGTAAAATACGAAATTTGCTTACACTGGCTAGTTAAAATAGCTGACTTTTACGAAATTTGCAATTGTTTATGTGAACATAAATGATCCTATGACTAACTTTTTAAAACATATCCTTGTAATTGTGTGCCTACTGATGAGTGGCGTGGTGGCAGCGCAAAAGGCTAATCCAGCCGAAATGGAGCGTGACAATAAAGACCTTACCAGCACACAAGCACTAGAGTATGAAATTCTCTACGACGAACCTGATAGCCTCAATAAGCTTTTTGTAACCTTTCATCCTTTGTATGCAGAGCTTTTTGCTACTAATGCTACTTTTGGCTTCAGTGGGCAGCTCCATTATTTTTATGAGAAGAAATGGGATGCTTACCTCAATGGTCGTAAGGCGTATGCTACCAGCTTTGATATTGCACAAGCAGCGGGCGAAAATCGCTCTACGGTTGATAATCGCTTACAAAACTACCGCTTCTTTGAGGGAGGTTTTACCTACCACTATAAAGACGAAACACGTATGGGTACGGCCAAAATAACCCCTAGCAGAGCTGGCTTAAATCCACGGGTTGTACAGTCTACGGTTACTACCAATTTGAAAGTCCCGGCACTTGTCCGTACCATCATAGGTATTAGAGGGGGCGCATATGCTTGGGGAAGTAGTGTCAACCTGGGTACAATTGCCGAAGAACAAGGCGTCAATATCATTGCTACTACAGGTAGTGATACCCTACGTAACGACGACAACCTCTTTACTAATTTTTCTTCAGAAGGCTTTTTTGTGGGTGGGAGTTTTACACAAATTAGGAACATCTTTATTCAGCCTTATGGATACGATCCCGTCAATAACGACCATATTTTCAACCTTTATTTAGATATACTCTTTTCTCCTTTTATGCGCTTAGAAACCATCGAAAAAGATGGCACGCCTTATAATGTAGATGTAATGGCTTTTAACAATGTGGGCGCTAGAATGGGGGTACAAGGCATGTTCAATCGTGGTTTTGGTTGGACGTATAATTTAGAACTAGGCCTCCGCCCTTCTCTACAACAACGTACTTTCTACTCCTTGCTACGGGTAGGTATCACGCTAGGCTCTCGGCTCCGCCTTAAAAGGAGCGGGTATGTAATGCACTAACCGCATGGATATACCAGCCCTAGAAAATGAGCTAAAAAAGCGTTGGCTGTACCCCTACTTATGGAGGCAACCACAGCAAAACCACCTAGACGAGCAAACCAACTTTATCTACGGTACACCTTCCTTAGAAGTAGTGGTTGCCCATCTAAAAAAACTACCCAATCAACAGAAGCTCTTTACCTACGCACTGAACCGATGGTATAATTTCTGGTCGGCTAAAGCCATAGAGTTTATGTTTACACAGCATCCTTCAGTAATCGCTCACCCTAATCAGAAGCACCCTTCCATTGATTTTTATCTTAAGGGCATCGGCTTTGATCATAAATCGACAGTATTTCCACGTGCTTATAAGGGTACCTTGACTCAAGCCAAGCAACAACCCCAAACGCTCATACAGTGGTTATACCGCTCCCAATCAAAAGAAAGAAGAAAACACCAAAGAAATCGTTTATTTATTGTTTTTTATGCCCAATACCAACCTCACTGGCAATTAAAGGCAGAGCTTTCGTGGCTGCAAGCACTTATTGATCAATACCTTCAAGGGTTTACCAAAAGCCAGCTCATTCAGGTGGCGCCTCAAGTATGGAGTGACGTTATTTGGGCTGTTCGATAGGAAGTATTTTATCATTAAAAAACGCATTCTATAAATATTTTACAGAATGCGTTTTGTACCAGGGGCGGGACTTGAACCCGCACGTCCCAAGGGACACAAGATTTTAAGTCTTGCGTGTCTACCAATTCCACCACCCCGGCTTCAACTAGCCGTGTAGTTGTTTTTCTATTCACTAAAAGGAATAAAAAAAGAGCAGAAGACGAGATTCGAACTCGCGACCCCAACCTTGGCAAGGTTGTGCTCTACCAACTGAGCTACTTCTGCTTTTGTTAATTAAGCTATTTTGCTTAATGTGGAGACAAAGGTATAGATTGTAGGCGACTTGTCAAAACATCTTTTGACTTTTTTGAAAAAATGGTAATCATAATTTTAGTAATCAATAAGAAAGGGTGCCCTACTGTTTCAGGGCACCCCACTTGTTACTGATGTAAGACAGCTAGTGTTATACTATTGGGCCGTAAAGCCACCATCTACCACTATCTCTGCACCTGTTACATAGCTTGACTCATCACTTGCCAAGAAAAGTACTGCATTTGCTAGTTCTTCTGGTTCTGCTCCCCTACCCATTGGAGTAGCATTGATTACCACTTCATTGGTATCTTCTGCTTGTTTCTCAGTGAGTGGTGTATTGACAAAACCAGGATGCAGAGAATTAACACGAATTCCCTCTTTAGCATAGGTAATGGCTGCATTCTTTGTCATTAAGGTTACTGCCCCCTTTGTAGCATTATAAGCTACAGTATTTTCTGCCCCTACAATCCCCCAGATAGAAGAGGTATTAATGATAGATCCTTTTTGTTGTTTACGCATTTGAGGTATCACCGCCTTCATACCAAGTAGTACGCCTGTCTGATTCACACCTGTTACTTTGTTCCAAGTATCGAGTGTTATTTCGTGTATGGGTGAATAATCTATAATACCTGCGTTGTTCACCAGAATATCTATACTACTTTGCTCGTCTAGCACTTGCTTTATAGCATTTTGCCAATCCTCTTGTTTTGACACATCACATTTTATAAAGGTTATGTCTTCTCCGTAGTCCGATTCCTCTTTAATATCAAGCGCGTAGACAATAGCGCCTTGTGCTACAAATTTCTGGGTAATGGCACGCCCCATGCCTTGGTTAGCACCTGTTACAAGTGCTACCTTGTTTGCTAATCTGCTCATAAAAAAATAAGTTTAAAAAATGAGTACAATACTTAATAAAGGCTAAACTACTCTTGCTATAAAATGTTCCAAGGATAAAAGCGAAATACCCTTACCTTAATCGTTTACACTTACTGGGTATTCTACCAGCATCTCGTCGATAATTTTCGTGAGTGCCTCTCCTACTTTTTCACGCTTTTTCCCTAGCTTCTTAAAAGCCCAGCCTTGCCATACGGTTTTGTTGTTATTTGTATCTACTACATCAATAACAAAATTCATTTCGTCGTAGATTTGCTCCTGGGTGGTAACCATGGGGAAAGGATCGTATCGCCATCCATACCAGCCCCAGTTATTCATGTTGTTAGTTTGTACAAACTCCTGCCTCGTTTGTACATCTGTGCGGAATTTAACGAGTATATCAGGGTTTTTACTGCTCTCTACACATTGGTAGCCTCTTTGTTCGAATTCGTTGGTAAGCTTATCGCTAATGCGTGCTTTATTGATATCGCTATTCAAGACAGGGTCTACATCTGCTTTGAATTTATAGTAATCTATTACCGAAAAAGTTTTGTATTCTCTAAAGTTAATACCTTGCTTATAATCTGTACTAAAAGTGTAACGACTACTACAAGCAGTACCTAGCAGTATCAATACTAATGAATAAAGCCAAAAAATAGAGCGCTTCATATAGTCTTTATTTGGTAAAGTTCTGTTTTACTTTTAAAACTGGTTCATTTTATACAATGTTTGAAATCTCATTTGGCAAACGAATGAATTCTCCAAATACGGGCTGATCTACCGCAGAATATTTTCCTATCTTATATAAATATAATTATATTTGCCCCACGTAAAACTTCACTCCCATGATCATAGGTGTTCCTAAAGAAATAAAAAATAATGAAAATCGCGTAGCCGTTACGCCAGCAGGCGTAGCAGAGCTGGTAAAGTTTGACCATACCGTTTATGTACAAAAAAGTGCTGGAGAAGGTAGTGGCTTCCTAGATGAAATTTATGAGGCGGCTGGGGCAAAGCTCCTTGATACCATCGAAGAAGTATACGACATCGCAGAAATGATTGTGAAGGTAAAGGAACCTATTGAACCAGAGTATGCGCTCATTAAAGAGGGACAGCTCGTATTTACCTATTTTCATTTTGCTTCTTACGAGCCGCTTACCAAGGCGATGATTGATAGCAAAGCGGTGTGTCTTGCTTACGAAACAGTTGAAAAAACTGATAGAAGCTTGCCATTACTCATTCCCATGTCGGAGGTAGCTGGTAGAATGTCTATTCAAGAGGGGGCAAAGTATCTTGAAAAACCTCTAAAAGGGCGTGGTATTCTCTTAGGAGGTGTACCGGGCGTGATGCCTGCCAACGTGCTGATTTTAGGAGGAGGGATTGTGGGGACGAATGCAGCAAAGATGGCGGCTGGTTTAGGAGCCAATGTTACCATTATGGATATTAGCCTGCCTCGCCTAAGAGAGCTATCAGACATTATGCCTGCTAACGTACGTACGGTGATGTCTAATAATTATAATATTATAGAGGCTATTCAAAATGCTGATCTTATTGTAGGGGCGGTACTTATTCCAGGTGCGAAAGCTCCTCATCTCATTACGCGCGATATGCTTAAGCTAATGCGACCGGGTACTGTACTGGTAGATGTAGCCGTAGACCAGGGCGGGTGTATAGAAACTTGTAAACCTACTACTCACGAAGCGCCTACCTTTATCATCGATGATGTAGTACATTACTGTGTAGCCAATATGCCTGGTGCGGTTCCTTATACTTCCACCTTGGCACTCACCAACGCTACACTTCCCTATGCAGTATCATTGGCTAACCAAGGTTGGCAGCAAGCTTGTAGGACGAGCAAAGAGTTACGATTGGGGCTCAATATTGTACACGGAGAAGTAGTTTATAAAGGCGTGGCAGATGCTTTTGATCTTCCTTACAAAGAAGTAACCCACTTTTTAGAACCTGTAAGCTAATGTAATAGCTGGTACACTGATATTTTAGGCTTTCACTCCCACAATCAGAATATCGTCTCTCTGTAGTGTATCTTGTTGGTGGTCGGTGAGGGCTTTTTCTAAAATCTTTTTCTGGATACGTAATGGCTCGGTAGCTACTTCTTGCAACAACTCTACAAATTGTGTATTCCCAAATTTCTTACGATCCTTGTCACTTTGGTCTATGTAGCCATCGCTAGTGAGGTAGAGGACATCATCTGGTTGTAGAAAGAGCTGCTGATTGGTAAAAGGGGTTTGATCGAGGCGTATCCCACCTATAGATTTTCTGTCTCCTTTTATTTGCTCAATCGTTCTTTGCGCTTTTCTATATATATATAGTGGTCTCTTGGCCCCTACAAAGGTAACTTGCCTGCTATTGGCCACTTCTCGTTTTATCTCTACCAAACAAATATCCATGCCGTCGCGGTTATCACTGTCTTGTTGACGAAGTACTTGCTCTACTTCCTCGTGCAGGTTGTCAAGTAATTTTGCAGGACTAGGCGACTTTTTCAATAGTAGTAACTTATCGAGTAGTGTTTTACCAATCATACTCATAAAGGCGCCAGGCACTCCGTGTCCAGTGCAGTCTATTACAGCAATGAAGGTACTATCACCTGCATCTTCCATCCAGTAAAAATCGCCAGAAACCACATCTTTTGGCTTAAAAAGGACAAAATGCTCTTTAAAAACCTGTGCTAAATTTCTATCGTCCGGTAAGATAGCACGCTGGATGGTCAATCCAGCATTGATACTTTGCTGAATAACACGATTACTTTCAGAAAGCCGTACATTGGCTTCTTCCAAGTACTCTTTCTGTATCTGAATCTCCTCCTGTTTGTGTTGTAACTCTTCATTCTTCTGGAGGATATCATCATTTTGTGCCTCTATCTCTTTCTTCTGGGTTTGGATTTTCCTATTCTTTTTCCTTGTGTAGGCCAAGGCGTATGCCACAATCCCCAGGATGACGATAATAAAACCAATGACAGCATAGCCTAATTTTCGATAAGTAGCTTCTTTTGCTAGCTTCTCTTCTTCTCTGGCAAGCTGCTCTTCTTTTAGCTTTTGATCTTTTTCCAGTAATTCAATTTTACGAAGGCGCTCTTGTTCACGAATCTCGTTTTGCTTAAGCGCAAGGGCTTGTATTTCTTTACTTTTTTGTAAAATTTCGATCTCTTGTCGTTGCTTTTCTGCTTGCGACTGCTGTTTGGTAATGGCCAATAGCTGATTGATACGCTCTTGCTCTAGCTGTTGATTGAGAAGTCTTTCTGCCTGTAGCTCTTGTGTTTTTTTCAGGAGTGCTAATTCTTGTTCTTTTTGCTGTGCTTCCAATGCTAGCTGCTGCATTTCAGAGTTGTGTCGCTCTTGTTGTGCTAGTAACGCTCTAAAATCATTTTCTTCCTTCTCAATCTGGGTTTGTTGTGCTAATAAACTTTGTCTTCTTTGCTCTTGTATATAACGTACTTCATCTTGTAGCGCAGTAAAACGCTCTTTATAGGATTGCTCCTCTTTTGTCTTCTTGGCTTGCTGATGTAGTAAAGAAAGCAGCTTATAGCTCAGCGGTAAAGTTTCTTTTACCCCATTTCGCTCGGCGATCTGTACAGCCGTATTGGCATTTTCAGAGGCCGCTGAATAGTTACCACTTAGATAATGATTGGTAGCGATATAGTTATAAGTATCGGCAAGTTGGCTAGGATTATTTTTAAGCTTTCGTACTTTAAGCGCCTCTTCATAATATGCCTTGGCTTTACTGTATTGTCTTAGGTTGGTATAAGCTACCCCTGTATTGACCAACAGGATAGCCTTGGCTTCGCCTTCGTACTTATCTTTATTTTTCTTGTAAGTGGCAATTACTTTTGTAAAATAGCTATTAGCCATTTGAGGTTCATCAGTACTTTTGCTCAAGAAGCCCAATGTATTGTAAGTTTTAGCAAGCTCTACACCTTTTTGTTCTGTCTGATAAGTTTCTGCAAGAAGCTTGTAATATTCTTTAGCTTGGCTATACTTACCTCCCAGTTGGCTTACCCGTGCCAGTTCGTTAAGTACATTGAGTCGGCCGGCGGCTTTTCCCTGTATTTCGTATTCTGTAAGTAGCGTATTATAATACTTGGTAGCTATTTCATAATTCCCTTCTTCAGTATGACAAAAAGCCATATTTTGTAGTAGACTTAGCATCTTACCATTCTCTAATACACCTTTGTTAAGCTTTAGGGCTTTCTCATAATTATCTAAAGCGAGCTTATAATAGCTTCGGTTTTGGTAGAGCATACCAAGACTCTCGTACCCTCTAGCAGTTTGGGGGTTATCGCCCAAGCGCTCGAAAGTACGTACTGCACTCACATAAAACTTCAAAGCATCTGTATAGTAACCTCTTCCTCTAGCGAGGTCCCCTTGAATAAGGCTACTACTGGCTTTTCCTGCCAAATATTCTATCTTGTCTGCCAAGCGATAAGCTTGTATACTGTAACGAGCCGCGCCAATAGAAGAAGAGCGATTATATTCGAGTTGTGCTAACTGATTAAGAATATCTACTCTCTGCTTCCCATCTTTACTGGCCTCTAGGTTTCTCCTCAGCTCTGCAATCGCCGAAGTTTGGGCAAGTGCTGGAAAGGTGAGGCAAGCTAGTAAGAGTATGCCAATGACTCTAATGTGCATGTGTTTCACCAGGATTTAAACTTTACTTACTACAAAGCTAGAATTTTCTTGATAAGGAAAAAAGTAAATTCCTGAATATCAACTATATTATTGATGCAAATACCTAAATGCAATCACCGTTCCCAAGATAGCACCTATCAGTACAACAATGATCATAGCTACATACAAGGCAATGCGTACCTGTGTAGCATTGCGCATAGAGTCATTGTATAGCTCTTTCCCAATGACAATCTGTCTGTCAGTAATATCGTGTACGGGCTCCATCATTCTTTTAAATTCCTCAAACCCTTCACTAGAAAACATTTTTAGGGCTTGTGTCTTTTGTCCATTTCTGCTTAGTGTGAGAATATCGTTTTCAATTTTTGTATAAGCAAAGACTTCCCGTTGGTAGTTAATGAGGCTTACCTTCTCGTTATCTACCAGCGCAGTTCCTGCATACTTTTCAATGAGAGAGTCAATTACTTGATGATTTCTAAAAATCTCCCTTTCAATTACCTGCATCTTACCTTTATTGAGGGTTACGAGGTGTTCTTCTACATTGAGACGATTCTCATAGAGCTTTTCGGTAATTTTAGCCATCTCAACGGCTGGATAGAGCCGATCGTAGTACATGGCTTTTACATCTCCTGCAATATGGTTGATGCCACCCGTTCCTATTAGTCCTACTACTAGGATAACGACAATAATGATAGCAAAAGCAACCGTAATTTCTGATCTATTCTTAAAATTGGAATTCGAAAATAGAGACATAGGGGTTAATTATTTTCCACGCTTTTTTTGAGTAGGATGAACAATTCATTTCCTGCTCGAGGCGGAATAGAATTATAACATTCCTCAAAGTACTGAAACTCAAAATATGGTTTAAAAATAGGCTGATACTCTTTTTTATTTCCCCCAAAAGGAGGTTGATGTGTATTGAGCGGAATATTAAATAAAACGCCCACTAACTTTCCATTAGGACGGAGCAAATCTACCATTTTTCGGGCATAATCCTCACGTTGCTGCGGTAAAATTGCACAAAAAAAAGTTTGTTCAATAATCAGATCAAAACTACCTTCTAACGTGAAAAAATCTTTATGTAAAAGCTGTTTTTTAGGAAAGTGCGGATATTGCTGTTGAAAAGCTTGTAAAGGTGCTGTAGCCCAATCTAATAAATAAACATGTGGAAAGCCCTTTTCAAACAAGTAGGCCGCTTCATAGCCGTTGCCTCCACCAGGGATCAATATACGTAGGTCTTTTTTAGTTAGCTGATCTACATAAGTTTTAAGGGGTGTACTTATATAGCCAATATCCCAACCAGTTTGTTGATGTTGATAACGAGATTCCCAATAGTTTTCGTTTAATTTCATTTTTAGCCTTATATTTGTTGAATTCAACTGAAAAAATATAACTTTGTACCGATTGCCTAAACTTAAACAAATCTAATGAGTAACGATAAAGCTGCTTCTAAAATAGACAAAAGAATTGCCTTTCTGATTGGTTTTACCGTCGTCTTAGCGATCACCAATGGTATTTTGGTGTATATGATTATGCAAAATAAAAAGAACATTGCTGAAAAGACGGAAGTCATTAAAGAAAAGAGCTTAGAAGTAAACGAAACTTCTGCTAAGCTGGATTCTATCTCGCAACAGTTGGATATTCGCATTGCTGAGGCAAAGCGACTCAACAGAGACTACCAAGAGCTTTTAGAGCTTAAAGAACAACTAGAAAGGGATAAAGAACAACTTCGAGGGGCTAATGACGCCACCATCAAAGAGTACCAAGACAAGATTAGAGCCTACGAACAGCTCCTCATTGAAAAGGATGAAGAACTGGATAAATGGCGTGGTATAGCCGACGAGCTCAACCAAGAAGTAGTAAAAGTAAAAACTGAAAAAAGTGAACTGATAGACTCCATTAGTTCTGTACAAAAAGAGAAGAAAGAATTAGAACAGGTAGTGGCCAAAGCAGCCATCCTAAAAGCAGAAGCGATTAACGTAGATGCTGTCTCGAGTAGGGGGAAAATCCGACAAGGCGGTGATTATAAAGCAAAGCACGTAGATAAGGTGAAGGTATCTTTCCGCCTCGCAGAAAATAGTGCTGCCAAGATCGAAACTAAGCAGGTATTTATGCGTTTAGTAGAGCCCTCAGGTGCGGTGCTGGTTGGGAATAGTGGTGGACGCTTCAAAACGGCTAATGGCAAAGACCTTAACTACACCGTGATGCAACAAATTCTTTTTGATAACAGCCGCCAGCAGCTCTCCTTTAATTTCGATAAGGGAGGCGTGTACCGAGATGGTGTTCATGCGGTAGAGGTATACTGTGAAGGCTATTTGATTGGCCAAGGAAAGTTCAGTATTAGATAACAATCTCTTATAAAGTTTTTTGAGAAGTACAGTATGAAAATACTGTACTTTTTATTTGTAATAATCTGTAACCTCCCCTTACCAAGTGATGTCTAAGTTTATAAAATGATGATAATTATAAACTACAACCCCTTATGGCAGTAGAAATAATAGTTCCGTTAAGCTCCTTTGCTACTATATTTGGTATTATTTACATATACTACTCTACCAGACACAAAGAGAGAATGGCTATGATAGAACGAGGCGTAGAGGCAGATAGTCTTTTTGTAAGAAAAAGGCTCAATATACGTAATAGCTTGAAGCTAGGTATACTAGGCGTAGGCGTCGCTTTAGGTATCTTGATTGGCCATTTGTTGAGCGCGGTTGGTCGCTTGCCTGAGCCAGTTTCCTTCTTCTCCATGATATTTCTGTTTGGAGGGCTTAGCTTAATTGCCTTTTATATGATTGCCCATAAAGAAGGGTTTATGGATAAGGAATGAACACTTTCCTTATGATAAAAAAACATCCGACTTGTACTAAGTCGGATGTAAATTCTGCTAAGGAGCTTCTTCTATCTTGTGAAAAGAATTTCTCTGTACTTGGCTAGTGGCCAAGCCTCATCGTTTACAATGAGCTCCAGTTTATCAACCTTGTAGCGTATCTGCTCAAAGAAAGGCTTCACCTTCTTAGTATAGGCTTCTGCACTTTTCCGTATTTTTTCTTTTTTGTTAGCCACCTTACGCGCCTCTATCATTTCATTAGTAAGGTGTTGAATATCATTGATGTATTCAGCAATCTGTTTGATCGTCTCTTTCACACTTTTTGCTAAATCATCACCCATTCCTACTTCCTTAAGGTTTTTCACGTATTCCACCAACTTATTTTGGTAAGCAATCGCAGTAGGAATAATATGGTTGAAGACCATCTCTCCCATAATACGAGATTCTATCTGAATACTTTTTAGATAATTTTCTAATAGTGTTTCGTGACGCGCTTCAATCTCTCTGTGCGACATAATGCCTTGCTCTTCAAAAAGGCGCACAGCTTTCTCTTCCAGTAGTGCATCTAATGCCTCTACGCACGAGGTAACGTTGCTCAAACCTCTCTTTTTAGCCTCTTTCACCCAAGCGTCCGAATAACCGTCTCCTTCAAAAATCACTTGCTTAGAATCTTCGATGTAGCTTTTCAGCACATTAACAATCGCGACTTCCTTCTTTTCTCCATCGCTAATGCGTTCATCTACTGCTTGCTTGAAAAGCGTAAGTTGGTTAGCTACAATGGCGTTAAGCACTGTCATGTTGGAAGCGCAATTGGCAGAAGAACCTACCGCTCTAAACTCAAACTTATTACCTGTAAAAGCAAAAGGCGAAGTACGATTACGATCGGTATTGTCTAGCAATACAGGCGGTATTTTACTAATGCCTGTTTTTAGATATAGGTTTTCTCCCTTATCCAATTTAATGGTCGATTTCTTCTCGAGCTCTTCTAATACCTCTGTGAGTTGCGTGCCAATAAATACAGAGATGATGGCAGGTGGCGCTTCGTTGGCACCTAAGCGGTGCTCATTACCCGCCGACATAATCGCCGCTCTTAGCAAGTCAGTATTGTCGTGTACCGCTTTAATTGTATTGATGAAAAACGTGAGAAAACGTAAATTTTCTTTGGCCTTGGTGCTGGGTGCTAGCAGATTAATACCTGTGTTCGTCATCAAAGACCAGTTGTTGTGCTTACCACTTCCGTTGATGCCTGCGAAAGGTTTTTCGTGAAAGAGCACCTTAAAATAATGTCTGTCAGCTACTTTTTCCATCACTTCCATTAGTAGCAAGTTATGGTCTACAGCCAAGTTACACTCTTCAAAAGTAGAGGCACATTCAAACTGACTGGGTGCTACCTCGTTGTGTCTTGTACGAATGGGAATACCCAACTTCAAGCATTCTATCTCAAAATCTACCATAAACGTGCGTACCCTTGAGGGAATCGCACCAAAGTAGTGGTCGTCTAGCTGTTGGCCTTTAGGAGGTGTATGCCCAAACATGCTCCTTCCAGTAGCAATAAGATCAGGGCGTGCAAAATATAGTGCCTTGTCTACTAAAAAATATTCTTGCTCTGGCCCTAGCGTAGCCATGGTATGTGATACATCGTTATTAAAGTATTGGCAAACAGCCGTAGCAGCTTTATCTACTGCCTGTAATGCTTTGAGTAAGGGCATCTTATAGTCAAGTGCTTCTCCTGTATAAGAAACAAAAACGGTGGGTATACAAAGCGTCTTTGTACTATTCATCTCCATAATGAAAGCAGGCGAAGAGGCTTCCAAAGCCGTGTGCCCTCTGGCTTCGAAAGTGCTTCGAATACCACCACTTGGAAAAGAAGAAGCGTCTGGTTCTTGCTGGGCTAAGGCACTACCTTTAAATTTTTCCAATACAGAACCATCTGGTTCTATGTCGAAAAAAGCATCGTGTTTTTCTGCGGTAGAGCCCGTCAAAGGTTGGAACCAGTGGGTATAGTGGGTAGCTCCTTTTTCTATGGCCCAAGCTTTCTTGCCAGCGGCCACTGCATCTGCTAAAGGCATATCTACAGATTGACCTAGTTCAATGGTTTGCTTGAGCTGTTTGAAGACGGCTGCGCTCAAGTATTTTTGCATGGTAGACTGATTAAAAACATTGATGCCGAAGTACTCAGAAATCACTTCAGAGGGGGCTTTGGCTTTTACAGGTGTGCGGTTTTGGGCGTACTCAATCGCTTTAAAACGAAAAATAGACATGAATTTGTGGGTTAAGAGTTTTCTGAAAGAAGTCGTTTAGACCTTTTATTTTTCACCGAAAATAGACTAGTATTTGACCAGACAAAGTACTTTTTGAAAGCCATAGCAGCGCTACAGATAAGAAAAGTAACGAGATATGGATGAATGCTAGTCATTTTTTAGAAACGAAACGGAATGTAGCTCAACGTAGTTAAAATAGAGAAAGTTTAAACGACTTCAACACCACAAATCTAAAAAATATAGATGTATTTTCTAAAAGATGGCTTTTATTTCACCCTACTTATTAAAAATATACCTTTTTATAGTAAGATCACCTCAAAGAGAAAGGCTACACCAATTCAATTCTTCTAGAGATAATTTCTTTGACAATCTGGCAAAATCGCTTGGGAGGGAAATTACGCCAGTTAGGTAGCTCTAGCAATCCGCCAAAGTTAATGTAGGTATCGAGGTGGTATTTACGCCATTCTTCGTAGATGAAGTCCCTAAAACTTAAGGCAGCGATCCAACCTTCTTCTACCTCTTCAAACCACTCTTCGTAATAGCAATCATCAGAGCCATGAAAATTGAGGATGTTCTCTCCAAGTAAGATAAACTTATTGACGCCTTTTTTTAAGAAGTGATCAACAATGTTATTCTTAAAGTGCATGATGTCGTTCTCAATCGCATCGTTCCACTCTCCTAGCATTTCTATTACTACGTAGCCTTCTTGGTAATCGGCATACAGTATTTTAATATACAGCGTTTCAGAACCCATGTAGTCCCAAGCAGGGTCGATATAATAACCATAGATGGTAGTAGAATAGAGGTCGTAGTTGTACTCCTTTCCGTGAAAAGGGGAGTTTTCGTCGAAAGAGGAATCATAATAGGGCAACCAATTATAGTGAGGTTCTATCTGATGCATACAAAAGACATTTATGTATGGAATTGTGTGATGATTTTGATGTTTCTTCTAACTTTTCATAGAATAGTGATGTTTCGTAAGGTGTAGTAAATTTAATAATTTTGCGCTACAAAACCTTGTGCACTAGTAAAAGCTTTCGTTGATTAACCTCTAATAGAGGGGAGTTTCCATCGAATTTTACTAGACGCAAGGTTTCTGTCACCTATAATTTGTATCTTACTAAGCGTTTAAATCGTAACTTGTAGCACACCATTGATTGATTTAAAGATTTACCCTATGAGAGTATTGCTTTTGCTATGCCTGCTTCTTTGCACTGTCGCTACCTGTAGCTGGGGACAACAGCAAGAGATTGATAGCCTCACAAGACTATTACAGGAAAGTAAACGTGATACCAATAGAGTAAGACTACTATTGGAGATTGGTAGGAAGTACCGCCAAGTAGACATAGCAGAGGCCAAGAAGTACGCCGATAAAGCTGCTCAACTGGCCAAGCAACTGAATGATCGTGTAGGGTTGGCTTCTGTAATTAGTAGTTATGGGACCATCTCTTTTATCAAAGCAGAATATGACCAAGCCAAACGTTATTATCAGCAAAGCCTTGAGCAGTTTACAGCGCTGAAAATGCTCAAAGACCAAGCTGATCAGTTTAATAATTTAGGCATTATATACGAAATAACGAAAGACTTTGACCAAGCACTGATGTATCACTCTAAAGGATTAGCCATTCGAAAAGAGATCAAAGATATTGAGGGAGTTGCAGAAACTTACCACAACTTAGGAGTACTATACTACTATCAAAGTAACTTTAGAAAAGCGCTTCAATACTACGAAAAAAGCCTTTTTTTTGAAAAGAAAATCAAAAACCTACGCGGTCAAGCACAATCCCTGGTGAATATTTCAAACATCCATAGGCACTATGGCAACTATACACTGGCTTTAGCAGTCCTGCAAGAGGCACTAAGTACTTTCTTAACGATAGGTGATAATCGTGGTCAGGGAGAGATCTATGATAATATAGGAGAGATTTATTTGGACCTCAAGGACTTTCCCAAGGCACAGCTATATTTCCATAAACAGCTAGGTATTTTACAAAAAGTAGGTGATGTAGAGGGCATTACAGGAGCTTTATTTAACTTGGGGAAACTACATTTAAAGCAAAAACGACCTGACTCTACCTTATTCTATTTTCAAAAAAGCATAGCCATAGCCGAAGAAACAAAACATTTGTACTTTCTTGGTAAAAACTACCAAGGATTAGGAGAATACCATGCCGCTTACAATGAGAATGAAAAAGCTTATCAGTATTTCGCTGAGAGCTTAGCCATGAAAGAGCAAATAAAAGATCAGCCTGGCATGATCAACTCTTTGATTAGTATGGGTAATTTAGACGAGAAAAAACAAAATCTCTCAAAGGCGATCAAATGCTATAAAAAAGCCTTAAGTATTGCCCTTACCATTCAATCGGTAGAATCTTTAGCTGACATTTACTATCACCTTTATACAGTTTACAAAAAACAGGGCGCTTACGTCCAAGCCATTGAGCACCTTGAACGACACGAGCAAGTGAAAGATAGCTTGGCTTCTGTAGAAAAACAAAAGCAACTCATTGCGATGGAAATCAAGTTTGAAACCGAGCAAAAAACCCAGGAGATACGCTTACTGCAACAGGAAAAAAAACTACAAACAGCACAGCTTAATGAAGAAACTGCCCAGCGTAACTTACTTATGATTATAGCAGGGGCGCTAACCATTATTGCGCTCGCACTATTCTTTATCTACCGCGCGAGGCTTCGTGCTAAAGAGCAGATCAACCAAAAAAACGCAGAAATGCGGCAAGTACAGTCTCGCTTCTTTGCCAACGTTGCCCACGAATTGCGTACACCCCTCACGTTGATTACAGGCCCTCTTAAAAACAGCTTTACGGAAAGTGAACCGCTCTCTGACGAAGAAGTTGCTATGATGTACCGTAATGCGCATCGCTTACAAGTACTCACCACACAACTACTAGACGTAGCCAAGCTGGAGGCAGGTAAGCTGCCTGTACAAGAACAAGCTACCATACTCCTCCCCTTTTTGAAGCGAGTTACGGGTGTCTTCTCTTCTCTAGCGGAGCAGAAGCAAATCAATTATCAGGTTACTTTCATTGAGGAAACGCCGCTTGAGGTACTTATTGACCAAGACAAGCTAGAGAAAATTTTCAATAACCTACTTTCCAATGCCTTGAAGTTCACCCCAGCAGGGAAAAATGTATCGGTGTACATAAATGTTAGCCAGCCAGCCTCCTCTCCCCTATTTTTGCACTTCTTTATAAAAGATGAAGGCCCAGGCATTGCCCCAGCCGAGCAATCAAAAATATTTGACCGCTTCTACCAAGCAAAAAACCAAACGCCTATAGGAGGAGCAGGTATTGGACTGGCTTTTACGAAGGAGTTGGTGCATCTACTTGGGGGTAAGATTCGGGTAGATAGTACACTAGGGCAAGGCGCTACGTTTCGGGTAAGCCTTCCGCTGAAAGTCCTTGTTACACCCACTACAGCTACGGTGATCGCTACATCTGCTGATAAGCCAACGCTACAAGCTACCCCTGCAAGTGCCGTTGGTAGCAACAACGAGGAAGCACCTCTCCTATTGATTGTGGAAGACGATCCTGATATGAGGCAATACATTAAGCAATGTCTGGGAGAGGCTTATCGCTTTATAGAAGCCACTAATGGGGAAGAGGGCATCCTTGTAGCTACTACTGAGATGCCCGACGTCATCATCAGTGATTTGGTGATGCCTTTCATGGATGGGCTTACCTTCTGCCAAAACATCAAAACAAAGAGTGAAACGGCGCACATTCCTTTTCTGCTCTTAACGGCTAGAGATACACAAGAAAGTAAGCTGGAAGGGCTCAAGAATGGTGCAGACGACTATGTTACCAAGCCTTTCGATCAGCAAGAGCTCTCCCTGCGTGTTAAAAATATGCTTGAAATCAGAGAACGACTCCAAGAAAAGATAAAAGCCTCTCTCCTTGAGCCCACAAAGCCTTCTGTAGCCACCCAAGAAGAACGTTTTCTACTCAAAGTAAAGGACATTATTGAAAGCTATCTAAATGATCCACAGCTATCAGTTGCTTTTTTGAGCCAAGAAGTAGGACTCAGCCGTGTACAACTCTATCGAAAAGTTTTGTCACTTACAGGTATGTCCGTTTCAGACTTCATACGGTCACTACGTTTGAAGAAAGCGAAGCAGTTGCTGGCACAAGACTGGGGTAATATTACAGAAGTTGCCTATGAGACAGGATTTCAAAGTCCTTCCCATTTTGCCAAAGCTTTTAGAAAAGTATACCAGCAATCACCCACCCAATACCTTGCTTCTTTAGAGGGCAATACGTAAAAATAAGGGATACGTAACCTATGTATCATTATTTGAAACATCCGTGACAGGTGTTTGGAGCTTTTGTGTGTAAATTTACAATATATTCAAAAACACATTATGAGCGATTTTTCGAAATACTGTTACTGGAGAGAGGTACGACGAGGGGGGATGCTCCAGCACTTTTGTCTATTATTTGGCTACAACCTGTTACTAATCATATTGAGCACTATGGTGGGCTGTAAGGACAGCCTACCATTTGGTGACTCGCCAGAGCAGGGTCGGCCTATTCGTAGTGAAGAGGAAGCATTAGCAGTATTGACCGCTCTAGATGATCATTTCCGTATGTTTGAGGAACAGCTTCCAATAGGTAACTTACATATGGACTTTCCTGGAAAGGAGGGCTCTGCCTTTATAACAGGCGAAAAAAGTAGCGAAACACGCAACCTAACGCCTGATGCCTACGCCAGAACCACCACTATTAATATTCTTGTCAACTTTGATGCCTTTGCTATTGAGGAGGCACCCATTACCATCTCAGGATTGGTTGGTTTTTTCTCCTCAGAGCGACTTGCAACCAGTTGTCATTCAAAGCGTCACGATTGTAATTCTATATATACCGATGTAAAAACGATCCAAACGCGCTCTGCGTTTGAGGCTCCCACCTTCATCAAGGTGACCTGCCAGCTAGAGACAGGCGAATGGATTAGCGATGCTTTACGCATAAAAGCTACGAGCTTCGCCTCCTCTGGCCAATGGGAGAATGCCGAAATACTTACCCAAGCGGGTAAAACTTTCTTTTTGTAACGAAAAGGTTTGTACAGGTGTAAAAACCCCACCCTCGAAGAGCAGTAATCAAAGGTCACTATTGTGTCTGCTCCCAGAGGTGGGGTTTTATTATTTGAACTCTAGGTATGAATTATAGGCAATTTGTAACAAACAGACCAGCTTTTGTAACCTCAGTAACAGCCCGCTTACCCTCTTTTACATAGCTTTGTCTATTGTTTTATTAACGCAGTCGTAATAATTGATTCATCAGCCCACCCTATCCTAATGAATCTAGACTAAATACAAATATTCTTATGAAACACCCTTTTAAATTTATTAGACTATCCATCAACAGTTTAGAGTCGATCCGGATTGGTTTTAGTATGATAGCGATGCTTTTTCTAGTAATTACTGGATGCGAAAGAGAGGCAGGAATTACCGATGAGAAGCCTCTTACGCTTGAAGCGGAGGCGAGTGAGTTGCTCGATGCCTTGGAAACATTTTTTCCCACTTATATAGAAGACCTTCCAGAAGGTAATATTAGCCAAATGCTTGAAGGTAACAATGGTACGGCCAGGGTGCAAGGAACTACTAACAGTTCAGGAGTAATCAACGTATGGGTTACCTTTGAAGATTTTGAACCTCAAGGGGTAGACATGCGTATTACTGGAACGCTTCGCTTTATCTGGGCCAACGGTGGTGATCCGGACGTCAGGAAAGCAATTATATCGCTTGCAGAGTCCTCTTTCACTAATAGAGTATTCAATGAAATACGTTATCGGCTTGATTCTGGCATTTGGGTCGAAGATGTCATTGATATTTCTGCTACCTCTGATACAAACAACCCTGGTTCGTGGGATCAAGTTCTTATCAGAACAGAAGCTGGGGAGTCTTTTTCACTTTAATTAATTAGTAATCCATCCACTTAGATTCATAACTTTTCAAAAAGAATGTATAGCTAGTATATATTACACCCATTTTACCTTGTTTTTTAGTTTTTAATTTATTTAACCTTGATTCCTCATGAAAATCCGAATAATATGCTTATTGGCTTGCCTGATCACTGCACAAGCCTCTTTTGCACAAGACATCCTCATGCTCAAAAATGGAGAAGAGCTAGAGATCAAAACCCTCGAAGTAGGCGAAAGTACAATTAAGTACAAGAAGTTTACTAATCTGGAGGGGCCTACCTACACCGTTGAGAAGTCAAAAGTATTTAAGATCAAATACGAAAATGGCGGCGAAGACCTCTTTAATGTAGTAGAGGAAAATACTAGCCGTACAACCTCAAATGCACGAAATAACGACGGCACATTTCCTGATCAGTCTATCAATGTCAACCCCCTAGGATTATTACAGTTTGGCCCTATTGTACAGTACGAGCATAGAATTGGCGAGCGAAGTTATATTGTTCCCTACTTTCGCTATGCTTTTGCAGGGGTGCTCACCCACGTAATATGGCTTAGTGGTAGTGCTGTAGACGAAGGCTCTCTTTCGCCCGCTTCGGCTGCCATCGGGTTAGGTTTCAAAACGTTCAGTAATCCAGGCAATACTTGGTACTATGGTGGCTTTTTAGATTTTGCTTGGATTTCTGCCGAATACAATCCAGATACGCCGCGTGCTACGGAAGAAAGCGCTACCGAGCTAGGTTTTTATGGAAATGTAGGTTACCGCTGGAAGGGAAGAAGAAACCCTAGAAGTGCCGTCAATGTGGGGTTGATTATGGGCGTAGGTACTAGCCTCAGCAGTGAAGAAACACGGGTTGATAATGGAGAGTTTGTAGCTGATAATAGCAGTACTCTTCTTGTAGCCATGTTGGAACTATCCTTTAGCTTTGATTTCAGGAAGAAGTAAGAGTCGGAGATAGTTCTCTACCCTTTTCTGTAAGAATACATACCTTAAAAAGACTAACTACATTGAGAAATGAGCTAGTCTTTTTATTTATACAAGTCATAGGTTACAGGCTTTCGTCCCTTAGCTATCGGTATGCCCCATAGTTTCTATCTTCGCTCGCAAAAATAACCAGTAGTCAATCTTACAAAAATATCCTTCCTACCAGCTTATCGCTCTCGTCTTCCTGCCTACTGCAGAGTGTAGCTTCGTGGGCATACTTTTACCTTAATCTGAGAGCACTTACACGAGTCATAGCTGCTTGATACCATAGTAAAAGTATCATTATCCTATTTTTTTGACTGTCAATTTTTTGGGACATCTTCCTCTATCAACGCTTTTATATTCGCCTTCATCATTTAAATAACATAGTTTTTAAAAATCCATTTTAATCATGAAAAGCATTCAACTTTATGTAGGTTCCCTATTGACGGTACTTACGCTTTTTACCGCCTGTGAACAAGAAGAAATCCCACCTGTACAGGAAAAGGACAAAGACGACTTCGCTATTGAATTAAACGACGATCAAGAAGAAGCCCCCTCAAGGCTGTTAGCTAAAATTCAAAAGGATGGCCTAGAGTATACTTTTATGGAAATAGGAGATACAGAGGATAATGAGTACGAGGTATTACTCTTGACGCGTGTGTATGACAATAGGGCGTTGGAAAATACAGAGGCACTTCTTACTTTAGAGGCCTCTTCTCCACTTGAAATTTTTACTGCAAATACAGACGATACCGTCCCTGTGCCAGCGCCCATTGTAAAAATAGCAGGCCAAGAGACTTTAAAGGCTATATCAAGAGACACTTACAGTGAAGAAACGCCCATCACCATTTTAGAGGCAGGTACTGAAAATGGCGCAGCTCATAGAAGTGGTTGCTATGATGTCACTGAGCCCGTTTTCAGAGATGATTACTGTAATGTTCCTTTGGTTTCAAGTCCTAACGACATAGAGTTTTGCGATTCAGGTACTTGGACCAGTCACGTACGAAACTCCACCTATAATGGTTCATGGAGAGAATTGAATGAAGTATTTACTTGGACCAACGTAATCTGCGGTACAACAAAACTTCAATTCTACAGGTATAAGGGCTCGTGGCAAATGAGAAAAGAGGTCATTTTGGATCGAGGTATATGGAGGGCTAATTACTGGACGGTGACCATTACCGAGGAAACACCTTGGCTTCCGTTTAGTCCTGAGATAAGATCAGGAAGCAGATTACAGGTACAGCGATCACAAGAAACGAACGAAAACTACTTTAGAGCGTACACCCGCTTTAAGAAGAACCTCTATCCTGGGTAAGAAGAAATTATATTAGGTGTAGAATAATCAATCTTTTTACTTATTTACTTAACTTACTCAAATCCCTTGGGTGTTACTCAAGGGATTTATTGTTGAAGTTGTTGAAGGCATTTAAAGAATGTTTAAAAAAAGAAATTCTGCATAATTAATATTTTACGAAATTTTTATCACTTATACTTCGATTTATCTTTCGTTCATTTTTTAGCTGCGCTGAACTCCACTTCGTTTCGGTTCTTGATGAACCGAGCCTCTGGCGAGCTCGGCGTAGCCAAAAACGAACCAAAAACCGACCAACGGGAGCTCGGCGCAGCCAAATCAAGAAACCGAGCTTGCGACCTCAGCGCAGCTAAATCCAAAGCTGCTACCCACAATCCAGCCCGCCACCCCGCTGGATTTTCAGGCCTACGCATTTGTAAAAATATTAAAAACAGCAAGTTAGGAAAAATTTAAACATGCTTTTAGGTCTCTTGTTTCGACCAAAGCAGAGTTTATTTCTCTAAGGTATAATTTTTTACACCATCCATAATCGCCATACTCCACAGAGTAACAGGATAAACAGCAAAATCGGGGTAAGTACTTTCCAACACAAATGCATCAATTGGTCTACGCGCAGACGTGGGTATGTCCATCGGATGATCACTTGTAGAGCGAGCAGTAAAATGGTTTTACTGGCGAGCCAGAAAATAGCCATTGTGTTGCCGTACCAAGTCCCTAGCTGACCAGTAGTCCAGTCGGCTAGTTTTACGTTCCCTATGTTAGGCAAAGGTGTGTTCCAAGCTCCTAAAAATAAAATAACACCTAGTAAACATACCAGTACCATCATCGCGTACTCTGCCAGGAAAAAGAGCGCAAAGCGGAAGCCTGAATACTCTGTATGAAAGCCCCCAATGATTTCAGACTCTCCTTCTGGAATGTCAAATGGTGCACGATTACACTCTGCTAGCGAAGCAATGTAAAAGATAATAAAAGTGATAAAAAGAAAGGGCATGCGTACAATGTTCCAACTCAAGATACCGCCTATGTGTGTTACCTCTACTCCTAGCGCTTTTATCCCAACTAAATAGTTGGCTTCTGGCGTGTATAATCCTTGCTGTAGACCAATCAGACGTAAATCCAAGGTTTGAGAGATCATCACCACACACAATACACTAAGCCCTAAAGGTACTTCATAAGAGACAATTTGCGCTACCGCGCGCATAGCGCCGTAAAGGGGAAACTTACTGTTGGAAGCCCATCCTGCCATCAATAACCCTAATACATCAATGGAGACGATCGCTAGTAGAAAAAACACGCCTATACTCGTTCCTGACGCCTGAAAAGTAGGCGTGAGCGGTAGTACTGCTAAACCTGCTAAGATAAAAGGAAAAATAATAAGCGGCGCGAGCAAGAAAAGCTTTCTATCGGCTTGTGTGGGCACAATATCTTCTTTCTGTAGGAGTTTCAGTAAGTCTGCCACGGGTTGGAGGATGCCGTACCAACCTACTTCCATAGGGCCCAGTCGGTCTTGTACAAAGGCAGCTAGCTTTCGCTCTAAGTAGAAAGTGATCACGATGAGTCCTAATGTAAGCGATAGGTAGGCGCCTAAGGTAAAAAAGGGCGTGAGTATCTCCATTATGCTAATTTACCTCGAAAGTTTCTAAAAAAGTCTGTATCACCTGATAAATTTTTTGAAGGGCTGCTTCATTGGTTACATAAGGGGGTATAATGTACAGCACGTTTCCCAAAGGGCGCAATAGCACCTCTCGCTCTAAAAAATAGGTATATAAGCTACTTCTCGCCTCGTTGAAGTAACCTGTTTCTTGGTCGGTTGCTAACTCTATGGCTATGATGGTGCCAAGTGTACGTACCTCTTTTACCGCTTTGTAGGCCCTTATTTCTTGCTCGAAAGTAATATGGCTTTGTTCTATGCGCGCAATATCAGCAATACATTGGGGATGTAGCAACAATGCTAAGCTAGCCAAGGCAGCGCTGCAAGCAAGTGGATTAGCGGTAAAGGAATGTCCGTGAAAAAAGGTTTTCATAAGGTCCGCTTCTCGATACGCCTCCATAATTTTCTCTGTACACGTGGTAGCTCCTAGCGCCATGGTGCCGCCGGTGAGCCCTTTGGAAAGACACATAATATCTGGTAGGTGCTCGCAGTATTCTGAGGCGAAAAGCTTTCCGGTTCTTCCGAAGCCTGTCATTACTTCATCGGCAATGCAGATTACGTCGTATTGTTGGGCGATGGCTAATAGGCGATCTAAAATTTCTTTACTGTACATGCGCATGCCTGACGCACCTTGAACAAGTGGTTCATAGATAAAGGCTGCTACCTCACCGGTAGCAACTAGCTGCTCAAACTGTTGGATGGTCTGCTGGGCTTGTCCACAATGCACGCCTGCATTTCCTTGCCCTGCACAACAGGCTATTTGGGCACAGGCAGGAAAATCTATGAAATCTACCTCGAATAGTAAGGGATTAAAAGGGGCTGAAAAAGGGCTCCTATCTCCTACCGACATCGCGCCAAAGGTATCGCCATGGTAACCTCCGTCTATGGCAATTACCTTCGTTTTGGGCGTTCCTAGGTTGTGCCAATACTGTATAGCCATTTTAAGTGCTACCTCACAGGCTGTACTACCGTTATCAGAATAGAAGACTTTATGCTGATTAGGTGGCAGTATTTGCAGCAAGCGTTCTGCTAGCTCGATAGCAGGCTGATGCGTAAAACCTGCAAAGATAACGTGTTCCAACTGTTGGGCTTGCTGAGCAATGGCTTCGGCAATATCAGGATGAGCGTGGCCGTGTAAATTGACCCACCAAGAACTGATCGCATCTATAATTTCCCTTCCATCGGAGGTATATAGATAAACGCCTTTTGCACGCGTTACAAAATGCTCTTCGTGCCCTTCTACCAAGGGTGTAAATGGATGCCAAATCGCTTTTTTATCTCTTTCTAGCCAGTTCACAACTATGCTGTTTTTAAGTATAGGGTTCTAACGTCTAAGCCCATTAAAAAGATCGTACAAGTAAGCTTTTTCAAGTGCATTGGTTCTATCGCTATAGGTTGGGTAATAATTGAGCCGCATATTTTTTCACTATTGTTGGGTTTACCTCTTTTTCAGGTAAGATGTGTAATAGTTTTTTGTAACGAGATTTTTGTAGAATAATTTGTTCAGAAGCTGGATTAGGTGTACCATTAAATACAATCCCTTTTACAGGTAGCTGTCGGCGTTGTAGTTCTTGTACAGATAGCAGCGTATGATTAATACTTCCTAAGTATAAGCTGGCTACTAGCACTACTTCTGCCTCAAACTGGCTGGCTAAGTCAATCACGACCTCATGATCATTAAGCGGTACAAGTAAACCTCCTGCCCCTTCAATGATAAGCGTTTTCTGTGTAGTAGGTAATTTTATTTGTGTTGTTTGGATGGTTATATCTTCTACCGCTGCGGCTGCGTGAGGCGACGCAGGCATTTGCAGTTCATAAGCAGAGGGATGGTAGTTTACCAGCGTACTTACCAAGGCTTTTACGGTATCGGTATCGCGGGGCAAGCCCGCTTGAATAGGCTTCCAATAGTCTGCTTTTAAAGCCTGTACAAAAATAGCACTGGTAAGGGTTTTACCCGCATCGGTATCAATGGCGGTGATGAATAAGGGTTGATTAGCAGCCACTTCTATCAATTATCGTTTGTTTAAGAGGCTAAAATAACGTTTAGCTTTTATAATTTTCTTACTTTTTAGCTATTTTAGGAAGAAATTTTCTCCTTATCGCTATGAAATCATTCTTATTGATCTTTTTAAGTAGTTTCTATTGTTTTACTGTGTTGGCACAAGAAAACATAACCCTTAACGTCAAGTACACTGATGAAGGGGCAGTTATGTACGCCACTAACGAAGAGCCTTGTGCTGTCTCTGTAAAGCTTGCCTTTAAACTAACTAATTTGAAGACGCTTACTAAAAAAGAGGTCTTTCTGCTTGAACCGGGCATTCAACAACAACCTATCCTATCTTTTAAAGTAGTCAACATTAAGAAAAAGTATGGCATTGCTTACAACTACGTCACCGCTTATGGAGATGCTACCTTGCAATCGTACGATGAGCAATTTGCTTACGATTTACCTTTCGCAACAGGAAAGACTTCTAAGATTGACCAAGGCTATCAAGGACGTTTTTCACATCAAAACGAAAATGCCTTAGACTTTGCTTTACCAGAGGGGAGTACTATCGTGGCTGCCCGTGCAGGGATAGTAATAGAGGTGATAGATGAACATAAGAAGTCTTGCCCACGCCCTGAATGTGCCCAGTATAATAACAATATACTCATCATCCACGAGGACGGTACGCTATCGGCCTACTCCCATATTCAGCATAAAGGTGCATTGGTAAAAAAGGGAAAGCGTGTAAAGCAAGGACAAAAGATTGCCTATAGTGGTAATACAGGCTACTCTAGTGGCCCTCATTTGCATTTTGCTTGTTTTTTACCCCGTTTTGAGCGGTACAAGAGTATCAAAACCCTATTTAAGGTAGACGCTGGTATGCAAAAGATTTATCTAGAGGAAGGAGAAACCTATCGAAAGGATTATTGACTTTACATAGAATCTATGAGATAATTACACAAATAAGCGCACCTATCATACAAAAAAGCATATTGCAATGTCTTATCTAAATTAGACTTTATATAAGTAAAAGTGCGCAAGGGGGGATTTGAACCCCCACGCCCAAAAGAGCACTACCCCCTCAAGATAGCGTGTCTACCAGTTCCACCACATGCGCAGTTGTGAAAGGGCTGTAAATTTACGACAATTTTTATTTTAAACCAGTAAAATGGCTAAAAATCGTAGCCTAATGTAAAGTAAAAAGAAGGTGTATCTGCCACGATATAATCTTCTACCGCCCAAGCCACATCAAACTTTAAGTAATACCCTAAGAATAATGTTCTTGCGCCTACACCATAACTTGCTAGGAAAGGATTTTTAAAATTGTTCGTAATAATGTCAAACGTCTGGTTGCTCTGAGAAGTGGTATTCACTTCATTTTGTCTCTCCCAAGGAGGCGTGTCTGTCCAAGCACTACCAATATCACCAAAGGCTGTAAATTGCAGATTTCTAAAGAAATTAGAAGAAATAGAGTTTTGAAAGATATATTTGATGAGCGGAATACGAAACTCAGCGTTGAATACTAAGAAGTTGGTTCCTGATAAGCGATTGTAATCGTAGCCACGTAAGTTGGTAGCAAAATCTGTAAATAGTAAATCGCTATTATTTTGGTTAGGTGCAGTAATAAAGGGGTCATTTTCGCCACTGCTTCCAATCTGTCCACCTATCCAGTTGTCCATCCCGCCCAAGGCGTACTGTTTGGGAGCTTCTCCACCAAAAGCACCAAAGGAGAATCTGGTAGCGAAGACGATGTCTCGATCGATTGGCTGGTAATTTCGTATGTCTACATATATATTGTCAAAACTGCTACTCCCATCACCAGAGATATCTACGTTGTTATCGTACCGCACTCTGATGCGTGTACCTGATACCATATTGAGCCCCATTACAATGGCATTGTCGTAGATAAACTCTAGTCTTGTGTGGGCATAACGATTGAGTTCGTTAGGCGCAGGTAAATTTCCTATATTAACAAATTTCGTATCCATATACCCTACCGAGGCGGAGAGTCGCGTAGAGTTTGTGAAAGGATAGGCGGCGGTTGCAGCAAACTTATTAAGTGCATACCGGTGGACTAAACTCTCTTGATCCAAGTAAATACTCTTCCGATCGTAGCGGAAACCCCAGTCGATTCGTTTTGGTAAAAAGAGGTATTCCAAGTAGTAGTTACTACTTCTTAGGTCGGTAATGCCCAATATACCTGCTCGCATTCGGTGGTCTTCTCGTAAGTCGCTCAAATCTACTTCAAACAATAACCCAAAGCCTCTCAACGGATCTACAAAGGGTGTTGTAATGGTACTCTCAGCAGTAAAACGTGGCTCGTAGGGGAAAACACCTCTGATCCGTGGATTTTCTCCTGTTCCGCGGTTGCGGACACTTTGTTTTTGTACTTTTTGTACAGTTGTCTGCATCTCCTTCACTACCTCTGGATCAAATTGGTAATCGTCCGTATCTACTACGTTAGGATCATAGGGTTGTTCCACCTGCTCGGTATCCTGTATCAATGAATCTGAAGGAGTTATTGGCTCCTCTTCTTCTTCTACCACTGTTGCACGGAAGCCCCTTGCTTTGAGTAACTGCAGCCGTTCTGTATCTTCTCCTGGCTTGACAGGTTGAAAGTCAAATTGCTCGTTAACGGTTATTTCTTCGCGGCGTTTCCGTTGGAAGAAAGCTCTTGTAGCCAGCAGGTTCTTGTTGTCATCCTTGTAAGCGCCATAAGAACGTACATCTTGTAGATAGTTAGTAAGTACTTCTGGCTGGCGATCTTGCAAGTCAATGCTATAAATGTTATTTACTCCGTTTTCGTCACTAAGGTACAATACAGTTTGGTCATCTAGCATCATAGGCTGTGTTTCTTGTCCCAAGTCAAACGTAAGTTGATCAAAGTAATCTTCTGATAAACTAGGGTTATAGATAAATAGGTTATAGTCACCACCTATGGTTCTGAAATTACCAGGGTCGATTTTAATTGTGTCGTTAGGCCGATTTGATGAAAAGATCACTACATCGTCTGCATCACCTACAAATACAGGATCGGTATCATCATATAAATCGCTCAAGGTAACGCGCTTTAAAAATTGCCTTTCCGTATCGTAAAGCACCAAGTCGTTTTGTCCTACTCTCACGTCAGCAGCACCTGTACGATCACTACTAATGGCAAAGGTCTTTCCGTCAGCAGAAAGGTCGAAACCTGTTACTTGGTTAAAAAACTTAAAACGTTGCTTGTAGGTAGGTTTTTTAGGACGTTTTTTATCTACTTTATTGATACGAATCTCTGTTTCGCCACCCTTTTTGTATACAATACCCACTTGATGGCCATCAGACCAAGCGATGAGGGGGACATCTGGATTAAGGCGTTGCGCATTGAGTTGGAAGCCACCTCTAAAAATTACTTTACGTTTCTTTCGTTTTGTGGTAAGGTCTCTTACCACTACGCAGTACTTTCCTCGTTTTTTTTCTGTGTAAGCAATGTACTTTCCATCAGGGCTAAATTTGAGATCATTGTACTGTCTGCCTTGTTTATTCCATTTTCGTAGTTTGTAATCGTAGGGAATTTCTTGGTACTTTTCATTGGCCGTGAGTGCTGTTTCTTTATAGAAACTACGCCATTCTTTGATAAACTGCTTGTACTCCATCCCAAGTGTAGTACCAATACTAGTTTCTTCATTGCGTATAATGCGCGTTAGGTTAAGAATACTGGAGATATTCTTCTCACCGTATTTCTGGGCTATGAAATTCCAGATAGATTGCCCTACTAAGCGTGCTTGATCGCCTCTTAGCTTCCCTGGGCGGCGTATTTTTCGCGAATCGCCCATCACCCGCATAAAATCGTCCATTTCTTGGGTCCAACCTTCTGCTACATAAGCTGCAGCACCTGCCATAAACCAGTCGGGCAGATTGAGTAGTACAGAGTTTTGGAGCATTTCGCGTATGCTACCGCCGTACATCATTTCGATGACAAAAATTTGGGCAATTCCATAAGAGAGCTCTTGCTTAAACTCGTATAGACTTCCCGTAAAAGGAATCTCTATTTTAGGCTTTACAAATTCTGCCTGCCCGCCTAAGCCTCTATTTTCGCTGTTTAACCCAATATTACTCTGCTGTAGATCGGTAATAGAGTTATAAATGAAAAGCTTGGTACGGTTATAAGGGCTGTGTCCTAGCGCATCAGCAATACGTTGAAACTCGGACTCGGCATAGAGAATGGCGTAGTCGGCGATACCACTACCAAAATCGTAATAATAAATCTCAAAGTTGGGAGAGCTTTTCATGCGCCAATCGAAGTCTTTGAACTGCACCCGATTTTTACCGAATTCTCTTTGGGTCATACCCGCTACATCCTGTGCTTGTGAGGTACTAGGGAATAGTGCCCAAGCTAGTAGTAGTTGGCTACTAATTAAAATAATTTTATGGAGTGGAAGGAACTTCATTCTTTTGGATGCTTGCTATAGTTACTTGAATATCTACTTCTTTATCGAGTGCCTTGTTATTTTCTAAGTACTGGTAGAAACGCTCTGCCCAGTAGGGTGCTAGGGAAACCCCTTTACTCCCTAAGCCATTAAAAATACCTACTTGAGGATACTGCGGGTGCAGGCCAATAAGGGGTCTTCTACTTTTGGTAGCAGGTCTTATGCCTGCCTGTTGTGTGATGACTTCCAAGGGTTGTTTGAGTATTTTCTGTGCTTTGTGTACCAGCTCTTCTCTAGCTGCCTCAGTAGCTTTCCAATTTTGGGGATGCCAAATAGTAGGCTTTACTGATCGCCAATCATAGGTAGAAGCTACCTTCACTTTGTCTTTCACGGCAGGTAAAATAGATACCCCTTGATTCACGATATAGGGTAATTGGTAACCTACAATATTTGTCGAGAGTACTTCTCCCTTTACTGGACGAAAGGGTAAGTGCCGAAAATAAGGATTTTGTAATGCTCCCACCCCTTCACAAAAAATGATTCGGGTTGCTTCGATCCCTTTCCACTTTACTAAGGTATTTTCCAAGTTCAGCGCTTCGTAATTAAAATGTGCCTCTATATAAGCTTCTTTTTGCTGCCAATACGCCTTACTAGCTTTCAAGAGTGTAGGAATTGCTAAATAGCCTGCCTGCCTTGTTTCAAAGCCTCCATAAGGATTGTGAATGTAAGACGCATACGCTTCATCGCTTACTTCTGTCTCCATATAAGGTTGGTAACCTTCCCGATAGCTCTTCGTGAGCCAGTCGTTTTGCTCCTCTGTAGAACGAAAGGGTCGGTAAATTCGTTTCTCGTGCAAAAAATTTGTTTGCAGTAGCTGCTCCATTGCCTTATAAAAAGTACTTAAAAAAGGGAAGAGCTCATCAGCCAGCCAGGTTTTTACAAGTTTCCTGCCTGTCAGTGGGTTGTAAATTCCTGCTGCTACTTGTGAAGAAGTAGGGAGTTGACTATCTGCTACAACAGCGACACGCTTTTGGTACTTTGCCAATGTATGTGCCAGTACTGTACCTGCAATCCCTTGTCCTACAATGAGATAATCCACTTTCATATATCACTTCCTAATTTTACCAGCACGTTTGTACGTCATATATACCTATCTTCACTGGATAAATACTTTCAAGATACTAAAAAGGTTTAAGTTATAAAATGATGTCTTCGTAAAAGCGGAAGACTTTTCTACATTTTACGAGTTGGAGGCTACTTCCTTATTGGTAGAAACTTTCTTAGAAGATTTTTCTTTTCTTGATCGGTTGATCCATACCCCCCAACCTGTAGCTGTAAAAAAAGTAAAAAGCGCATAAATAACTGCTGGAATAGCCATTTCAGCATCATTTAATAGATTGGCGCTGGTCGCTACTGTAATCGCTAGCCCTGTATTTTGTAAGCCTACTTCAAGCGACATGGTAAGGCGATTGCGCCTGCTAATTTTCAATAGCTTAGGGGAATAATAGCCGATTATCATGCCGAGTAAATTTAATGAAAGGGCATAAGGCAACAAGAAGATATGTTCTAGGTAATTGATGGGAGGGTCGCTCTCTTTAAAGTAGACGGTAGCTGCCAATGTGATACCCAGTAAAACTGGCATAATGTACTCAAGAGGTTTCTCTAGATTTTTAGCCAACTGAGGCAGATAACGCCGAATAAGAATGCCTACTATACAGGGAATGACGGTAATTTGTAAGATTTCCAGAAGGGTTTTCCAAAAGGGTAAGTCTAAGCTTTTGGTATCTCCTAAAAAGGCTAGCAATCCCAAATTGACAATCGCTGGTAACGAAAATACCACCAAAAAACTATTAACGGCTGTCAGTGATACTGATAAGGCTAAATTAGCTCTAAGCAAATGACTTAATAAGTTAGAGACAGTTCCTCCAGGGCAAGCTGCAATCAGAATAAATCCTACCTTAAGCGAAGGCGATATGGGCGCGAGCGCAGCAATGGTGAAAGCAATGCCAGGTAGTATGATCATCTGTAAGCCTAGCGCCATAGCGATTGACTTAGGATATAGAATAATGTTTTTGAAGTCTTTAAAGGTAAGTGTCATGCCCATACCCAGCATCAAAAAGGCTAATACAGCCGGAAGTACATATGTAGAGAGGTAGTAACCTATACCCATAAGGTAATTATTAAAAATAAAATGGTACAGTATGAAGCATTCAAGTGACGAATTTGTTTATGATACTAGATATTTATGACACTACGCCTCGTACCTAAATATTAGGTGCTCTGGTTTTACTTTTTCGTCGTTGATGGCCAAGAAGTCTTGCCAGAAGGCATCGTCTGGTAGGCTTGCTACACACAGTATTTTTTCTTTCTTTACGGGATGCTCAAAATAAAGGCGCCGCGCATGTAGGCAAATCGCTTTCCCGTGTCGGTGTGGTTTAGGATACCCATACTTGATGTCACCTTTAATGGGGCAGCCCATCGCCGCAAGTTGAACTCGTATTTGATGGGAACGACCTGTAACTGGCTCTACTTCCAATAGGTAATAATTGTTGAGCTTGCCCACCACACGATATACAAGTACCGCTTTCTGTGCGTGCTCTACTTCATACTCGTAAGCAGTCACCACGTTTTTTTTGGTGTCTTTGTGTAGCCAATGTACCAAGCGTCCTTTTTTCGTGGGTGGTCTTCTAGCTACAATTGCCCAGTATACTTTTTGAATTTCCCTTTTTCTAAAAAGTTCACTCATGCGCTCTGCTCCTTTGGAGGTACGCCCAAATACAACTGCCCCACTTACAGGCCGATCCAAGCGATGGACAGTACCCAACCAAACTTCACCAGGTTTGTTGTATTTTTCTTTAATGTAAGCTTTTACATATTCATTGAGTGGCTTATCACCCGTATGGTCGCCTTGTACCAACATACCGTTAGATTTATTGACAATAATAAGGTGATTATCTTCGTATATAACTTGAAGTGGACGCGCCATAACTCGCTGTATTTTGCACACAATTTACGAGTTTTCTTCACACGGAGGCATTTCTATAGGTAGATTTTCTTTTTTTCTCGTAAGTTGCTACAAATTCTGTTGAGCTATAGTATTTAAACACAAGGATATGACGCAGCAAGACAAACCACCTATTTTAGGGAGTTGGAGAAATATTTACTTTTTTGTAATCGGTGTATTTCTCCTTTTATTAGGTTTATTTTATTGGATTACCATAAGCTATCAGTAAACGCACTTCTATGGAAATTATTGACTGGCTAGTACTTTTAGGTACCGTTACTTTTATTACGCTATACGGCGTTTGGAAAACACGTCGCAATAAAAATGTAGAAAGCTACCTAAAAGGTAAAGACGACCGCTGGGCTACCATTGGACTATCAGTGATGGCGACCCAAGCGAGTGCTATCACCTTTCTTTCTACCCCTGGCCAAGCGTATGCCTCGGGCATTGGGTTTGTACAATTTTACTTCGGAATGCCGCTTGCGCTCATCGTACTGAGCATCTTTTTTATTCCCATTTACTACAAACTCAACGTTTATACTGCTTATGAGTATTTAGAGAAGCGTTTTGACTTGAAGAATCGTCTTCTGGCTGCCTCTATTTTTCTTCTTCAGAGAGGGCTAGCAGCAGGTATTACCATTTATGCACCTTCTATTATTTTGTCTACCATTTTAGGCTGGAACTTGGCGCTTACCAATCTCTTTATCGGTATTTTTGTCATCGTTTATACCGTTTCTGGCGGTACAAAGGCGGTCAGTCTTACCCAAAAGCAACAGATGACGGTCATTATGCTGGGGATGTTCATTGCTTTTTTTATGTTGCTCAACCAAATCACCGAGAAGGTTAGCTTACAGGAAGCCTTTGATATTGCAGGATATATGAACAAGTTGGAGGTGATTGACACCTCCTTTTCATTTGATAACGAACATCGCTATACATTATGGTCGGGTTTGCTAGGTGGCTTTTTTCTTTTTATGTCTTACTTTGGCACGGATCAGTCACAGGTACAACGCTACTTGTCTGGGAAATCAGCTACTGAGAGTCGCTTGGGTTTGATGTTCAATGCGCTGCTTAAAATCCCTATGCAGTTTTTTATTCTTTTTGTGGGGGTGATGGTATTCGTTTTCTATCAGCTCAACGAAGCACCTCTTTTGTTTAATCAAACAGCAGTAGAGGCTGTATATGATTCTAAAAATAAACAAGCCTTTCAAACACTAGAGCAACAACACGAGCAATACACAGCGCAGAAGCAAACCTTGATTCAAACGTTACTGACTACTGAATCTACTACTCCTAACTTTAATGATACTCGCCAGCAATTGAACGACTTGCAGCGCGAAGATGAAGCCTTACAAAAAGAGGCACGTACCCTAGTACGTGAGGTAAAACCTGCGATGGTGAAGGTAAGAGATTCTGATTTTGTATTTTTACAGTTTGTGCTTACCTACTTACCTAATGGTATTATTGGGCTACTGTTGGCTGTTATTTTTAGCGCAGCGATGTCATCTACAGCCAGCGAGCTCAATGCGTTAGCTTCTACTACTGCGGTAGATTTCTATCAGCGTTTTCACAAGAAAGCGCGCTCGGAGCGGCATTATTTTATCGCTTCTAAGTTTTTTACGGCTATGTGGGGAAGTATTGCGATCGTCTTTGCGCTCTTTGCGCATTTGCTCGATAGTCTTATAGAGGCTGTTAATATTCTGGGCTCTATTTTTTACGGTACCGTACTGGGTATTTTTCTGTGTGCTTTTTTTATCAAGATTTTACGAGGTACAGCCGTATTTTGGAGTGGTATCGTCACACAGCTAGTAGTCATTATGCTGTACTGCCTTTCTAATCCTGATATACTGGTTTCGCTTCAAGCAATTGGCTGGCTTGCCCCCTTACTTGAAAGTCCTGTAGTAAAGTTTTTTATTGACCAAGATATTGCTTTTCTCTGGTACAATGCCATCGGCTGCTTATTGGTAGTGGTCCTAGCACTGCTCTTGCAAGCTTTCCTTAAGAGGCGTACTTTATCTCAATAAAAAAGCTAGCCTGCCCAAAAGAGCAAGCTAGCTTTTGTGTAGATCTATCACTACACGCGTACCCCCAATAAAGTAATGTCATCTCTCTGTAGGCTTTCTCCTTGGTGTGCCACTAGCGCATTTTCAAATATCTTCTTTTGCTCTCTAAGCGACTCTTCTGCATACTCCTTGATAAAGTGGATCAATCGTTTTTTTCCGAACTTACGACGCTCCTCATTGTTTTGGTCAGTAAATCCATCAGAGTACAAGTAGAAAATATCTCCTTTGGCTAAAAATATTTCTTTGGTTTCAAAGTTACCTGTTCTGAACTCCTCTAAGCCACCGCCAATCGGTTTACGATCTCCTTTTAGTTGTAGTAGCTCTTGCGTTTCGCTATTCACATAGAGCAGCGGTCTTTTTGCGCCTGCGAATAAAAGTTTTGTAACGTCATTTTTTTCTTCCAGCACGCACAAAGCGATGTCCATACCGTCTCTATTGAAGTTATCTTCTCTGTTCTGCCCTAAGATACTTCTCACTTTATCGTGTAGATGGGTCAAAATTTCAGCAGGATCAGTGAGGTGCTGTTGGTTAATAAGTTCGTTGAGTAGACTGTAGCCAATGATAGACATAAAAGCACCTGGCACGCCGTGTCCTGTACAGTCTAGTACAGCTATGAACTTCTTGTTGTCTCTTTGGATAGCCCAGTAGAAATCACCTGATACGATATCTTTAGGACGATAAACGATGAAGCTGTCTTCAAATAGTTGTTTCATTTCTGCTTCTGAAGGCAGCATAGCCGACTGGATTGTCTTGGCATAATTGATACTGTCAATGATATGCTTATTTTGTGCTTGGATCGTCGCGATGTTCTGGTTTTTTTCCTCATTTTGCCGGTCTAATTCTTCCTTGTTGATGCGTAAGGCTTCCATACTTTGACGTAGCTCCTCTTCGGCAGTCACTAGCTGATCGTTCGCCTTTTGTAAATCTGCCTCTTTCTTCTGTGTACGTTTTAGTGCTTTCAGCAATACTTCTTCGTTTCCTTTCAATTTGATATTGACAGACTCTAGCTCGCGTTGCTTCTGCTCCATTACTTCATTAATGGTATGCAGCTCTTCCATATTTTGGCGTAGCTCTTCTTCGGTAGCGATCAGTTGTGCGTTCTTCTCTTCTAGTTCTTTTTCTCGCTTTTTGGTTCTCATGAGTGCCTTCTTAATCACTTCTTCGTTAGCTTTCATACGAGTATTCATACTCGTAAGCTCATGCTGCTTAATTTCCATCGCCTCGTTAATGGTGTGCAATTCTTCCATATTCTGGCGCAGCTCTTCTTCGGTAGTTATCAGTTGGGAGTTTTTTTCCTCTAGTTCTTTCTCTCGCTTTCTCGTCTTTTCTAGAGATTTTTTGAGGATGTCCTCGTTGGCCTTAAATCGCTCGTTGAGTTGCTCCAGCTCGTGTTGCTTTTGTGACATTGCTTCATTAATGGCGTGCAGTTCTTCCATATTCTGACGCAATTCTTCTTCAGTAGCAGTCAGTTGTGCGTTGCGTTCTTCTAGCTCACTTTCTCTTCTTTTTGTTTTTTCTAGGGCTTTTCTTAGTACGTGTTCGTTGTCTTGAAACCGTTTATTATAATTTTCTAACGCTTGTTGCTTTTCTAAAACGGTCTCGTTGACTGTTTTCAGGGCTTCCATGCTTTGGCGTAACTCTTCTTCGGTAGTAGCAAGCTGTTGATTTTTCTCGTTTAGCTCTTTTTCTCGCTTTTTAGTAGTTGCCAAGGCTTTTTTAAGTACTTCTTCATTGTTTCTCAAACGCTTATTCATACGCTCTAGCTCGTGCTGTCTTTTTTGTGTTTCTTCTTCTCCTTTTAGTAAATCTTGGGTAAGAGCGGCTGTCTGTGTACTCACTGATTCCTCTGATAGATTGATGATATTATTCGACTTCCCGAAGAGCATTTGCTGGTTACTCGTAAGGATTTCGGAGGTAACGTCCCTTATAAAGACAGCCACGTGCGTAACACTATTCTGCAATACATTAATTGGATTCACATGTATTTTATAATAGTTGGATTGATGAGACTGTACAAACATTTGTTTTATATACTCTGCGCTTTTCCCGCTAAAGCCCTCTAATAAAAACGTCTGCCACTCATTTAAAGAGTGCTCACCCACTAGCTCACTCAACAAAATTCCCCTTGATACACATTTAAAGCCAAATACATTGACTAACTTCTTGAGATTATGATTGATGTAGATAATCTTGTAATCGGCATCAAATATAATCAGCGCGTCTTGTATACTTTCTAGAAGCGCTTTGTATCTCACTTCTTTTTCTATAGATTGATGTAACCTATTTTCGAGATAAGTAATGCGCTCTTGTGCTTTCAGGGAAATATTTGATTGATTCATGTAAAGGACGTTTTAGATATGTGGTTACGAAAATAATTATAGTATTTTTTCTACGTTATCTGCCTTGGTAGATAACTGCTTAAACCAAGCTTTGGCTTTATCAATCGTCTCAAAAGTAGCGCTTACCATATGGTCTTCTGCGATTCTGTCGCTTTCTTTCACGTAATTTTTTATCGATAGTTCGCCGAACAAGTTTTCTGGTAATACGAAGGCTACGTGCTTGATTCCTATTGATAGGGCGCGGATGTTCCAGTTATGGGCTACCCAGTCTGTATCTTCTTTGGACTGTATAGAGTGGTTACGTGTGTCGGCTAGCCAATAGATGGGTTTTCCTTTCTGTTTGTGTTTAATACAAAGCTTTAAGCCTTCGTTGAGGAAGTTTCTAAACTCTTTGCTTGTCATGTAGCCTAAAAAATGAGCAATGACACAAGAGGTTTCTTCATCATATTCCAATATACCATTTTTTACTTGAATGGTATGACTATCTTTAGCAGAAACATAGTTTTCCTGATCGCTCGGTACAATGGTTGGGAAAAAGGTTTCGGTAATAGCCAAATACATTTGGTTGTGCTCAAAGAAACTAGAAGTACGAGACCACAGCTTGGTATTTAATAAAGTATCTTTATGAATTTGGTAGTAGTCTCTCAGCAATATTTTATCTATCTCATTTTGATAGAAAGGTAGGCTGGCTACACTCATAGAGCTATATTCAAATTCTGATCTAGTAATACTAGGATTACAGTAAAGCAACGTTTCGCCTATGGGCTGGGTACGAAGGGTATCAAACTTACGCTTATTCTTTACATAAACGGGTAGTGGTACCGCTACACGCGCATACACTTGAGGGATATTATCCCCTAGCAAAAATACCTGCCGTACATAAGCAATGTCTGTACGAAGTATTTGCCGCTCTATGTCAGACAGATGGTCTATTTTTTCGCTAATCACCCTTACAGCAAAAGATGAATAAACTTTTCTAAAAGCTACTGATAGTTTTTTTACTTCTGTGAGCCAGTTGAAGATGTAACTAGGTGCATCCACCTTGTTTTCTAAAAAAAGATTGTTTGAAACTTCCATAGATTTTTTCAGAGATAGTTAAAGTATGTTATGTATGTGTGTTGAAGGTCTATATTTTGGTAGCGATCATTCCTACTCTTTCACGACCATCATGGCGAATCCAAGCGGGGAGCGTTTGCTGCTCATCACCAAAGTAATCGAGATGATCAATACGGAATAAATCACCGAATACGCGTGTTAAGTCGTGCGTATCTGCATGGTAGATCGAGTTGGGGAGCTGGTCGGCAATGGGATTATCTTTGCTATAAGCAGGTAGATCGGCGATATATCCTGCCCAAGGCTCACCATTTTTTACCTTTTCCTCATAAACAGGTATGTAAGAGGCGCAATGCTTCAAATAAGGCGTAAAAGACACTAAGAAAACCTTCCCACCAGGCACGAGCCAATCGTATATTTTTTGTACGGCCAGTTGTATTTCTGCGCTTTGTAAAAAAGGAAGTACCTGCGACATATACACGGCACTCAGGCTGTTTTTCTCGAAGTCTACTGCTGGAAACTGCGCTACAATAGTAGTAAGCTGGCTACTAAGCGCTGTGGGAACACGTGCTTCTAACTCCTGAATATGTTGTTTGTTGATATCGAGTGCTATTACGTTTGCCCCTTGCTCTAAGGCAGGAAGCGTAGCAACACCATAAGCACAACCAATATCAGCAACAGGATGAGAAGCTGTTTTACAGAAGGTAATGAAGGCTTCACCAATATGCGATAGTTCATAGGTGAACCCTCTCTTGTTTTGCGTAGGCACGGTGTGTGTCATAGTTATAGTTGTTTTCTAACCTGTGGTGATAGAAATAACGAATTGTTTAATGATACAGATTTGTCGTTTTACATCTTAAAGTACTTCACGAGTTGAAATACCTTACACAGTATCAAAACTAAAGCTTTTCTTACACAAAAAAAGGTCAAATTAGGGTAAGATGTTACGCATGATACAAATGTATGTACATGGAATATTTATTGGAAAACTGTATTTTTTTCCTTGTATTATCTAGTGATAATAGAGAAGGATAGACTAAAAAGTTAGAAAAACGGTAGATTCCTTAGAAAATATACAATAACGTTACATGAAAGTTTACTTCATTTGTAATTACAGCAAATTATTTGCACCTTTGACATCCAAAATCACAAGTTTTTAACAAAAATATACTATCATTTCATTTTAATTTTAAATTTTCTTCTAATGGAAAAAACTTTATATCAAACTGAGTTTTGTGCTATCTCTCATGATGCTGAAAATTCTTTGCTTTTTTTACGTTGGAATGAGAACAGCGCTCATATTACAGATGAGATGTTCAGAGACACTATCTCGCGTTTGGCAGGCTACGCCAAGGAACATTCAGTAAAAGGACTGTTACCCAATGCCCAAAAATTTAACTTTACAATTGTACCCAAAACGCAGGAATGGCACGACACACAGATTGTTCCTATCTACAATGACATCGGTATGAAAAGGCTCGCTTTTGTGGTGAGTGAAGATCTTTTTTCTCAAGTTTCTATCGAACAAATTTTTGAGGAAGAGCAGGCTGAAACACTTCGCGTAAACTACTTTACGAATGAAGAAAGTGCTATAGAGTGGCTTAATGCCTCGTAGCATAGCAAAATGAAAGCGTAACAGACAACTTCTCTGGTATCCGTTACGCTTTCACTACTTGTAATTTTCAGTGTATTACTTTATTTGGCTTTTTTCCAACTAGTAATATTCTCCTCATTCATTTTTATGTAAGGAGCATATTCTTCTTCTTCTGCCATTTTCTTAGACTTTTCGGCTGCTTTAATAGCATCTTTGTACATTCCATTAGCAGCGTAAGCTTTGGATAAGGTATAAACATTCCAAAACTTTTCTTCCATCCCTACTGATCTTTTGGCATAAGTAAGCGCTAAAGCTGCATCCTTATCATTATTAAGTAAGTAATTGGCAGAGTTATTAAAAACCCTAAAATCACTTTTGGGGTCTTTTGTAGCGGCTTCAATATTCGCCATCGCTCTTGTGTCTGTATCTACTGTTATGGCTAGCGGCACCATTACCTCGTCCCAGTAAAGTACCAAGTCTGCTTGGCTATCCTTTAAATTATCAAAGGCGAAAAGCATCGTTTCTACTTTTGCAGGGCTTTTTTGTGGCTTTGCTGTCACACGTAGTGCATCTTTCTCTTCACTGTATTTACCTGTACCGCTTTGGTCTGTATCTTTATTAAAAATAACTGTCCACTGGTCTTTATCAGGAATGGTAAAAATGGCATATTCTCCTTTTGGAAGCATCTCGCCGTTTACTTTTACATCTTCACTAAAGGTAATGGCCGTCGCTTTATTAGCGCCTGTACGCCATAGTTTCCCATAAGGTACGAGTCCTCCCCATATGACTCTCCCTTTGGCACTGGGCCGTGAATAGACAAGCACTACATCTGTAAGGCCTACCCGTTGCTCTATTTTGGCTAGTGGACTTGGTTGTGGAAGTGCTTGTGCTTGTAAATCAGTGCCTGCGATTATACATAGCAGACTAAAAAAAATGGTGATCTTCTTCATGTTATGATATTGTTTAAGTGTGTAAGTTTATTACTATAACTGTAGTATAAAATACCTACAAGTAGTCATATTGTTTATGTAGTACCTAAAATTCGGCTTAGTCAATCTTTATTACTACATCGTCTGAAGTAGGGTAAGCCACGCAAGTAAGAATAAAACCCTCATTGAGTTCATCATCCGTCAGGCAATCATCTTCTTCCAGTACTACCTTTCCTGAGATACACTGTCCCATACAAGCAGTGCAGAGTCCGCTTTGGCAAGAATAAGGCAAGTCAATGTCCTTGTCCATTGCTGCTTCTAGAATTGTCTGTTGAGGTTGTACGTCGATGTGGTAAGTATCACCAGCATAGTGTACCTCTACTTGATGTATTTTATCTTCTAGCGATGTGGCTGGCACTTCAGTAGCTTCTTTTACTGTAAGTACAAAACTCTCTTTATGTACCTGTTCGCTGAGTGCTTCTTCTACTATACGCATCATCCCGTCAGGGCCACATGTCCAATAAGATTTTTCTTCTTCAGGTGGAAGTGTCGCTAAGAGTTCACGAAGCAATACAGAAGTAAGGCGTCCTTTATGCCCTTGCCAGTTCTCGTTAGGTTGTGTGAGGGTATGAATAACGTTTAAACGGTCGGGAAACTGAGTAACTAACTGGGCTAATTGATCCTTAAAAATGATGTTTTCTTCGTAACGAGAAGCGTAAATAAGTGTCACTTTCGATTGTGGTGCAACATGTAGGGCTGTCTTTAGAATAGACATCAATGGGGTGATACCACTCCCACCAGCAAACAACACAAAGTGTGTCTTTGTATCAGGGGTGATGGTAGGTGTAAAATTACCGGCTGGGCTCAACACTTCTATCTCATCTTGGGGTTGTATACGATCGTTGATGAAATTAGAGATAAGCCCTTCTTCTACACGCTTTACTGTTACAGCCAAGTCTTGATCGGTAGCTAGGGAGCTACAGAGCGAGTAAGACCTTCGTACTTCTTTATCGTCTATTTGAAAAAGAAGGGTAAGAAATTGGCCTGGCTGATAAGTAATACTAGGCTCAGGCTGCTGAAAGACTAGCGTAACCGTATCAGGAGTTTCTTGGACGACCTCTTTTACAGTCAATCTATATTTATCCATGGGGTATATGAGAAAATTTAATGTAAAACTATCCTACGATAGTAAACTAGCACTTTTGTAACGGCTCGTATAAAGAAAGAGTTTACCATAAAGTAGCTTTAGAATGCACCATAGTAAAGATAATGCGTACATCACACAAGACGCTAACACTACAAATTAAGCCAATAGGTCATCTTTACTACCAATGACCGGTTCTTAGGTTGTAGTTGTTCGGGGAAGTAATTATCTGTATACACAATGAAGATATCTGATACTGGCTGAAAGCGCCATTGTAGACGCGTATTGAGGTTGATGTTTTCTATCTGGTTATTATATTGTAAGAAGGTGGTCCAGTAGAGTGTTCTTGTAAAAGATACATCTAGTTGTGGCCCTATCAGTACAAAGTCGGCAGAGTTGTAAGGCGTAGGTAACTCAATGCGATTGTATTCAGCATTGATTGTAATACTTCCATAAGGTTGAAAGCGATACCCCACGCTTGCTTCTAAAGAAGTCCTATCACCATTAAAGTAGCTTTCAAAACCACCTCCAATAGAGTAAGTAAAAAGCTTTCGATTGTCTGACTCATAGAATATATACAATCCCTCGTTATTGTACTCTGTACCTGAAAGTAGTACCTCACCATCTGTATTGGTGGGATCAAAATCAGAAAACAGCTTTGTAAAAGTCGTATTAAACCAAATACCAAAGAAGCTGGTATTCATAAAGTTGATACGATAAGAAGCTTCTAAGAATTGATCTGTCAGGGTTCCTTCTGTATCCCAATAAAGATTACTGTAAAAGCCTATACGATGTCGGTTAATGACCTGATTACTAGGAAAAATGGTATGTGTAATGGAAGGTTCCAACCGCCAGTGATTCCTACGCGGTACAAAGCCTACCTCTGGATCATAGTTTTCTCCTACGTATTCGTGATTCCAAACAATCTCCCAGCGGGGAACACTGTAGCGTAAAAAAGAGGCATGGGCATACTGGTCGGGCTTGGCCTCAGGGCTTAGCATTTGGTGATAGAAAAACTTTCCATTCCATTTATTATCTTCAGAGAGAAGGTTGTAGTCAAGCCCTACGATTCTGTTATAATCATTTGTATTCAATGTAAAGTCATTGAGTGAGTCACTCGTTACCTGTCGGTTCACAAATATACCTGCGATGTTAGAGCGCTTAAAGACTTGTCGCTGCACGGCTGCTACCGTGTAATTACTTCCCAAAATACCTCTCGCTCTATCTGCATCAGTTTGCATGTTGAGAAGTCCTACCCGCCAGTTTCTATTAACTTTACCACTCAGCCTTGCACCATAAATAATAGGATTTTGTACGATTAATCCTGTGACAGTATCGGTACTAATGCCTATACGCCTCGAGAAGAAAGGTCTAATACGAGTAAAACCAAAACGAGAAAATAAGTCTGCATTTTCTAAGAAGAATTGACGCCTTTCAGGAAAGAATATCTCAAAACGGTCTAGGTTGGTTACCTGCTCATCTACTTCTACTTGAGAAAAGTCAGGGTTAAAGGTAAGGTCTAGATTGAGCGAAGAAGTAACTGCAATTTTGGCATCACCTCCTACATTCCAGCCGTACTCGTCTGCAGCGCCTTCTGTTACAAAATCCCTGCTGTAGTTTCCAGTAAGGTAAGGAATAAGTGAAATGTTTGTCTTAGGTTTGGGAAGCGGCTCAGCAAAATTAATGGCCCCTGTAAAACCCAAGCTGGCCACTCCAAAGTTACGTGGAACAGGTACCCAAGTGGAGGTTTCATTGAGATGCCTATCGGCCCTTGCAAAATTGATGTACCATTTTGTAGCGCCTTGTTTGTAGCGTATCGAACTCAAAGGAATGATCATCTCAACTTGCCAGAATTCGTTTGTATTGTATACTTTAGAAAACCATCGGTTATCCCAGTCGGTATCTACGCCCCTATTTCCCCCATCTGCTAGAAGTCCCTCTCGTTTGCCACCAAGTGGATGTACACCAAAGCTAAAGCCATTTGTACCATCCTGAAAAGTATCAATATAGGCAATGAAGAAGTCTGAGATGCCTGCGTCGAAATCTCTTCGTAAGGAGGCCACCACATATTCATCTGGGCTTTGTCCGTAGCAAGTAGCTGCTATGTAAATATTCTGGTCATCGAAAGCCATGCGCACTTCTGTTTGAGCAATTGCCGCTGAAGTATCGAAGGGAAAGTTTTGGAAGAAGTCTTTTGCAACCGCTGCTTCTTGCCAAAAATCTTCGTTTAACTGTCCATCTAAGGTAAGTTTTTGCGAAGTTTTCTTAACAGAAAGCTGATAGTTAGCCCTATCAAATGACTGTGCATAACCATTGTGTAAAACGCCAATGAGCAGGATGACGCAAAGTAGATGTACCTTCAAAATAGGATTTTAGTTTAGTTCTGCATTATATTTATATGAGTAGGGTTGAGAATCTAGTAAAAGTTTGGCTAGACGATCTCCCAGACTGCTCCCTATGGCTATTCCCATCCCATTGAGGCAAGTCCCTATTAGTAGCCGAGAGGTAAGGGCTTTCAACAGCGGCTTCCTTGCTGCATTAAAAGCCATAATACCTGCCCACTGCTGTGCTATTTTGTACTCCTTATTGGGCAAAATAATGTTACTTAAACGATCTTCTAATGCGTTTATTATCTTTTCGGTTACATTAAAATCAGTGGTCGTTTCTGCGGCATAATCTAGATGACGCCCACCCCCAAATAAAACTCTATTTCCTACATTTCTAAAGTAAAAGAAGCCTTCTTCCATATGGAAAGTCCCTTGGAAGGGTAAGTCTTTGACAGGCGTAGTGATAAGTACTTGCCCTCTGCCAGGTTGCAAAGAAATATCAGGTAATAGTTTTTTTGTAAAAGCATTGGTACAAAGGGCGGCACGTTCTGCAGAGAAGCAGATGGTCTCTTGGGTAGCAGAGGAAGTGACGTGTAAGAGAATGGCTTGGTCATTTTCTTCTATGTTTTCTACCTGTGCGCCTGTCAGTAGTGTCGCCCCTTTTTCTTGTACGTAGCGCCAAAGATGGCGCATTAATAAACCTGTATCTACTTGTGCCTCCTTGTCGTTGTAGACAAGTTGTGTGACTATTTCCTTTGAAAAGCCAAAGGCAGTAATTAAGGATTTCTTCAAGGAAAAGATATTTGTACCAAAGAGCGATTTAAGGAGCTGGTTGATAGGTTCGAGCTGCTCAATCGCACTTTCGTTGGCAGTTGTGAGGAGTTCATACCCACCTAGGGCTTGTAGCCCCATGCGTTGTGGGCCGAGTCGCTGCTGTAACTGCTGTAAACCTTGCCAGCGCTGTTCGATCAGTGCGCCTGCAGCATCCTCGCCTATCTTTTTGATATCGGCTAGGATTTCAGTGAGGCTTCCGAAGCAAGCAAATCCCGCATTTTTGGTACTAGCGCCTGTTGGAAAAAGCCCCCGCTCTAATACCAATACCGCTGCATCTGGTCGTAATGACAGCAAAGAAGCGGCGGTAGAAAGTCCTACGATGCCGCCGCCTACAATAATGTAGTCATAATGTATAAAATGCTGTTTCTCCCAGAAACTCAACATAAACGTACTTTTGTGTTAAAACTTTTTATTTAAAAACTATTCAGCCGTCGTACGGTGATAAAGTAAAATCTTCTTCAGCACAATCTTTTCTGCTTGTACAGATGGATCATCTGAGTAAAATAGTTGATCGCCTAACAGTGTTTGTTTGAATACTTCTCTTCCCAGCACGCCCCCAAAACAGGGACAATCTGTGAGAATCTTCCCGTTCATCTCTTTGACGGCAATGGTTCCCCCATAGTCCCATCCAAAACCAAAAAAAGGAATAGGTGTGCCATTCCGTTTACTTATTTCCTGTAGCGTTGCCCCTACTTGTATACCGTTTTCGAAGGTATAGGCGTGTGTACTGTCCCGTATTTCTACAAAATCAATCACCTCTCCTACCTGCGCTTCTCGCCAATTGATAATGAACCGTATATGGCCGCTAGTATCCGTAACAAGTGTTTGCATTTGGCGGGTTATGCGGTTTTCTTGGGTAGTTACGTATTTCTCTCCAAAAGTACGTTTTATTTCCTTTAGATTTGCCTCTAAAGACAGCTTTCCTACGCCTTCACAAGAAATCAAGAAAGGTTGCTCAGTTGAATCGACGAGGGCTCTCTCTACGGAGTCGCTAGGATTTTTTTCCTCATACGTTTGTGGTTGACAAGCGACAAACAGCCCTAAGCTTATGAGATATATGATTTTTTTTATGTACACTGCTTCTTTTGTTTAGCAATCTATTTCTTTTATTTTGTCAGTTCAAGATAACAAAGATATTCATTAAACCCTTATCACTCATATGAAAGCCTTAGTTCTCACCGAAAACGACATTCAACTACAAGATTTTCCTACGCCTACGCCCCAAGCAGGCGAAGTCCTCGTAAAAGTTAAAACGGCTGCGCTGAATCGTCGTGATCAATGGGCAAGAGAAGGGCTGTATCCGGGCATGACGTACAATTGCGTACTCGGTTCTGATGCTTGCGGGGTGGTGACCCAAGTGGGAGAAGGCGTGGAGGAAGCTTGGCTGGCGCAGGAAGTCATTATTAATCCTAATCGCCACTGGGGTGATGACCAAGCCTATCAGTCTAAGGACTATAATATTTTGGGCATGCCTAGTAATGGTACTTTTGCAGAGTATGTAGTAGTGCCATCAGATCGCCTTCATAAAAAACCAGCTTACCTTACCGATGAGGAAGCAGCGGCTGTTCCATTAGCAGCCCTTACAGCTTACAGGGTAGTATTTACAAAAGGGAATCTACAAGCAGGGCAACAATTGCTGGTAACAGGTATAGGCGGTGGCGTTGCGCAATTTGTCGCGCAATTTGGGATGGCAGCAGGAGCGCAAGTATTTGCTACTTCTGGTGATAACGAAAAGCTAGACAAGATGAAGGAGCTGGGCCTTACAGGTGGGGTGAATTACCGTGAAGAAAATTGGCATAAAGCCCTCTTAAAGCAATCGGGTGGTTTTGATCTTATTATTGATAGTGCGGGTGGTAAAGGTTTTAATCTTTTACTTAAAACGATGAAACCTGCGGCAACTTTGGTATTTTATGGTGCTACTTTGGGAGGGCCCCAGCTAGATATGCCGCGTATCTTCTTTGGTCAGTACACGATTAAAGGTTCTACTATGGGAAGCGACGAAGAATTTGCGCAAATGTTATCTTTTATTGCGCAGCATCAAGTAAAACCTATCGTCGATTCTGTACGCCCTTTTGATGAAATCATCGAAGCCTTCAACGATATGCGCGACGGAAAGTTATTTGGAAAGGTAGTCGTACAATTGTAATAGTGAAGTCGTTTAAACTTTTCCTATTTTAGCTTCGCTGAGCTCGCCAGAGGCTCGGTTAACTCCGTTGAGCTACACTTCGTTTCGGTTAAAAACAAGAAGTCTAAATTACTTCAGTTCATTTATTATTTCACTCAAGGCTATTTGCTATGTTTTATGTAAAAGCGCTTCATATTATTTTTGTTATTACCTGGTTTGCTGGGTTATTCTACATCGTTCGGTTGTTCATTTACTTCGCAGAAACAGCCGATAAGCCAGCGATTGAACAGGAAATACTACAAAAACAATATAAATTGATGCAACGCCGCTTGTGGTACATTATTACTTTTCCTTCGGCTATCCTGACGGCTATTTTTGGGCTCAGTATGCTATATTGGTTTTCGCTTTCTACTTGGTTGATCGTTAAGCTAGTGTTAGTATTAGGGCTTTTCATTTATCATTTTATTTGCCATCGCATCTTTTTACAACAGCAAAAAAGCATCATTAAATACAACAGTACACAGCTTCGTATCTGGAACGAAGTAGCCACGTTATTTCTAGTATGTATTGTGTTTTTAGTAGTCTTAAAGAATACCCTAGATATGCTCTGGGGGCTACTGGGGCTTATTCTCTTTGGTGTAGTACTGATGTTGGCCATTAGGTTATATAAGAAAGTACGCCTCCGTAGGCAGCAAGAAATCAGTAAGTAGTACTTCTCTTATTTTAGGTGAATGGTGTGTTCACAGAAGTCGTATTCTTCGGGTTGGTTAGAGCTGACAATGATCAATCGGTCTTTTCTATTTTGTAATACTTCCTTCTTGTACCAAGCCATGTTTTCACTGTCTAGATTAGAGGTGGGTTCATCCAGCAGTAGCACAGGTGCTGTCGAGTAGAAAGCTAAGCCTAGCTTTAGCCGTTGCTTCATACCAGAAGAAAAGTTTTTAATGAACTTGTTACGGGCTTTTTCTAAACGTAGTAGCGTAATGAGTGCCTCATTACTTAAGGTAGTGGGTAGTTTCTTGAATCGACGATGAAAGTTGATGTGTTCCCAAAGTGTAAATTCTTCTATCAGTTCTAGGTAAGGTGCTGCCAAAGAGAGGTAACGGAAAATTTGATCTGCTTCTATGTTTTTTTGATTAGTTGCTTGATAAACAAGCTTCCCTGCTGAAGGTGGTTGTATGCCTGCGATCACTTGTAGTAGCGTAGACTTTCCGCTCCCATTTACTCCTATAATCGCATAGCTCTGGTTCAATTGGAAGCTGTAGGAAAAATCTTTGAAAATCCATTCTTGGTTGAATCGTTTTCCTAGTTGTTCTACTATGATTTTCATAGCAAGCGAACTACAAGTCGTCTCCTGCTTCGCTCATACTACTTTTGGTAGGAGTAATCCCTCTGATGATGCCTCTTTCAGAATCTCTAATAAACTTGAGAATCACTTCTTTTTCTGCTGTAGTACGTATTTCTTGTTCAATGGCGGCAATGGCATCTTTGGTATTGTAGCCTTTCTGAAAAAGAATGCGATAAATATCTTGAATGAGAATAATGGTTTCGTTGCTAAATCCCCTGCGGCGCAGCCCTACAGAATTAACGCCCACATATACGACGGGTTCTCGACCTGCTTTTACGAAGGGGGGAATATCTTTGCGAATCAGCGAACCCCCTGAAACCATAGCGTGGGCACCAATGCGTGAAAATTGATGGATGGCACAAGAGCCACCTATCACAGCGTAGTCTTCTACTAAAACGTGACCAGCCATTTGTACGGAGTTGGAGAGGATGCAATTATTACCTACTATACAGTCGTGTGCGATATGCACGTAGGCCATTAGTAAGCTATTGGCACCTATTCTTGTAGTGCCACTTGCCTTGGTACCACGGTTAAGGGTTACACACTCTCTTATGGTGGTGTTGTCACCAATGACCACTTGGCTCTCTTCCCCTTCAAATTTCAAATCTTGTGGCACAGCACTAATCACTGCTCCTGGAAAAACACGACACCCTTTCCCTATTCTAGCCCCGTTCATAATGGTTACGTTAGGCGCTATCCAGGCGTCATCTCCTATTTCTACATTTTCTTCTATTACTGTAAAAGCACCTACGCTTACGTTTTCACCGATTTTGGCTTTAGGATGTATGTCGGTATGTTTACTAATCATTTGGTTGATTGTCTAACTGTCTTTTTTTACAATACTTGCCGTTAAGTCTGCTTCGCACACTACTTCACCATTTACAAAGGCTTGCCCTTTCATTTTGACAATCCCTCTTTTAATAGGTGCTATCAAGGTAGCTTTATAGACAAGCGTATCGCCTGGTATCACCATTTTTCTAAAACGACAATTATCTATTCTAAGGAAATAAGTCCAATAATTTTCTGGATCAGGTACTGTATTGAGGGCTAAAATACCACCTGTTTGTGCCATCCCTTCTACTTGTAATACGCCTGGCATGACAGGGTTGTTAGGAAAGTGCCCTTGGAAAAAGTAATCGTTGATGGTCACATTTTTCACTCCTGCTACCATTTGTTCATCTAAATGAAAAATCCGATCTATTAATAAGAAAGGATAACGATGCGGTAGCATATTGGCAATTTCTGTGGTATCTAATACGGTAGGTATGCTTGGATGATAGGTGAATACTTCTTTATCACGCATCTTCCTAATAGCAGCCTTGAGTTTTTTAGCAAAAGCTACGTTGGAGGTATGTCCTGGCCGAGCTGCTAAGATTTGTGCCTTAAGTGGACGACCAACAAGGGCTAAATCGCCAATGATATCGAGTAGTTTATGCCGGGCGGGTTCGTTCCTGAACCGAAGCTCTGCATTATTGAGAATCCCTTCTTCCTTTACTTCTACTTTTGGCTTCCCTAGCATTTTGGCAAGGCGTTCTAGCTCGTAGTTATCTACCGGCTTGTCTACCAATACAATCGCGTTGTCTAAGTCTCCTCCTTTAATTAGTCCTGCCTTGAAGAGTGCATCTAGTTCGTGTAAAAAGCAAAAAGTACGGGAAGCCCCAATCTCTTGTTTAAAGTCTGCGATGTGATTAAGGCTAGCATGCTGACTTCCTAGAATACTCGAGTTGTAGTCTACCATCACCGTAACCCGGTAGGTATCAAGGGGTAGTGCTGCTACCTCTATCTTTTCTTTCTCATTTCTGTAGAAAATACTTTCTGGAATTTCGAAGAAATTACGTAGAGCATTTTGTTCTTCGATGCCTGCCTCTTCAAGTGCTTCAATAAATTTAATGGCACTCCCATCCATAATGGGCGGCTCTGGTGCATCTAGTTGGATAAGCACATTGTCAATCTCTAAGCCTACTAGTGCTGCTAGTACGTGCTCTACAGTGTGTACGCGTGCCCCTTCCATTTCTAGGGTAGTACCTCTTGAGGTATCTACAACAAGGTCAGCATCTGCATTAATCACAGGCTGTGTTTCTATATCAGTACGTTGAAACTTATAGCCGTGGTTAATTTTTGCTGGTAAAAAAGTCATAGTTACAGGTTTACCTGTATGCAGGCCTATCCCTGTAAGCGATACAGACTTTTGTATAGTATGTTGTTTAGTATTCATTCAGTTGTATAGTAATACTGAGGTAATTTTAAGGTTTTAAGTTAGTTCTTTTTTATATTATCTAGCAAATTTAACAATTTTTTTTCCAAGTCGTCTACACGTAGCTTTAGCGCAGGTAGCTTCTTGAAGATGACAGAAGCCCTTTGAAAACCACCCATCTCAAAGGCGGGGGTTCCTTGAAAGCGCTTCCCTTCCTCTTTTACATCCTTGGTAACACCGCTTTGTGCCCCAAAAGTAGTACGATTGGTAATACGTAAATGCCCTACAAAACCTACCTGTCCTCCTACTACACAATGATCACCAATTTCTGTAGAGCCTGAAACACCAGTTTGGGCAGCAATGACTGTATTTTTACCTATTATCACATTATGCGCTACCTGAATCAGATTATCTAGCTTAGCGCCTTCCTTAATAATTGTAGCCCCCATCGTGGCGCAGTCTACTACTGTATTAGCGCCTATACTTACGTGATCTTCGATCAATACGTTGCCTACTTGCGGAATGGTGCTATACGTTCCGTCGGGTTGTGGTGCAAAACCGAAACCATCACTTCCAATGACAGCGCCTGAGTGAATGGTACAGTGTTGCCCTATTTGGCAGTCGTCGTATATCTTTACACCTGCGTGGACGGTAGTATGATCTCCGATGGTTACATTATCACCTATATAACTATTGGGGTATATTTTTACGTGGTTGCCTAGAGACACCTGTTTCCCTACATAGGTAAACGCACCAATATAAACGTTTTCACCCATTGTAATATCGTCTGCCACGTGGCTAGGTGCCTCAATTCCTTCTTTACTAAGGTTGCGCAGTCGTTGGTACTCAGCTAGTAGCTTAGAAAAGGCAGAATATGCATCATCTACAAAAATGAGGGTAGTTTGTATTTCCTTTTGAGGAGTAAAGTCTTTATTTACAATAACAGCAGTAGATTGAGTGGTATATAGAAAAGGTTCATATTTTAAATTGGCTAAAAAAGAAATTCCTCCCTCTTTTCCTTCCTGAATTTTATCTAAACGTACTATTTTGGCTTCTTGGTTTCCCTGTACACTACCCTTGAGTAGTTGCGCAATTTGCTGTACCGTAAACTCCATAAGTGATTGCGATTACCAATGAGATTTTTGTAAAATTCCTACAAAGATACAGTCTGCGACCAACAAACATAATATTTTTTTACAATTTTCGTAAGTGCTTTAATATTGGGCAAATCTGAGGCTTCTGCAATGTCTATGATTCCTTTTGTTCTGGTTTTTATTAGGATACGACTTGTTTTTAATTTATAGGCGGCATTCTCAGTGGTGCCTTTCTCAAAAAAGTAAGGAATCTCTTCTGGGGTAAGTTGCCAATGTGTCTCTACTTCTTCACGGAGGTGTTGTAGGGTATCTTTTGGAATTTTATCGTCATGGAGCTTAAGTTTAAAAAGCTTACGATGCAACAACATTTTACAGAGTAAGGTCAAAATGCGGTCTTCTTCGTGTATCCACGCTTTTACACCACCCCATACATCGTAGTCGTCTAAGCTAGCAAAGGCTTCTACATAAGTAGTATCTTGCTCAAAGTCAGCAATACTGACTTCACGCGTCATAAATTTGCCTAAGTTTTTACTGATTGTCAGTGGATAGCCTTGCTGGGCAAGGTAACGTGCTCTTTTAATAATGTTGATGATCATTTTCTCGGCACTCATAGTAGTACGGTGTAAGTAAACTTGCCAGTACATAAGCCGACGGGCGGTTAGGAAGTTTTCTAAGCTATAGATACCTTTTTCTTCTACTACTAGGTAATCATCTTCTAAAGCGAGCATTTTGAGAATGCGCTCTGCGCCGATGGTTCCTTCTAGTACACCGGTAAAGAAGCTATCTCTCTGTAGGTAGTCGAGGCGGTCCATATCGAGCTGGCTGGCAATGAGCTGATGAAAGAAAGGACGCGCATAAGTACCCTTAAACATCTCTATGGCCTTACTCAGTTGCCCATCAAACTCTTTATTGAGGTGTTCCATCAATAGTAAGGAAAGCCGCTCGTGTGGGATATTTTGTAGAATCGTACTTTCTAAAGCATGGGAAAACGGCCCGTGACCTACATCGTGTAGTAAAATAGCGATACGGGCAGCTTCTTTCTCATCTTCTGTAATGTGATAACCTTTACTTTGTAGGGTTTGTAAGGCGATACCCATCAAGTGCATGGCCCCCAAGGCATGATGAAAACGGGTGTGTAAAGCTCCAGGATACACAAATTCTGTTAAACCAAGCTGCTTGATACGACGTAGCCTTTGAAAGAAAGGGTGTTCTATGATATCAAAAATGAGCGGACTCGGAATAGAGATAAAGCCGTGTACAGGATCATTAATGATCTTTTTTTTGTTGGTCATAGGGAGATGCTACTTAAATATAGTCTTCTATAGAATTTTACTGCCTCTAGCAGCAATACCAAAGTTATTTTATTTATTTTTATTCATCTTAGAATACAGAAAGAAAGCCTTTCTTTTTCTATTATGCTCAACTCTTAAACCTGCTTTTAGTTTATGCAAAGATACTCCATCCTTTGGGCTGACGACGAGATCGACCTACTTAAGCCGCATATTTTATTTCTCAACAACAAAGGCTATGATGTAACCCCCGTGAACAATGGGGTAGAAGCCTTAGAACAGTTTCAAGATATTAATTTCGATATCGTTTTCTTAGATGAAAATATGCCAGGAATGACGGGACTTGAAGTACTCGCCCAAATGAAGGCCACCAAGTCGCACATTCCTGTTATTATGATTACCAAAAGTGAAGAGGAATACATTATGGAAGAGGCCATTGGGGCAAATATCACAGACTATCTTATCAAGCCGTTGAACTCTAGTCAAATATTACTCTCTGTAAAAAAGATACTAGACAATAAGCGCATCGTTTCTGAAAAAACCAACTTAGGCTACCAACAAGATTTTCGTAACATTAGCATGGCCTACAACGATGACATTACACACGAAGAGTGGGTCGACATCTATAAAAAACTTACCTTTTGGGAGCTGGCTATAGAGAATACAGAAGATAAAAGTATGGCAGAGGTATTGGAAATGCAGAAAAGTGAAGCCAATACCAACTTTACAAAGTTTATCTTAGCGCACTATGAAGATTGGCTCAATGATCCTAAGGTAGACAAGCCATTGCTTTCACACCAGTTGATGAAGAAGAAAGTGTTTCCTTCTTTAAAAGAGGAACAAAGTACTTTTTTTGTGCTAATTGATAACCTACGACACGACCAATGGAAGGTCATCGAGCCTATTATTACCAATTACTTTGATGTGGAAGAAGAGTTTAGCTACTATGCCATTCTTCCTACTACAACGGCTTACGCGAGAAATGCCATCTTCTCGGGGATGCTCCCTATTGATATGGCCAAGTATCACGCGGATATATGGGTCAATGAAGGCGAAGACGAAGGGAAAAACTTGAACGAGGAGGCTTTCTTACAAAGGCAACTCGATAAGAACGGTTTGGGAAGAACCAAAATAAGTTATCATAAAATCATTACCAATCAGCAAGGGAAAGCACTAGTAGATAACTTCAAACAGCTTGAGAACAACACACTCAATGTCATTGTGTATAATTTTGTGGATATGCTTTCTCACGCACGTACCGACATGCAGATGATTCGTGAGTTGGCGCCCGATGAAGCCGCTTATCGCTCTATTACAAAATCATGGTTTGTACACTCCCCGCTAATCGATCTTATCAAGCGGGTTGCTGAGGCCAAGCAGCCACTCATTATTACCACCGACCACGGTACGATTCGGGTAAAACGCCCCATTAAAATTGTAGGTGATAAAAATGTAAACACAAACCTGCGCTACAAACAAGGTAAAAACCTGAGCTATGAAGATGATAAGGTATTTACGGCCAAAAAACCAGAAGACCTTTTCTTACCCAAAACCAATGTGTCGACTTCTTATGTATTTACCACGGAAGACTACTTCTTTGCTTATCCAAATAATTTCAACTATTATGTTAATTATTATAAAGACACCTTTCAACATGGGGGTATTTCGTTAGAAGAGATGATCGTTCCGTGTATCACCTTACATCCAAAGGGAGGATTGTAACTAAATAGCTCATCTTTAACGTTTTTAGGGCTAATTATTTTCACTTAAAAAATATTATTCTATTAAAAATGTTACTTTTCTAACAAGGTATTAAACTTTTCTATATCAACAAAAAGTTAGTATATTGTGAAATTATAGTTTTCATCGTTAAATTATTGATGCATGGATCAAATCATTCAGTTTTTTGAAACTATTCCTAGTTCATATCGCACGGCTATTTTGGTAGGTGGGTTAGCCTTCTTTATGATGTTCGAGCAGATCGTTCCTTTATTTAGTAAGTCATATAATAAGGTAAGGCATACGGGGATGAATTTGTTCTTTACACTTACTACCGCAGTTATCAATTTTGCCTTTGCTTATATTATTGTAAAAACGAGCCAATGGGCAGTGGCCGAAGGGTTTGGGTTGCTTCATTTGGTAGAACTACCGATTTGGTTATTCCTCCTAGCGGGGTTACTTATCCTTGACCTGGTTGGGGCTTATTTTATTCATTGGTTGGAGCATCGGGTACGATGGATGTGGCGCTTCCACTTGGTACATCATTCTGATACCCATGTAGACGCCACGACAGCCAACAGACATCATCCTGGTGAGAGTGTTTTTAGAGCTGTATTTACCTTGGTAGCCGTAGTAGTTACGGGGGCTCCTATGTGGCTGGTGATGCTTTACCAAACCTTATCGGTGGTGTTGTCGCAATTTAATCACGCTAATATCCGCTTGCCTAAAAAGATAGATAATGTCCTTAGTTGGGTGATCGTATCGCCTGATATGCACAAGGTGCATCATCATTATAAGCTACCGCTTACCGATACCAACTACGGCAATATATTTGCCTTCTGGGACCGTATATTTGGTACTTTTGCTCATGTAAAGCAAACCCAAAAGTTAGTTTATGGCGTAGATACGCACATGGAAGCCAAAGAGAACGATCATTTAGGTAACTTACTGGCTATTCCTTTTCAGCCTTACAGAAAGGCTAGCGAGCCTGAGCAAGCCTCACTAGATGTGCAGCAAGCTACTGTCTCTTCTAGTAAAGTACTGGAAGTAAAGTAGGAAGAAATTATTAGATAAATAGCCTGTCTGTAAGGAACAGTATACCTTATAGACGGGCTATTTTCGTTTTAATACCCTGCGGCTTGCCCGTCTTTGCGCGACTCTGAAGCGCCGTAGTAGACACCCTCTTTTTGCATAATGGCTTGATACCCCCCATAAGGACCTACAGAAAAACTTACCCGATGTCCTTTTTGCATTAAGGCTCTCACAGTTTCGTAAGAGAAACCTGACTCTAAGAATACGGTTCCACCGTTAGTCATTTCTTCGCCAGTAGGCTGTGAAGAACCCATATGATTGATACGAGGTGCATCTCCTGCCTCTTGTACATTCATTCCAAAGTCAATCATATTAACAATGATCTGTACGTGCCCTTGCGGTTGCATCGCGCCACCCATTACTCCAAAGCTCAGAAAAGGATTTCCATCTTTGGTAACGAAAGCAGGAATAATGGTGTGAAAAGGACGCTTTTTAGGTGCATAAGTGTTAAAATGGTCTTCCTCTAAGGTGAAAAGCTCGCCTCGGTTTTGTAAAATGAAACCGAGTTTATCGGGCGTCATGCCAGAACCCATTCCTCTAAAGTTACTTTGTATGAGCGATACCATATTGCCTTGTTCGTCGGCTACGGTAAGGTAAATGGTATCCCCTTCTTTTAAAATACCTGGCTCATAACTACGCGCAGCTCGTTCGGTAATCAGCTTTCTTCGCTCATCTGCGTAAGACTTGGCAATGAGTTGTTGTACAGGAATTTGATTGAAGGCAGGATCGGCATAGTATTTTGCGCGGTCTTCGTAAGCAACTTTCTTCGCTTCGATAAGCAAGTGTAGGTATTCTGGGCTATCCAAACCCATTTCTTTAAGATCGTACTTCTCCAAAATATTTAACATCTGTAGCGCAGCAATCCCTTGTCCGTTGGGGGGTAACTCCCACACATCATAACCACGGTAGTTGGTTGAAACGGGCTCTACCCATTCAGATTGGTGATTTTTGAGGTCTTCGTAGCTAAGAAAGCCACCGTTTTCCTTCATGTAGTCAGCAATGGTACGTGCTATGTCTCCTTCATAAAAGGCTTCTCTCCCACCCTTGGCAATTTTTTCGAGGGTATTGGCGAGGTAGGGATTCTTGAAGATTTCTCCTTTTTGAGGGGTGGCGCCGTTAGGCATATACGTCTCTTTGAAGCCTGGATACTGCGCAAGTCTTCTAGCACTTAAATTCATGTAGTACGCTACTAACTCCGAGACAGGGAAGCCTTCTTTTGCGTAGAAAATGGTAGGCTCGAGGATGTCAGCCATCGAGAGTTTACCAAACTTCTTGTGCAGTGTAAACCAACCATCTACACAGCCAGGTACAGAAACGGGTAGTGCTCCGTAGGCAGGTATTTTGGTATGTTCTTTTTCTTTGAAATAAGCCAAGGTAAGCGCTTCTGGCGAGCGACCACTGCCATTGAGCCCGTGTAGTTTTTTGGTTTTCGCATCCCATACGATGGCAAAAATATCTCCTCCAATGCCATTTCCTGTAGGTTCTACGAGTCCTAGCATAGCGTTGGCAGCGATGGCCGCATCTACAGCAGAGCCACCTTTTTGTAAAATGTCAATAGCTACTTGGGTGGCTAGTGGATGGCTAGTGGCGGCCATACCGTGGGTCGCAATTACCTCAGAGCGCGTGGCAAAAGGCTTACCTGTGATGCGATCTTGGGCGTGTAGGGTAGTATACAGTAAAAGTAGTAGGAAAAAGAGTGAGATTCTCATAAAGATGAAGGTTTAGGTGATGAATAATCGTAGTTATCCGTCTACAAAAATATTTAAAAATCTGGGAAAAGCGAAAGGCGAACGCTGTGAATGAGTGAATGTGCGAATGAGTCAAAAAAGATTGAGGGATTGAAGGATTGAAAGTAGTTGCCTTCATTCCTTATGGTGTGCTATAAGGTTTTAGTGGGAGATTCTTAAAGAGGATTAGTTCCCTGAAGGTAATATTGTATTGAATGGCACATATTACTTTATATTAAAGGCTTTTAACTATTTATAGATTTCTTTAGAAAGGAGAAAAGTGCATACCATAGGACATGCACTCTCTTCGATTGCTAAACTTTTACTCAGGCTTATTAGGCAAGTAGAAATTGTATACTGGCAAGTATTTTTACTTCTTCACCTACCACTACTCCTCCCGCCTCAGTAACGGCATTCCAGGTAAGATCAAAGTCTTTTCTATTGATCTTCCCCTCTACCTCAAAGCCTGCTTTGGTATTACCATAGGCATCCTTTACGGTTCCTCCATAGGTCACTTTAAGTACTACAGGGTTGGTTGCGTTCCGAATGGTCAGGTCGCCCGTAAGTTCGTAGTGATTCCCCTTTGTTTTTTTGAGCGACTTGCTAACAAATACCAACGATGGGAAGCGATCGGCATCAAAGAAATCACCTGACCTTAAATGTTGATCTCTTTGAGAGTTATTAGTAGAGATGCTATTAATATTGGCGTTAAAGTGAATTTGAGCATCTTCAAAGTCTTCATTCTTTGACTCTACCGTACAATCGAACTCACCAAAGCTACCTGTTACGGTTGAAATAACCAGATGCTTCACTTTAAACTGTACTTCTGAATGGGCTTTATCAACCATCCATTTTGTGCTTACTGCTGTTGACATAACAAATAAAAATTTAATTGTGTAAAAAAGTACTTTATATAGGTATCTTCTCGTGATCTAGTGGTGATTAAACTATTTAGTAGATCACTGTGAAGACTTAGTTTGCTTACAAAACTTCCTTGCTGTTGGCAAGAAAGTACCTGGTATTCTTGACCAACTAGACAGATAATTGAGCGCGCTGTATTTATTTTTAAGTCAAATATAGTTTTCTAAAATCGCCGTTGCGATATAAAGGAGACCAATCAGGAGAGACCGCAGGTATGGCTTTGGGAGCAAACTTTTCAAATACCCCATAAGCGTGTACTATCTTCCCGCCCACTGCTGTAAGTTTAGCATGTGTGCGTGGAATGAGTGCATCTGGGATGGTCATATAGTCTTGATTCAAGATGGAGAAATCAGCTAGCTGTCCTGTCTGAATAGCCCCTTTTCGCCCTATGTCTCCTGTAAACCAAGCAGAGCCCGTAGTCCAAAGTTGTAGCGCTTCCTCTCGGGTAAGAATATTGTCATCGCCATACATTTGTCGCCCGCCTCGTGATTTCCCTGTGGCGAGCCAATAAATGGAGTACCAAGGATTGTAGGAACTAACACGGGTGGCATCTGTTCCTCCTCCCACTGGAATGCCCATTTTGAGCATTTTCTTTATGGGAGGTGTCTGGGCAAGCTTTGCAGCACCGTAGCGTTTTACGAAGTCTTCAGCTTGATAACAGATTCTATTCTGTATGGCAATTCCCAACCCAAGTTGCGCAATTCGCTCTAGGGTTTTATCTGAGAAAGTTTCACCGTGATCAATAATAGTCCCCTGTGGGAGCTTACCACCACCCGCTTTGGCTACTTCTTCGTACATATCTAATAGAATTTCCGCGGATTCATCGTAGGTGATATGCTGTCGCCAAGGCCAGTTGTTCTCAGCCAAGAGTTTATAAATAGGGAGTGCCTTCTGGCGGACGTCCACATCTAAACTGGGACGCTCTTGGGCGAAAATCTCATAATCGTAAGCGGCCCAACAGATATTTTCTCCGCCACCAATAAACCGAAGTAGGTCATCGCCCTCCCCTGGCTTCACCATGCCTACCCATCTTTTGTAGTCTTCGTATTCCTTTCCTGCTACTTGTGGAAAAGTATGAATCCCTACTCTCACAGTGGCTAGCCCTTGCTTATGTACATCATAAATGACATCGTAGGCGTCTGGGTATTGCATTCCGCCGCCACCAGCATCGGAAATCGAAGTAAGTCCCAGTACGTTCATTTCGTTCATGAAATGTCGTGTTCCAAGTAACTGTTGCGCTTTGGTTTTAGTGGGAAGCTTGGTCAATGTCTTGTACATAATGAGTCCTGACGGAGCAGATGTGATAATGCCAGTTGCTCTTCCTCTTTTATCTTTCTCTATGCGTCCCTTATGATAAAGATCAATCGGCTCGTTATCATAGTTCAGCACTTCAATGGCCTTTTTGTTAAGCATCCCATACGCATAGAGGTAAAAAATATAAACGGGGTGGTTGGGAGCCACTTTGTTAATCTCTTCTAAGGTAGGCATACGTTTTTCGCGGAATTGTTCCCAAGAGAAGCCTCCTACCACGCGAATCCACTGCCCTTTGGGCGTGTACTTTACTTCCTCAGCAAGCATCGCTAGCGCTTCCTCTACCGAATCTACCCAGTCCCATCGAAGTTCCATAGCATAATGCAGCCCTTCTCGGATACCGTGCGTATGTGAATCGTGAAGACCGGGAATGATTCGATGCCCTTTCGCATCTATCACTTTGGTAGTATCCCCAATCAAATCGGATACGGCCCCGTTAGTACCCACTCGCGAGAACACACCATCTTTAATGGCAAGTGCCTCGGCAGAAGGTAGCTCTGGATTCATTGTGGCTATCTTCGCATTGCGTATGACTACATCTGCCTCACCAGATTGTTGCGCTAGTAGACGTCCTAAGGGGGATGACATCGCAAGAGCCGTAGCGCCTATGGCTATCGAGCCTTTTAAAAAGTCCCGCCGTTTTTTGTCAAAAGAAGATTTATGATTCATATTTTAATTGCTTTAAGAATTTCTACTTTATTCAATCTAAAAAGTGTTCTCTTTATTCACCAACCTTTACAATCGCTCCTTTAAGGCTTTTGTAGCTTAGATTTGACCCAATGAGGTACTTTTCGAAAGCCATAAAAACAATAGAGATAAAAGGAACAAAAAATAGGGGTGAGCTTTGAGCATCTTCTTAGAAAGTGGAAAAAGTTTAAATGGCTTTATTATTAAGTGACCTACCTTGTTGTGAATAAACGAATCGAACTTGTTATCCTAAACTTCGGTAAAACGATGGAACAAATCTTTCATATTCTTGCACTGATAAGACAAAAGTGTTTTTTATTTTAATAAGGAGCTTTATATATGAAAGTAAACGCTCAGCGCCCGTCTTGCGCTAAACTAATTAACTCAAGTTGCTAGTAATAAAAAGGTGCTACCGAATCGAAAAGCGA
>ERZ1740058.97-NODE-97-length-74352-cov-8.139454_pt1 | contig 74352 bp, 66 predicted proteins | sample MGYA00581745_ERZ1740058 | MGnify/ENA primary metagenome ERZ1740058 (study PRJEB43018, sample SAMN04849742) | marine metagenome | isolation source: floating plastic debris | place: Pacific Ocean | collected 2008-08-30 | study: EMG produced TPA metagenomics assembly...
GCCCTTGCCACCGCCGGCCTGAGCTGGCGGCGTCGATGCTTCCATGGCCGCATCGATCTGCTTCGATAGCTCGTCGCTCAGGGGCTGCGCCTGCGGCATAGCGGCTTCCGCCGGCTTGGGCTCGGGTGAGGACGGAGCACTCGGCTCGGGCGCGGCCGTGGTGGCCTCGGGCTCGGGCGTGCTCTGCGGTGCGGGCGTGGTGGTCTGCTCTTCGGCCATGGCTTTGGATTCCGGGCCCTGCGAGTCGCGTGTTCGATCGGGGCCCCACGAGGCGGGCTGGACGGATTGGTCGGCTCGGTTTCCTCACGCACACGCGGCGCGAGGGGCCCCAAGTCTAGCGAGGATGAGCGTCCGTGCGCGAATCGATCAGCGGCCGACGGGCGCATCCTGGCCCGGGCTCTCGACGATGGCGGGCGATTCGGCCGCACCGGAAAGCGTCCCGCCCATGGTCGCGCGGATCGCGTCGACGATGCGCTGGGCCGTGCGGACATTGGCGAACCCAGCCCCTGCGTCGATCGGTGGCGGCGTCCCGGTGCGTACCGCGTCGAGGAACGCACGGATCTCCATCACAATCGGCTCGCCGTCGTCGATCTCCAACTGCTCAACGTTGACCAATTCGTCCCATTTCAGGTCTGTCAAGTCGGCGCCGCCACGAAGCTGAGAACGGATCTCACGCATCTGCAACTCGTTGGCCGTGCGGCGGATGATCACGCCGGACTTCGTGCCATAGTCGAGCTTGATGTAGGCCTTCTCGCCGGTGATGCGTGTGACGCGCTCGGTCTTGAGCGCGAGGCGGCTGGCGGTGATGTTCGCCACGCACGTGCCGTAGGGCTTGTGCCACGTCAGCCGTGCGTTGCAGATGTCCTCGTGCTCGGTCACGACGGCGACACCCGAGGCCTGGATCTCGTCGGGTTCCTGTCCGCCCATGAGCATCAGCACAACGTCTAGGTCATGGATCATCATGTCCATGACCACGCCGATGTCGACGCTGCGGAACGTCATCGGGCTGACGCGGTGCACCTCGATGAACCGCGGCGTGATCGACTCGTCGGCCGCCGTCGCCCGCTGCATCGCACGCATGATCGGGTTGAACCGCTCGATGTGGCCAACCATCAGCACGACGCCCCGCTCCTCGGCTAGGTTGCGGATCGCGTCGGCGTCCTCGGCCGAGCCTGCCAGCGGCTTCTCGATCAGGCAATGCACGCCCGCGTTGATGCAACGCTCGGCCAGATCTCGGTGGGCCGTCGTCGGCGCCGCGATCGAGACCGCATCTACGCCGGCATCGATCAGCTCATCGAGCGTCGCGTACGCCTTGCCACCAAACTGCTCGGCCATATCGGCGGCACGCTCGACGTCGGCATCGACCACGCCGACGAGCTCGGTGTCCTCGAGCTGGCCGTACACGCGAGCATGGTGTCGGCCCATGCGACCAACACCAACAGCCCCGCATCGCAGGCGGGCACCGTTGGACTGTCCGTTTTCGGGGGTCTTGTCGCTCAACGGAGAGGTACTGCTTAGGCCGCGCCGACGGCGCCGTTCATGGCCGCTGCGAGCTCGTCGCGGTTCTTCAAGCCGATGAACTTTTCAACGGGCTCGCCACCCTTGAACAGGATGATCGTTGGGATGGCGTGGATCCCAAACTTGACGGCCACGTCGCGGTTGGCGTCGGTGTCGAGCTTGCCGACTTTGACCTTGCCGGCGAACTCCTCGGCCAACTCATCAACGACCGGGGCCAGCATGCGGCACGGCATGCACCACTCGGCCCAGAAATCCACCAGCACGGGCTGGTCGCTGCTGAGCACCTCGGCATCAAAGTTAGCGTCGGTAAACTCTTGCACGTGCTCGTTGGCCATTGCGGCGCTCCTTGGGAAGGTGGGGCCGGCGGTGCCGACTCCTCAGTCTGACTCGTGCCAGAATCGAACAACCGATCCTAGCGATCACCCGTTGCCCTTCCACCGATGGCGTCCGGGGCGATGGGGCTCCCTAGGTAAACGCTTCAGTCCGGCCGCCCATTCCACGCCGCGAGCACCGATAAAGCCTGCACATGCGCGGCCACGTCGTGAACCCGGTGCAGCATCGCGCCGGCCTGCGCCCCCAAGACCGTCGCTGCGATCGAGCCGGCCAGGCGGTCCGAGGGCTCGCTCGAAGCGCCGATGGAAAGCCGGCCGACAAACCGCTTCCGGCTGGCACCGATGTACACCGGCAGGCCTTCGGGCGAGAGGTCGGAGGCCGACCTCAGCAACTCAAGGTTCTGGCCCACGCTCTTGCCAAAGCCCAGGCCCGGATCAATGGACAGGCACTCTCGACGCACACCCGCATCCAGTGCCAGCCGTACACGGTCGCGTAGGTACGATCGCACCGCAGCCACGACTCCGCCGTCGAACTGGGGCTCTGCGGCGTACTCGTCGGCGTATCGATCCTCTGGAGGCGGTGCCGCTCGGTGCATGAGCACGAGCCCCGCGCCCGCATCGGCTGCGACACCCAGGAGCTGCGGATCCTCCGTGCCGCCCGATACGTCGTTGATCGCATCTGCTCCGGCCTCGATCGCCGCGATCGCAACACTCGCGCGTGTCGTATCGACGCTGATCGGGATGTTGGCCACGCGATCGTCCGCATGCGAGCGGATCGCCTCGATGATCGGGACCACGCGCGCGATCTGGTCGAACGCCTCGACACGCTCGGCCCCGGGACGCGTGCTCTCGCCACCGATGTCGAGCATCGCCGCACCGGCGTGTACCGCAGCCTGGGCGCGCGCCGTCGCGATGTCGAAGTCGGCGAGTTGGCCACCATCAAAGAAGCTATCCGGAGTGGCGTTGAGTATGGCAACGACGCGCGGCCGCTCCAAAGCGACCGCGCGTCCATGGGCGAGTGCCCAAGCTTGTTTCGGGGGCGTGCGCGTGCTCAGAACGCCGGCCCGCCCTCGTCCTCATCCTCGAAGTCCATGCCCGGGCCGCCCATGCCGCCCATCGCGCCGAACATCGTGCCGAGTTCCATGCCCTGCGCGATAACCGCCGGAGAGATGTGCAGCGCGATCTCGGCGGTGTTGCCACCGCTGGCGGCGACGATGCCGATCGGCGGCATCGGCGGGATCTCGCCGAGGAAAGCCGCGCCCACACCCAGCAGGCGATCGACGCCGATGTACATCTCGAACGCGCGGTTGTCCGGGAGCTTGCCGGAGATGGCCGAGAGTTCGGCGTTCGTGCCCAGCCCGCCGCCGTTGTTGGCCGACTCGAGCGCCTGCGTCAGCATCTGGCTGTTGCGCGACATGGTCATGACCACGCCGTTGTCGCTCGAGGCGAGGTACCCGCCCAGGCCGTTGCTGCCCATGACCATGGTCATGGCCATCTGGGCCTGCATGGCCTGCTCGTTGGCCTCGCCGGCGATGTTGGTCGTGACGCCCCACTCATCGACGGTCACGCCCTCGATGGTCCGTGCCTCTGGGCGATACGTCGTCGACGTGGTGAACGACATGCCCTCTTGCTCGGTGACCTGGCCGTCGGCGGCCTTGAGCCCCTGGGCCATGCCCTGCTTGAAGGCGGCCGGGTCATCGGAGCGGTAGTACGCCGCACTGCGCACGAACGCGCCCGCGCCGATGGTCATCTCCTGCATCGATGGTGCGCCCATGACGAACGAGCCGCCCGAGGAACTCGTCAGCAACGCCATCATGGCCTGCGTCTGCGCGTCCTGGCCCTCAGGCAGGCTCGCCTGGATCATGCCCAGGATGCTCTGCACGCCGGGCGACGACGAGTCGTACGCCGCCGCGATGCCAAACGGCATGTCCGGCACACGGTCCAGCAAACCCTCGGTGCTCGACTGGCCCGCGAACAGGCCCGAGAGCATCGAGCCCTCCTTGAACTTGCTGAGCAGGCGAGCGGTCACGCCATCGCCAGCAAAGTCGAGCGTGATCACTCCGGTCTGCGCGTCGTTGAGGAACGACGTCACGAGCGGATCGACACCAGCGAAGCCCTGCGCGGCCTCGGGGCCGCCGAACATCATCGCCATGCCCTTCATGCCCTCGTAGGCCTCCTTCCAATCGCCCGCGAGCGCGGCGATGGAGCCAATGACGAACACGTCGGCACTCTCGGAGGCATCCAGCGAGCGCGAACCCATCGAGGCAACGTGGGTGTCGAGGTTGCCGCCGGCGGGCTGCCAACCCTCGAGCACGTTGTCGGCGTCGCTCATCGCGGCGTATCCATTGCCCACGCTCTTGACGAACGCGTCCTGGCCGCCGAACTCGATCTCCTCAACGCCAGCGCCGACTCCGCCACGCGACGTCACGAAGGCCTCGTAGTCGGTCACGGGGATCAGCATGATGCTCTCGCCCGGGCCATCGCCGAGCAAGAAGAACGCCGCCGAGGCGTCGCCACGAACGGCCTCACCCTCGACCTCCGAGAGGATCAACTCCAGGTCACCACCGAGGGTCGGGATCGTGCTGGCCTCCATGAAAGCCAGCACGTCGGCCTTGGCCGCGCCGAGGTTGTTGATCGCCACGACGCCAGCGGCGTTTTCGGGCACGAGGTCGAGCACATCCGGGCCGGCCATTGCCGGGGCCGAGATCGCCAGCCCGCACGCGGCCACCATGCATCCGAGCCGGCCGACCAGGCCATCGGTAGAGCGAGTCGTTGAGAGCATTGGATTCCTCCTGGCCGGCGGAGTGCGGGCCGTGGTTGTCATGTGTCCGTGCGCGAGGCGAGCCCCGGCGGTCCGTTCCAAAGTCTATCGGAACTCTTGCCTCGGCCTTCCAGGGGCTGCGGGAGCCCACCGACGCCTTTTTGTTATCGGATGTAGCGAGAGCCGCACAGAGGCTATCCAGCCCCGCCCAGGATCTTCCGGATCGCCTCGTGGCTCTCCTGGGCAGACTCCATCGTGGTCCGCCTCGCCTGCTTCATAAAGGCTCGCCACGCGAAGGGGATCGGGATGATCGTGAGCGGGTAGTACCACCACATGATCGAGCCCCAGCCCCACGAGCCTGGGATCATCAATTCCAGGAAGTACCGGCCCGGCTCGACGGTGGCCACCATCGCGGCCACGAAGAGGATGGGCATCTTCTTTCGCCACCGCAGGCCGAAGCTCAGGCGGATCCCATCCCCGTCGGGCTCGGCCCAGGCCACCAGGTCGCGATCGAACGGCTGGCCCAGGGCGCTGGCACGGAACAGGGCGTTCTCGGGCCCACCATTAGAGAATTCCGGCAGCTTGCCCCGCCTGGCCGCCTGGCCCAGCGTCTTGAGGGTGGTGGCCTGATCAAACGGAACCCGAATATCGACTAGCTCGCCGTCAGCGTTGCCCGGAACGGTGCCGGCCGACGCGTCGGCCTGTGACGGCTGGTTGGGTTGATCATCCCCTTCGCTCATCGCACCCAGTGTATCGGCCGGCCGGGCCGCCTTCGGCACGGCATATGCACCCTCGCTCTAGCGATGTCGGATCCAGCCGGAACAAGCCCAACGTTGCGTCTCGTCGGCGCTTCCAGTGGCCGAGGGTCAACGGTGTTGCCCCAACGCAACGTCGCCCGCATGGCCGCCGCGTTGGCGTCCGCGCCGTCAGCCGGGGCTTCGACGGGCGGTCCCAGCGAAGCCGCCAAGCGTGCCGCGCTCGAACTCGAGGTGGCCCAGGCGAATCGGCAGGCCGCCAGCATCGACGCCCTTGACGCCCGCTGGGTGTTCGCGTGCCGGGTGGCCACGAGCATCGAGGGCGGCCGGGCGGCCATCCTCCGACCCGAAGCCCGAGACCGACTCCTGGCGCAGGCAAGCCGGCTCGGCTTGCGGCAATTCGACGCCAACCTGATCATCGCCATCGTGCAGGACTCTGCCCGGTGCGGACACGAGCCCCTCGGCTTGCCCACCGCCGAGCGCGTGCCGCTCATCCGCCCGGCCCACCAAGCCCGGCCCGCGTCCCTACCCATTCCGGCCCGCGTTGCGATCGCGGCCGTGGTGGGGATCGTCCTCGCGGCGGTCATGGTCCAGTGGGTGGTTTCCTGAGGGCAATCCTCACGCCGCGCGGCTCTCGTAATCTCCGGCCGGACCCCGGCAGAGGAGACACGCCATGCCCGCCACCGCGAACGAACCGATCAAGGCCGGCCGCAAGGCCCCGGCGTTCAAGCTGAAGGACCAGGACGGCAACACGCACGCGCTGTCCGACTACGCCGGCCGGCCCGTCGTGCTGTTCTTCTACCCCAAGGACAATACCAGCGGCTGCACCAAGGAAGCCTGCGACTTCCGCGATCAGCTACCCGCTTTCGAGAAGCTCGACGCGGCCGTCCTGGGCATGAGCATCCTCGACGTCAAGAGCAAGGCCAAGTTCGCGACCAAGCACGACCTGAACTTCCCGATCCTCGCCGATGACCGCGAGGGCGACGACGGCAAGCCCGACCCCGCGATCGCCCAGAAGTACGGCGTGTGGGTCGAGAAGAGCATGTACGGCAAGACCTACATGGGCATCGAACGCACCACGTTCCTGATCGATGCGCAGGGCAAGGTCGCCCAGGTGTGGAGCAAGGTCAAGGTGCCCGGCCACGTTGACGAGGTTGCCGAAGCATTGCGCGAGCTGTCCTGATCGCTCAGCGTCGACGCCGCATCGTGGCCAAACCACCCAACCCCATCACCGCGAGTGCGCCGGGCGAGGGGATCTGCGTTACGACAACCAGCACGCCATTGGGGTTCAAGAAAACGTCGACCGAGCCCGCGGCGCCCAAGCCATTGACATCGATATCGGTGAACACGCCGTCGATCCCATCGGCAAGGATGATCTGGAACTGATCGCCGGTCTGAATCGGCGGCTCGCCGCTGAAGGGCGCGAAATCCAGTTGCAGGGACCCGTTGAAGAGCGCGATCCCACGGACCTCGAGCACATCGTGCGTCAAGCCGGCCGTGCGGCCCTCGATCTCGATGAGCAGGGTTCCGCTGCCGGTCTGCTCAAACACGTGGTTCGCGCCCGAGGCGCTCTCGGTGACGAGGATGCCCGGCGAGCTGCCCGGGCTGACGACGCCATTGTTCATGAACGTCTGGGCGACAATCGTGCCGACGCCCTGCGCGAGCCCCTCGTTCACGACGCCCACGCCGCCGGTAACGATCCGGCCACCGCCGTCGACAGTCAGTGCGCCGCTGCTGGTATTCACGACACTCCCGACCGTCGAGATGATCGAGCCCGGGCCCAGCGCCGCGAGGTCGCCCTCGTTGTTGAACGCACCGGCCCCAGAGAACGGGACACTCGCGCCGCCCGCGGCGAGCACGAGACCCTCATTGAGGTCCACGCCCGACAGCTGCGAGAAGCTGGCATCCGGGCCGTTGAAGAACACGTCGGCCTGATTCGTGCTGAGGGTGGTGCCCGAGAAGTCCAGCACCGCGCCCGCCTCGATCTCGTATGTTGCCGGCCCAAGCACGCCGAGCGCGGGCAGCACGGGGTCGGTCACCTCGAGGGCGCCCTGCTGGACGACGACGGTGCCGTTGTTCTCGAAGGCGATGTCCTCGATGAGCGTCAGGCCGGGGCTGTCCTTCGTGAAAATGCCGTTGTTGATGAGGCGAGCGGTGGAATCGCCGACGAAGTCGCCGGAGTTCTCGATGGTGAAGGTTGTCCCAGAGGAGAACTCGATGATCGATGACCCGGTGAGGGACACATCGCCCGTCCCAGTTTTCCGAGCGATTGAGCCCACGTGGCAGAGCGGGGTGTCATCGATCTCGGCGATGAGGTCGCCCGTGAATAGCAGCGTGCCCTCGCTCATCAATTCCGCGACCGCTCTGGCCGTTCCATCGCCGAACTCGAGCTCGGAGCGGACCACGATGGTGCCCGATCCGCCGCCGTCGATGGTGGCATCGCTGCTGGTGAACACCAGGGAGTCCAGGTCGATGGCTTGGCTTACCGAGATGGTGTACAACCCACCGGAATCGAAGTCGATGATCGCGCGATAGCGGTCCGGTCCTCGAGCGGAGGGGAACTCGGGTGTGCTCCACCTCGCGGCATCTTCCCAGATGCCCGAGGTGTCATCGATCCAAGTGGAGTCGATGACCTGGCCGTAGCAGGTTTGCGAAATCAAGGCGACCACGCCTGTCGCGCAGGTTGCGCGAACGAACCCCGAGTAGGTCATCTTCTCTCCTCTCGCCGCCTTCGCGGCGCGTCTCTATCTACCCACGGTACCAGAGAACGCCCGGCGGCTCAAGGCAAAATGGCTGCCTTAACCCGCCGACAGCTTCTCTCGTACGGTTTCGATACGGGCGTCAATGGTGGAAAGCGCCGCGTTATCGGCACTCATGCCTGCATCCTGCTGCTGCTCGATGTACCCACGTGCCCGCTCGAATGCGGCGAGGGCCTCGCGGAGCGTCGATTCCTGCCCGCTCTGGTCGGCCTGGCCCTCACGCAACACTCCAACGTAGTACCAGCCGACCATCGCATCCCTCAGGTGTTGCCCGGTCGGATCCGCGGCGGCGAGCATGTCACGAATCGACGCCGACTCCAAATAGTCGATTTCAGCCCGGTCTGTAGAGCCGTCCGAATCGAAGATGCGTGCGCGCTTGTTGAGCAGTTGTGAGAGCGTTCGATGCGACGTAACCACGGACTCGTCCGAGTTAACAATCCTTCGCGCGATTTCGATCGCCGAGCTAAGCACTTCGATCGCAAGTGCTTTGTCAGCCTCTGCGCTCGCGAGCATCGCCTGAGCATCTCCCGACTCACTTGCGTGCGCTTCCCAGATACGCGCTCGAAGGCGCAGCGCCTGAGCCCAGGCGTCGTAGGCGACACACTTGTCCGCCGGATATCTCGCGTTGGCTGGGTGCGCTGCCGCGAGCGTCGCCAACTCGTCCACGGCTTGCCCAAGCAGATCGAGTGCCCGCTCCAGCGACCGAATGGCATTGTCGGCTTGCGCGCCGTCCGCGACGGCGGGCTCGCTTTCGCGGATGAGCATCAGTGCTTGTCGCACCTGCGCTCGCGTCCTTCCGAGAACGGCGCGATCGGCATTCTCGCGCTCCAACGACTCAGAGAGCCGGTCAAACGCGGCCAATCCTCTGGCGTAGGTCGATTCTGCACGAGAACGGATGCGAGCGACAACGTCGGCGTCCTCGGCGAGTCGGGCCTGATTGACGAGCGTGTTGCCAAGTTCCAGGAGCGTGTCGGCGTACGCGAGTCGGAGCTTGGCGTCTTCTTCGGAGGCTGTCTCGGCAGCATCGATCGCCTTGTCATAGGAAACGAGGCTGTCCTCATACGAGGTTACCGACTCGTCGAGCTTGGTCATCAAGCGGTGGATGTGTCCAAGCGATGCCTGGGCGTGTGCTCTGAGGGCCAGAGCTTCGGGTCTGCCTGGATCGTCCGCAAGCAGCCCATCCGCCAAGTCCAAGGCACGCGAGTACAGCTCGAGACCCCGCTCCGGCTGACCAATCCGCGAGACATCACCTCGGCCGGCGTACAGATTGCCGAGCCGCAAGCGCCCGCGCCCGATCAGCAGCAGCCGCTGCGGATCGCCCGCTGCTTCGGCCTCCAACTCGTCGAGCGTCTCCACCGCGCTTTCGGCAAGCGCAACCTTGGCCTCTGTTGCCCCACGGAGCTCGCGGATCGCGTCGTAGTACTCCGTCACCATCGTGCCGGCGAGGTCATAGGCATTTTCGAGCCGAGCCTCGGCCAGCTGTCGCTGCTCTGCCTCGGCTTGGAGCGCTTTCTCGGCCACCACGGTCTTGTCCTCGGCGATGCCCCGCGCGCCCTCGGCTTCCCGATACAGCACGGTGATCACGATCGCGAACACGACCAATGCCACGAGCGAGCCCGCTCCGACGGCCACCGGCCCGCGGTACCGCCGCAGCGTCTTGCTAATGACGTACCAGCCGCTGTCACGTTTGGCCTCGATGGGTTGTCCCTCGAGGAATCGCTGCACGTCCCGGCCGAGCTCGCCGGCGCTCTGGTACCGCCGATCGCGCTGCTTGGCCAGCGCCTTGAGCACGATGGTCTCGACCTCATCGTTGATCTTGCGGCGGATCGTGCTGGGGCGCGCCGGCTCCGCACGCATGATGTTGTCCAGCACATCGCGCATGTTCCCCAAGACCTCGTAGGGAAACTTGCTCGTGAGCAGCTGATAGAGGATGACGCCCAGCGAGTACACATCCGTGCGCACATCGATGTTGGTCGGCGAGCCGTCCGCCTGCTCGGGGCTGGCCCACGGCAGCGAGCCGATGAACTGGCCGGTCATGCTCATCAGCCGGCCGCTGCCCTCGCCCTCGAGGTCCGGCACCGCCAGCTTTGCGAGGCCAAAGTCGACGACGATCGGCTCGCCGTGCTTGTCGATGCGGATGTTGCCCGGCTTGAGGTCGCGGTGGATCACGCCCTTCAGGTGTGCCGCATTGACGGCCTCGCAGATCTTGGCGAACAGCCGCAGCGCCTCTCGAATCGGCAGCTGCCCGTCATTCATGACGCGATCGAGCGGCTTCCCGCTGATGTAATCCATGACGTAGTAGCACGACCCGTCTTTGGTCACGCCGCTGTCGTGGATACTCACGATGTTGGGGTGGTCGAGCTGGCCGAGGACTTGCACCTCACGCTCGAACCGCGCCCGGCCGGCCGAGCCCATGAACGGGCCCGAATGCATGACCTTGAGCGCCACATGCCGACGCGTGCTGAGCTGCACCGCCTGATACACCACGCCCTGGCCGCCGCGGTGGATCTCCCGGACGATGTCGTACCCAGGAAACGCGCCGTGGGGCGGCAACTGGTCGCCCTCGAACCACGCGCTGGAGCTCTCGGGCCACCCGCTCCCCGGCTCGGCACCCTCGAGCGCTGCCTCGATCAGCTTGCGTTCGTCACGCTTGTCCTGCGACTCGGGCGCACCGCCGTCGCTCGGCGTCGCCTCGTCGTTCGGTCCGTTGTCTGGCGTGTCGTCCATCAGCCGCGTCCCAGTAAGCGTGTCGAGTCGGGTTCAGCCGCCGGGCCGCGAGAAGTACTGGCCCTCGTCGCCCATGGCCTCGCGCAAGCGGTCGTGCGCACGGGCCCGCAGCATGAAGATCGCCCCCGTCGACCGGCCCATCTCCTTGGCAACCTCCTCGACGGCGTGCCCCGCCAGATCGTACAGGCGGATGACCTTGGCGTAGTCGCCGGGCAATGTCGCGAGCATGCGCTCCATAGCCATGACCGCTTCGCCGCGCGCGACGAATCGTGACGGTGTTGCCTTGCTATCGCCTGCGAGCACATCGATCAGCGTTGCCGCCGAGTCGTCGGCGTTGCGCGGCGAGTGCGCGCGCTTGGCCGGATCTGGCCGCTTCGCCGCTGTCGCGGCACGGATCGCATCGAGAAGGTTGTTCTCCGCAACGCGGTTCACCCACGCGCGGAATCCCGAGTACCCGCCCGTCTTGAATTGGCCGATGCGGCCCACAACCTCGATGTAGGTGACCTGCAGCACGTCGTCGGCCTCGACGGTCGTGCGGAGCGTCGCGGGAACCTTCGAGTCAAGCCGGATGCGCAACGCGGGTGCGAGCCCCTCGAGCAATTGCACGAGGGCCGCACGGTCTCCGCGGATCGCCTTGGCGAGCGCCGCTTCGTTCGGGTCCGCGTCGTGTGGTGGTGCGTGGTTGTTCGTTTCGGTCGCCATGGCACGGAGTCCCCCGGTGTTGTGCCGAAGCCGATTGTAACCGAGGTGGGGCGGATTCCCCGCATGATCCTGGCTTTTCAGGCGGGCTGGCGGGGTTCTGTGGGCGACCATGCCCCTTGGAGCGACGATCCAGCGGCCGACTCACGCCCGGTTTCCGAAGATTCTGGCGATTCTGGCCCATCGCTGTCCAAGACCGCCGGCAGCAGGGCCAGGATCGCCACGCCGCAGACCGCAACGAACGCCCCAAGCACCGCCCGAGGCGACACCTTCTCGCCCTGTATCGCGACCATCGGGAGGATCATGACCGGGGCCAGCGAGCACAGCGTCTGTGCGACGGCCACCGGCGTCAGGTCGGCGGTCACTAGGCTCATCCACATGCCCAGGAACGGGCCGACGAACGCGCCAAGCGCCGTGAAGGCCAGCCCGATCTTCAGTGTCCGCTTCGGGATCGGCAGCGCCTGCCGCTGGGACTGGATCCGCCACCGAACCAGCAGCACGGGCGTCATACACAGGATCGCCACCGCGATGCGGACCTGCGTGGCCGCGAGCGGGCCGACGTGGTCCTCCTCGGGCATCCAGCCGTGGCCCATGCCCGCCTTGCTGATGAGCAGCCCGCCGCCCTGGCACATCGAGCCGATGAGCGCGAGCACAATGCCGCGCAAACGGTGGGGGTGTTCTTGCTCGTCGGCCTTCACCGACCTCCTTTCCATGATGACCCAGGCAACGCCGCCAATGGTGACGGCGATGCCGATCATGGCCGGCCAGGCCAGCGTCTCACCCAGCACCATCCACCCAAGCACGGCCGCCCAGATCGGGGCCGTGCTCATGAGCAGCAGGCTCAGCCGCGGCCCGATGTCGACGAACGCCGTGAACAGCGCCTGGTCGCCGATGACGATGCCGATGAGCGAGGACAGCGCGAGCAGCAAGAGCTGGCGATCGTTCAGAGCCGGCCACCAGTCGCCGCTCGTGAAGAACACCATCAGCGTCAGCAGCACGATGGCGACGTACAGCCGCAGCCCGTTGACCAGCGTCGGCCCGATCCGCCGCCCGCCAGCCGCAAAGCACAGGCTTGTGAGCGCCCACAGCAGGCTGGTGACCAGCCCGGCGGCGAAGCCGGCGTAAAAGGTGGCGTCCAAGGGCGGGAACTCCGGCGATCGGGCGGTGGGCCCGGCTGAGGGCGAATCGGGAGCATAGAACAGGACGACGCATCCGGGCCTCGCCCTATTGGTTTACGCAGGGAGATTGCATGTCACTGCTTACTCGTATGTTCTTCGCGTGTGTACTGGCGGGAGTCGCCGCGATTGGCGGAGGTTGCACGATCGGCCCGTATGGCTCCCCGATCCCACCGAGTTCGATGCAGGCCGCAGCCAAATCGCATCCCGACGCCCGCTTCTTTGACGGTCAATCCGGAGAAAAGCTGCACAACCGGGATGTGTTTGAAAAGGTCAAGCGTGCCGACGTCGTCGTCTTCGGCGAACTCCACGGCCACCCCGTCGGTCTGCCCGTCGCCGCCGCCATCTGGGAGGACATGCTCCGTGTTCGTGACCGCGACGAGACTCCTGCCCTGCTCCTCGAGTTCTTCGAGCGCGACCAGCAGCTGGCCATCGACGAGTACCTCGGCGGCATGATCGACAAAGAGACGTTCATCAAGGACGCGGGCCGCAGCGCGTCGAACTTCCCCGACGCGCACCAGGCGATGTTCAACGCGACCAAGGAGGCCGGCGGCGTGGTCATCGCTGCAAACGCGCCGCGTCGTTATGTCCGCCTGGCGCGCACGGAGGGCTACGACCGCCTTCGGGCGATGTCGCCCGCGCAGCAAGCCACGTTCGAGCTGCCACCGACCGAACACGGGCCCGAGGCCTACCGCGCGCGCTTCGTGGAGATCATGGGCGGCATGCGATCCGCCAGTGGCTCGGGCAAGGAAGGCGCCAGCGAGCCGCGGCCGGGCATGAGCGTGATGGACTTCCTCCGCGCCCAGCTCGTGTGGGACGCAACGATGGCCGACAGCGTCGCCGACGCGCTCAAGGCCGGCCATGAACCCGTCGCGCTCGTCATCGGCCGCTTCCACGTCGGTTTCGACGGCGCCACGGTCGAGTACATCCGCCGCACCAGGCCTGGCGCCGATGTTCTCACGATCGTGATCGTCGATAGCTGGAGCGATGAGCTGGCCGAGGAAGACCGGGGCCGTGGCGACATCGTGATCTACGCCGGGCCCATCGATCGGGGCGAGCCCGCCGGCGCAAGCGAGAGCGAAGACTGAGCATGCGCACGCGCAACACCGCGCGCGTCATCCTCATCGACGAGCACGACCGCGTGCTGCTGGTCAAGTACCACGAGCAGACACCATCGGACCCCAAGCTCACCGGGCCGATGTCGTTCTGGGTGCCACCGTGCGGTGGCGTGCACGAAGGCGAGACATTCGAGGCGGCCATCATTCGTGAGATCGCAGAAGAAACCGGGATCGAGCTCGCGGGCGATCTTCCGTGGATCTGGACGCGCGATCACGAGCTCATGCACAGCGGCGAACTGAAGCACTTCCACGAACGGTACTTCGTCTCGCGCATCCAGGCACACGCCACACTGCACAACAGCACGGACGAGCCAATCATCGACATGCGCTGGTGGGCGCTCGATGACATCGCGAGATCCGGCGAGACCTTCTTCCCCCAGGGCCTGGCAGAACTCTTGGTTCCAGTGCTCGAAGGGAGACCGCCCGCATCACCGATCGCGATCTAGCCGCGGTGCAACGCCTCGGCGACCACCTCGATCAGCGTCTCGGGCTCGGGCAATCGCCCCGGCCCGACATGCCGGCACGCCTGCCAGCCGCTCTCGGCGTCGAGCACGTGGTACCCGTCGTCACGCAGCTGCGCAAGATTCCGCTGCGTGGTCGGCTGCGCCAGCATCACGCTGTTCATTGAGGGCGCGAGAAGCACCGTCGTGTTCGTTCGATCGATCGCGCTCAAGATCAGCGTCACCGGATCGCTCGCGTGCCCGTGCGCCAAACGCGCGAGGCAGTCCATCGAGCACGGCGCGATCAGCGCGACCTCGGTTCGGTCGGCAAGGTTGATGTGCTGCACGTCGCCCGGGTCGTGATGGCCCCAGATGCCAGTCACAACCGGGTGCCCGCTCAGCGCCTCGAACGTCAGCGGCGTCACGAACTTCGCGGCCGCCTCGGTCATGGCAACGCGAACATCGCAGCCGCGCTGGCTCAGGCGGCTGACAACGGTGGCGGTCTTGTACGCGGCGATCCCACCCGTCACGCCGACGAGCACGCGGCGGCCGGCGAGATCGGGAGTCGGTGCGTCAGCCATCGCGATGGGGTGTTAGAGCAGCGCCTCTTGCGAGCGCGTCGGCGCGGGCGGCAGCTCTTCGGCCGCCATCGGCTCGATCCACTCCAGCGTGATCTTGTCCTGCATGATCTCCTCGATCACAACCTCGAGGTCGCTGCGGCCGTTGCGGTCGACCAGCGGGCGCGAGCCGTCGAGCAGCTCGACGAGCCGGCGCTGGATGAGCACGGTCAGCTTGAAGCGGCCGCCGACCTTCTCGGCGATCTCGTTGCTCTTGAGGGCTTCGATCATGGGCGTGGGGGCTCCAATAACGAGACGGGGGCAGCCCGCGTCCGGACGGCCGGACGCGTGATCGGCTTTCCATCAACGCGAGAGCAAGTCTAGGCCTGTCCCTAGTCGGGCGGGCCGCTACCATCGGCTCAACGCGGCCGGGCAACCAGCCCAAGCAGGACGCGATATCGAACGAAACTTGGCCAAGCGAACCCACCAGCGGCAAGGAGGCGGGGGTGTCGAGCAGCGTGATCGAAGTCAAGAAGGGCGATCGGGTCCGCCTCGCGACGAGGCCCGAGTGGGGGCACGGCGAGGTGCTCTCGGTTATCTCCACCATCGTCGACAACGAGCCGACCAGGAAGGTCCGCATCCGCTTCGCCCGGGCCGGCGTGCGCGAGGTCATCGACTCGCCCTCGCTCACCCACGACGAGGACGGCCCGGTCAACATGGACCCCGCCGCCCTCAACGAGCGGATGACCACGCTGCCCCAGCCGCTGCGGGACCCGCTGCGAAGCAACGCCGACCGATTCCGTGAGACTGGGGCCATGTTCCGCTTCAACGGCCGCGGCGGCTCGCTCATCGACTGGGCGGCCACGCAGACGGGGCTGGTCGATCCGTTATCGGCCCTGCCCCGCCACGAGATCGAGGACGCCTTCGCCCGCTTCCGCCGCTCGCTCGAGGAGCACCTGTGGTCGCTGGGCCGCCAGATGAAGCAGGAGAACGAGGCCGAGTTCCGCCGCATCGCGTTGCAGATGCCCGACGACGCCCAGTCCGTGTTGCGCGGACGCAACGCCCGCCGTTGAGCCCGGGCAACGGCCCGCACCAGCGTCCGGCCTTGCCCAGTTTCGCCGATCCGCACAGATGGACCGAGAATCCGCCCTAGGCAGCCCTGGGGCGTTTTTTATTGGACCATTGCAGTTTTCTGGCACGCCGGCCCGCTTTGGGCGCGGCGGTTGTACTTGTCCCCACAAGGCCGCGGGGGCGGACAGCTCAAGAAACAGAGAATCGGAGGCAGCCATGAACGATCGCGACTTCCACGCACGCCTGGGCGAACTGCTCACCAAGATCAACGACATGCCCGAGGGCGAGCGCGATCGCCTCCGCAAGCTGGCGGACGAGACCAAGGGCCGCCATGACCGCGTGAAGAAGGCCATCGGCGAGATGCAGGAGTCCCTCGACTACCTGCGCCTGAGCGTGAAGTACCTCGTGTTCGATCTCGAGGCCACCCGCCGCGAGAACCGCTACCTCAAGGAAATGCTCGCCCGCTCGGCCGGCGACGAGAGCTCCGAGTAAGCGACACACCCAGGGCTCTCACGCCGAAAGGCATGAGCGCACCATTGCAACCAACTGATTGCAGCCCTCCGCACGCCCGGTCTGGACGCAGGCCGGGCGTTGCTTTTTTTGTGTCGTGGGCACTGTCATGCCTGATTCGGTTTGTACTTGTGCTTCGGTCGCGCGTGCGCCTCGGGTATCAAATGCGATTGGCATAGTCGACGAAGTAGTAGATGGAGATAGCGAGCGCGGTAAGGCATATGAGCAATAGCAACAAGGCAGCAATGAGCCCGTTTCGTCCCCGCCTGGCAATCGAGATCGTCATCCAGAGCATAAAGAGAGATATCGCGCTCCAAAAGGGTGGAGGCAGAACCATACCTGAAATCGGGATGGGTACATTCTTCGAAAGCACATCATGCTGCCACCACGCTTGCATGGATATCGCGATCACAGCGCCACAAACCCCACACACCAAGGCCTGGGGGTTTAACACCCATAGACCTCCTTGCTGAGTACGTTCGGGCTTCGTGGTCACTCTTTGCTCCCGAATGGGTCGGCTAGCGATCGGGACTAGGTTGTTGCACGAGACACACTCACGGTGCATGGAATCGTTGGCCCGATCGGCTGCCGCCATGTCTTGAATTCTGTGCTAGGAGCAATTGACAGCCTTCTAAGCACGCACGAGCTAATTCGTCTGTGTATATGTACGCCCGACTCAAAGAGAAAGCGCGTCAGGCTGTTTATGACAGCTCCAATTAGGCACTGACACAAGTGAGCTCACGCCAAAGAGCTTAAGCGGACGCCATTTCTACCATCAAATGGCAACGAACTGATTCGAGCCCGGTACTTGCCCGGTCTGGACGCAGGCCGGGCGTTGCTCCATTGGGTGAGTCAGAACCCGCGGCTCTTCGCGATCCGGAACAGCTCGATCACGTCGACGATCAGCGACACGCCGCCGTCTTCGCGGACGGTGGCACCGCTGACGGCGCTGGGCTCGTCGTGCATCTCGCCGAGTGGCTTGACCACGATCTCGCGCTGGCCGATGAGCTCGCTGACCATCAGGCCCAGGCGGCGATGTCCGCTGTGCATGACCACGGCGAACGGCGCGTCCTCGCGCTGGCCGTCGGGCACATCGAAGATGTTGTTCGCCTGGATGAGCGGCAGCACGTCGTCGCGCAAACGCATGACGGGGTGCTCGCGGATGGTCGAGAGCTGCTCGTCGGTGGGGCGGACGATCTCGACGATGTTGGACAGCGGAACGGCGTACCGCTCCGAGCCGACGCGCACCATCATGGCCTGCATGATGGCGATCGTCAGCGGGATGGCGACGGTGAGTGTCGTGCCCTTGCCCTTCTCGCTGTCGATCGACAGCGTGCCCTTGAGCTTTTCGATGTTTGTGCGCACGACGTCCATGCCCACGCCGCGGCCCGACAGGTCGCTGACCTGGTCGGCCGTGGAGAATCCGGCTTCGAGGATGTAGCGGAAGACTTCGCTGTCGGTCTTGCTGGCGATCTCGGCTTCTGTCGCCAAGCCGCGCTCGACGGCCTTGGCGCCGATGACCTCGCGGTCGAGGCCCTTGCCATCGTCGGCAATCTGCACTTGCACGAAGGAGCCCTCGTGGCTCGCGGTCAGGCGGATGGTGCCCTCTTCGGGCTTGCCCGCCGCAGCACGGACGTCGGGCATCTCGATGCCGTGGTCGCCGCTGTTGCGCAGGATGTGCACGAGCGGGTCGCCGAGCTCTTCGATGACAGACTTATCGACCTCGGTGTCGCCGCCCTCGACGACGAGGCGGATCTTCTTGTTGGTCTTGCCCGCCAGGTCGCGGATGAGCCTTGGGTACTTGCCGAAGAGCTTGTCCAGCGGCTGCATGCGCGTGCGCATGACGGCGACCTGGATGTCACCCGCCACGCGATCGAGCGCGGCCGAGGCGCCGATCAGGTGCTCGCCGAGTTCCTGGTCGGCGTGCTGCGCGAGCGATTCGTCGGCCTGGCGAGAGAGCGCGCCGATGCGGTTCTTCTGGAGCACAAGTTCGCCGACGAGGTTCATCAGCGTCTCGAGGCGACCGACCTCGACTCGGACGGTCTGCTCCACGACCGGGCGTCCGCCCGACTCCTTGCCCTCGGCCTTCTTCGGCTCGGGCTTGGAGTCCTTGGGAGCGGGCGTGGGATCTGCCGCGACGGCGGGCTCGGTGGATGCGGGTTCCGCTGGCGTTGTTGTCTCGGCCGGGGCGGTGGCCTCGGGCTCTTGTGGCGTCGCGGCGCTCTCGGTGTCTGAGGATCCCAGGATTCCGTCGACTGCCATCGTGTCCTTCACCGACGCGTTGGCGGGGAGCTGGTCCTCGGATTCGATGCTGCCGCCATCAACGAGCACGCGGATGCGCTCGCAGAGCGTCTCGACCTGCCAGATGTGGCGCTCGCCGGAGGCCAGGGCCTCGGCTTGGTCTCCCAGCACGTACAGGGCGGTCCGGAATCGGGGGAGGAACTGGTCGTACGCCGCCGCGAGGGTGTTCGCGCCGTGCTCGCCGGCCTCCTCGATCACCCGGGCCAGATCCGTCATGTCCTGGAAGTCGAAGAAATCGACGGCCTTGCACAGCTCGCTGCCGATCCCACCGATCTCCGCGAACGCGGCGTCTGCCCCGTGCTCGAGCTTGTCGATCGCCTCGGCCAGGTGCTTCAGGCTGGTTTGGACGTCGTCGACAAGGAAGTCGAGAAGTGCGGCCTTGTTGTCCGGCAGGTCGAGCGGCTCGGTCGTGTAGCCGTTGCCCGAGTCGCTCGCCGACGAGACGTCAGCCGATACCGACTCGGCCTCGGCTTCTTCCGGATCGCCCGAACCCAGGTTGGCCAGGCGATCGACCAGCGTCGGATCGGCCTCGGTGAGATCCGTGTTGCCCGCGTTGAGTTCGTCAAACTGGGTGCGAAGCGCGTCCGTGGCGGCCAAGAGATCGTCCATCACCTCGGGTGTGATGGAGAGCTTGCCGCTCCGTGCCGCGTTTAGCGCAGTCTCGGAGGCGTGCGCAATCGCGACCAGCGGCGTCAGCGCCAGGAACGAGGCACTCCACTTGATCGTGTGGAGCGCACGGAAGATCGTATTGATAAGGTCGAGGTCATCGCACGCCTGCTCGAGCGAAACCAGATCGCCCTCGAGTTGCTCGAGAAGCTCGCCAGATTCGGTGAGGAAGTCCTGGATGATCTCTGAGTCGAAGCCGCCGATCTGCACTTTTCTTCTCCTGCCCTTGGCGTTCAGGCCTTGCGATAGCAGAACCCACTCCGCTCCGAGCGTGCCACGAAGGGCGCGTCCTCGGGGCGAACGATCTCGGAGTGACCGATGAACAGCGTGCCGTCTTCGGCGAGCTGGTCGTGGAAGGTCCGCAGCACCTGCTTCTTCATGTCGTCGTCGAAGTAGATCATCGCGTTGCGACAGAAGATGATGTCCCAAGTGCCGTGGCGCTTGGCGGCCATCCGGTCCTTGAGGTTGTGCAGCTCGAAGCCGACCATCTGGCGGATCTCATCGCTGAGAACCCACTGGTTGCCCTTCTGCGTGAAGTACTTGCGCTTGATGAGGTCGGGTGTTGTGCGGACGGCGTAATCGCTGTACGTTCCGCTGCCGGCGATGTCGAGGCAGCGCTCGGAGATGTCCGTGCCCAGGATCTCGATGTGCCAGTCCGCCAGGCGAACGCCTAACGTCCGGTGCACCATCATCGCCAGCGTGTGGGGCTCCTCGCCCGACGAGCACGCCGCGGACCAGATCCTCAGGCGCTTGGTGTTCTTTCGGGCCTCGAGCATCTCGCCGAGAACGACACGCTCGAAGACCTCGAGCTGGGCGTCGTGGCGGAAGAAGCTGGTCTCGTTGATGGTGATGCGGTTGAACATCTCCTGGAACTCGTCGTTCTGGTACGGGCCCATGCTGAGCAACGCCACGTACTGATCGAAACTCTCGAGCTCGAGCTCACGCAAGCGGTGACCGAGCCGAGACTCGAGCACGTACCGCCGATTCACCTGGAAGCGGATGCCAGAGCGGTCGTAGATGATCTTCGCGAGCGCCTCGAACTCCGACTCGTTGAGCTTTGGCATCGATGCGGTGGATGGCATGGTGTGCGCCTCGGTTTCTGGGCTGGGCCCGTGCGGTCAGGCTTAGGCCTGCATGGATTCGGTGACGTTGTCGATGGCTTCGGCCAGCTGCCCGCTGAGCAGGTGGTCGAGGTCGAGCAGGATCAGCAGCCGGTCGGGCAGCTTGCCAACGCCCGAGATGAACTGGGAGTCGATGGTCGCGACCATGTCGGGGGCCGGCTCCACGATCGAGCGGCTGATGGGCAGCACCTGACGGACGCGGTCGACGATGAAGCCGATGACCCGGCCGTCGACCTCGACGACGATGATGCGGGTCTGGTCGTCTCGCTCGCGCGTTTCCAGGCCGAAACGCTGGCGGAGGTCCATCACCGGGATGATCTTGCCACGCAGGTTGATCACGCCCTCGATCTCGGGCGGCGCCTGCGGCACACGGGTGAGATCCATCATCCGGTTGATCTCTTGCACGGCGAGGATGTCGACGGCAAACTCCTCCTCGGCGATCTCGAAGGTGACCAGCTGCAGGCTGTCGCCGAGCTGAGTCGCGTCGTCGGTGGCGGTCGGGGTCGCAGTTGTCATCGCGGTGGCTCCAGAGTTGGTTTCCGATGGACTCACGCGTCAAAGGCCGGCACGATGCCGCCTCGATCCCTGCTTATCGACCCGCTGCGGGCGCGCGTTCAGTCGCGTCGTGCGAAGTGTGCGAGCTAGGCCGCGGAACGAAGTCCGATAGCACCCAGCGTGTCGGCAAGGCCGCTGGGGTCCAGCGAGGCCGAGCTGATGCCCAGATCGTCTACCGCCTTGGGCATGCCATACACCACGCAGCTGGCTTCCGACTGCGTCAGCACGCTGCCGCCGGCCTTGACCATCTCCTCAGCGCCGTCGGCTCCATCTCGGCCCATGCCGGTGAGCATGATGCCCAGCGCGCCCGAGCCGGCGACCTTGGCCGCACCGCTGAAGAGCACATCGACACTCGGCTTGTAGAGGTGTTCCACCGGCTCGTCGCTGGTCGTGAGGATGATCGAGCCGGCCGGGCTGCGCTTCATGTGCGTGTGGGTGCCGCCCGGCGCGATGTACACGACGCCGCGCTCACATGTTGTGCGGCCCTCGACGTGGCGCACATCGAGCCCGGTAACCTCGCGCAGCCTGCTGGACATGCGCTCGGTGAAGGGGCGTGGCATGTGCTGGGCGACGACCACGGGCATGCGAAAGCCGGGCTTGAGCGCCATGAGGAGTTGCTCCAGCACCGGGGGCCCGCCGGTTGACGACCCGATGACCAGGAGCGTCGGCTTGAGATCTCGCCAGATGCTCGCGGAATCCGGACGCTTGATCGACCCCGCGGTTGCGGCTTGCGTGCTCGATGCCTTGAGCGTGCGGCGGCGCCGGGCGCTCTGTCCGATAGCCAGCACCTTCTCGATGAGCTCGGGGCCCATGTTGCCCATGCCCGAGCCGGGTGGTGCCTTGGCGATGACATCCGCCGCGCCCGCAGCGAGCGCCCGCAGGGCGGCATCGCTGCCCTCGGCGGTCAGGCTCGAGCACATGAGCACCGCGGGCGCATCGGGGAGCTTGACGATCTCCTCCAGGGCGCCGATTCCATCGAGGACGGGCATTTCCACGTCCAGCGTGACGACGTCGGGCTTCAGCGTGCGAGCCTGCTTGATCGCCTCGCGACCGTCCTGGGCCTCGCCGACCACGGTGATCTTGGGATCCGCCTGGAGCACTCGCTTCAGGGCCGAACGCATGAACTTCGAGTCATCCACGATCAGAATGCGCACCGAGCTTCTCCTCACGGCATGGCCGCGGATGGGGTTTGGTAAAACCACCAGGAGAATCGGCCGATCGGCACGGCTTGTTGAGCTTGGATGGAATGGTGGGAGACGACCTAAGTCGCCGAGGGAAATGCCCAGGAGAGGACTCGAACCTCCACCCCGTTGCCGGGACTACCACCTCAAGGTAGCGCGTCTGCCAGTTCCGCCACCTGGGCTAGGGGCGAGGCCGGGAAACCCGGCGCGGGGTGAGCATAGCGACCGATCCAACGGCTGTCGAGCGTACCATTGCTTGCCGGGTCGATGTACGTCTGATTCCGATCCGAGCATTCCGTTTCAGGGCACCGAGTGGAGGATCCATGTCCCAGCCAGGTTCGACACCAGATATCGCACCCGCGAGCTTCACCGCCTTGCTCGAGCAGTTGCGGGATCGTGCGGACTCCGCCGGGGTCTTTGGCGAGTGTGCCGTGCTCGATGGTCGCCTGGAGTGCAAGGCCGACGGCTCGGCCGAGGACGCGTGGTATCGGGTGTGCTGGGACGGCGGCCGCGTCTGGGTCAGCCTTGAGATGAGCGACCGCTGGCAGAGCGAGTCCATCGAGGCCGACTTGGTGCACACGGGGGACAAGCTCGACGAACTGCTGGAGGAGGAGATGGTCGAGCTCGGCTATGAGGGCGCTCGGCCGTCTTTCGAGCACTTCCGCTCGGACGACATGCTCTTCGTGTTCCGCACCCCCGTCTCGATGCCCGCCGATGCGATGACTGACGCGAAGACCGTCGACGACGTTGCTTTGGTGCTGCTCGGCTACGAGGCGTGCTTCCGCCAATTGGGCGACATGGATGCGGAGAACAGCGAGGACGAGTGAGGGTTCCAGCCTCGCATTCAACACGATGGGGCAGTAGCAGGGCGCTGTCGCCTCCGCCGCGCTCCATTTGGCAACCACGATAAAACGGCCGCTGGAGGTCCCCCCTCAGCGGCCTGCTATTGCTCCGTGCTGTTTGGCTCGACTGAACGCGAGGTGGCTCAGGCCCCGCCAACAACACCGCCGCGGCGGATGTACTCTTCTTCCTCGCGCTGGAGGCGCTCCATGCGCTCCTTCTTCTCAGCCTCGGTCTGGACTTGGGGCTGATACTCGATGACGTTGCCGTCACCGTCGCGGGTGCTCCCGCCGAATGGCGAAGGAATCAAGCCGAATTGCATGGCGAGCACAGCGCCAGCCACCAAGAAAAGGACGCCCGCGATGACGCCCTTAATGACCTTGGGGTCCGGGCCGCCGGAAGACTTCTTCTTCGAGCCTCCGGAATCGCCAACGTCGATGCCGTCGAGTAGGGATGACATGTACCGCCTCCGAAGTTCGGTCGTTTGTTCGTGCCCCCGAGCGGGGGTCGCAGGGCCGCGATGATATCCGAAAGCACGCCCTGCGTATGAGAGTTTAGTCGGTTTTCTACGAAGAGAGAATACGTATTTCAGCGAATCAGGGATGCTAGGGACATCCCTACTATCCAACGTCACGCCGCTGGAACAGCGCGACGGCGAGCGCCAGGAACGCGGCGATCTGGAGCACGGCGTAGATCGCGATCCGTGCCAGGTGGCCAGCCGGAATGTCTCGGTTCTGGGTCACCGCATCGAGCAGCCAGTAATAGTGCATGTTCGGGACCACAGCCCACAGCGTCGCCGACACAGGCTGCACTGTCGTGGGGGTGATGAACACGAAGTCGTCGCGCTCGGGCAAGCGGGCTAGCGGGAGCGGATCTCGCCCGATATTCATGACCTCAAGCGTCTTTTCATCGATCCCTCGGACCATGAGGCCGCTGGGTGAGCCGGGATCGAACAGCCGCGGCGTGTCCGAGAAGTCGCCCTCGAACGGCTGGAAGTTCGTGGAGGTCAGCGCGACCCCGTTTGGGTTGGGCCCGAAGTAGAACGGGTCGCCAACCTCGATTTCCTCGCGCGGCAGTTCGCGGAGCGTGACCTCCATGATGGCCCCGCGCGTTGATGGATCTGGATTGCTGGTCTCAAGCATGCGGGTCTCGAGCACCACGCCGACGATCTCGTTGTTGAAGGCCTGCCGACCCAGGAAGTAGTTCGAGAGCAATCCGCCGACGAACACGCCCGCGCAGATCACGATGGTCATGACCTGGCCGAGGCGGGTCGAGGCCGCCGTCGCCACGGATGCCAAGACCAGGATCGCGAAGACCATCGCCAGGCAGGCGACCACGATCTTGACCGGCAGATCGGTCCGTAACGGCTGGGGCTCCCAGTCCTTCGAGAAGAGCAAGACGCCCAAGTAGGCGAGGAGCACCAGCGGAAGCATGGCCGTGGCCGCCGTCTGGTTGAACGACCAGCCGTACATGTAGTTGGCGGCGGCGGCCAGCACGAGGGACCCGATGACGGCACCAAAGCCGAACAGGACCACGGGCATGTCGAGGTTGTCGGCTGCTGTGGTCATCACCCCATGGCGGATGGCCATGAGCAGGAAGACGAGCATGACAATCGTGGCACCGGTCAACGCACCGGCCACGCCCAGGTACTTGCCGAGGACGACCCACGCCCGAGAGATGGGCTTGCTGACCACCGTGAGCATGGTCTTGCGTTCGATCTCGCTGGACACAACGGCCGTGGCCAGGAATGCCGCCATGACGACGCCGGCCCCGAAGATGGTGGCTAAACCTACGTCCAGCAAGAGTTTGTTGTCGCCGTAGACCTCAGCCGAACTGGTCCGACCCATGCTGAAGGCCGCGGTCCACGTATTGAAGGCCTGCAGGAGCCCGCTGGCCAAGATGAGCAGGATCAGCACCGGCTGGCGGACGCTCTCGACGAAGGTATTGCGAGCAATGGTGAGGATCTGGCTCAGCATGGTCCTTCTTTGGTCCTCGTGAGTGCGGCGGAGTGGAGCGCGGCTCGGCGAGCGGCAGGGACGCGAGGCAATGATTCGCCGCGTGTGGCCTCTGGGGTCGGTCTGTTGGGCGATTTTCTTGCCACCCGTCTCGAACCCTGCGGCCGGGCCGGCGTAGCTGCCGATTGCCGACCCACGTCTTTCTGGGGTTGGCTGCGCCGACGGAGGAATGAGGAGAGCATCGGAATCGCCCGCTGTGGGGTAGATCACCTACCTTCCGCGTGCGAGAATGGGCGGTCTTGGGGTGCGGTGGGCTCGCGGTAGCCGTAGCGCTCCCTCGGCCTGAGTCTGGGCGACACCGTGCGGCTTCGGAGTCTTTGCATGTCGGGCGACTTCAACACCTATCGGCGTGCGGCGAATCACAGCATTCTCGGTCTGGTCTTCCAGGGCGTGTTTGGCGTGGGGCTGCTCTTGTACGGCATCGTCGGCCGGGAGCCGACCGCGGTTACAGGGGCCATCTTCGCCCTCGTGGGCGTCTTCCCATGGATCGTGCTGCTGATCCTCTTCGACCAGCACCGGCGAGAACGCATCGAAGCAATGGAAGCCGAGGCGTTCGCCGCGACCGATGCAGCAACGAGCTCGGTGTTCGATGAAGCCGAGGGCGGGCTGCGTGTTGCCGGGCGGCGGCTCAAGCTCATCCGGACCATCGCCGTTCCCGCAGTTGGGCTCGCGTTTGCCGCCGCGTTGATCCTCGCCGGCTCGCTGCGGATTGGTCCCGGCCGGGAGATGGCCAATCCCGATGAGTTCGTCGCGCCGCAGTTCGAGCTCGTTGGCTTGACGCTCGGCCTCGCGGTCGCGGTCATCGGATTCATGTTCAGCCGCTACACGGCCGGCATGGCCAAGCGGCCGGCGTGGCAGGCGTTGCAAGGCGGCGCGACCGTCGCCGCCGGCACTGCGGTCTTCGGTCTGCTCTTGGGTGTCGGCCACATCGTCGATCAGTTGGGCGCCGATGAGGTCATCCGGGCGATGCTGTACGTGTCGCCGATCCTGCTCGTCGTCTTTGGTGCCGAAGCCGTCCTGAACTTCCTGCTCGAGCTCTATCGGCCGCGGAAGCCCGACGAGGGGTTCCGCCCGCCGTTCGCCTCGCGACTGCTCGGCCCGGTTGCCTCGCCCGAGGTCGTCGCCGAGTCGGTCAGCGGCGCCATCGACTACCAGTTTGGCTACGAGGTGTCGCGCAGCTGGATGTACCAGCTCCTGACGCGGCGGGCGTGGGTGCTCGTGTTGTTCGCCGGCCTGGTGTTCTGGGCCATGTCCGCGTTCGTGGTCGTCAAGCCCGACCAGGTGGGGATCCACACACGCTTCGGCCGCATCGTGGAGGCGAACGTCCAGCCCGGCTTGCGATTCAAGCTGCCGTGGCCGATCGACCGCATCGAGGTCCCCGGCTTCTACGACTACGACGAGGAGCGCGTGCCTCGACTGACCGGCTTCTCGACCGGTGCCGTCCGAGAGATCATGGGCGCGAGCGCGCCGCGGTCGCTCGAGAACGAGGCGTTCCTGTGGTCGAACCTGATGACCGAGGACGAGTCCACGATGCTGGTGCAGCCGGCGCTCGACCAGTTCGAGGTGCTGTCGGACGCGGAGGTGGGCCGAGACCTCAGCCTCATGCGTGTCGAGGTGCCCATTCGCTACACGATCGACGACGTCGAGGCATGGGAGCTCCTGACCCAGGATGCTGCGCACCTGGACATGTTCCACCGCGTGACCCAGAAGGTCGTCATGCGGTACCTCGTCCGCTCGCGCGTCGACGAGTTGCTCGGGCCGAAGCGGGCGTCGATGGCAGAGGAGATCCGCGAGAGGCTCGAGGCCGAGTTCGTCGCGATCAACCCCAAGCAGAACGGCGAGCCCGTCGTTCGCATCCTCTCGGTCGGTGTGTCGGGGGTGGCGCCGCCATCGTCGGTACAGCTGCAGTTCGAGCAGGTCGTGGAGCAGGAGCAGAAGTACCAGGCCCAGCTCAACGCGGCCGAGGCCGACGCGATCCGGACGCTGACGGAGGTCGTCGGATCCGTGGAGCTGGCCGACGAGATCGTCGCGGAGATCGAGGCTCTCGACGCGCTCCAGGCCCAGCGCCAACCGGGGCCGGACGACGAGGACCTCGAAGCGGAGATCCGAGCCCAGGAACTGACGATCGATGCCCTCCTGGCCGAAGCCGGCGGCGAGGCCGCATCGCTGATCGCGATGGCCCAGGCCGAGCGGTGGCAGCGGCACATGGGGCAGTGGGGCGAGGCGCAACTGGCGATCGGCCAAGCCGCCTCGGATCGCGCGAATCGGCCGTACTTCAGGGCCCAGCTGTATCTCGACCGGTTCTTTGAGGCGTTGCAAGGCAAGCGGCTCACGATCGTGCCCGGTGGCCAAGACGTTTCGATGCAGGTCGACCTCAAGCACGGTCGGCAATCAACAAGCATGCTCGAAGACGACTTCCAGTCGTCTGGCGGTGAGTGATCAACGCACGATGTATGGACGGCCCATCAGTGGCCCCAGTCAGCAGGAAGGTATTGCGAAATGCCGAAGCAGAAGTTCATCCTGACGTCCGCTGTGGCGTTCTTGTTCATCGTCGTGCTGCTGGTCTACGCGATGACCTACACGGTGCGGTTCACCGAGGCGGCGGTTGTGACCCGATTCGGCGACGTCCAGACGGAGGCCACCGAGCCGGGTCTGCGGTTCAAGTGGTTCTACCCGGTCGAGGGTGTGACCAAGTACGAGACGACGAACCGCCTGTCCCAGGCTCGCATCGAGACGTACCAGACGCGTGATGACCGCCAGCTGATCGTCGGCGCGTTCGCCATCTGGCGCGTCAAGCCCGAAGAGGTCGGCACGTTCTACCGCCGCTTCAGCAACGCGGGAACGCGTGCGGCCGACCACTATCGGGCGGCGGCCACGCTCGTCGAGGACACGCTGCGGAGCTCGATGTCGGAGATCAGCGCGTACAGCATGAGCGAGCTCTTCACGCCCGTCGAGGGCGCATCACGGCTCGAGGAACTCGAAGGCCGCGTGCTCGCGCAAATGCAGGCGACACTCGAGGGCCAGGGCGAGCGCGCCTTTGGCATCGAGGTCGTAACCGCGGGCATCGCCCGGACCAGCCTGCCGCAGACCACCAGCGAGGCCGCCCTCGAGCGCATGCGTCAGGATCGTGCCCGCATCGTGACCGGCCTCCAGGAGCGCGGCCAGAGCGAGGCGCTCCAGATCCGCTCAACGGCCGAGAGCAACGCCGCGACGATCCTCGAATTCGCGCAGGGGCGTGCTCGCCAGATCCGGGCCCGTGGCGATGAGGAAGCCGCCCGCTACCTCGCCCAGATGACCGAGGTGCCAGGGCTGGCGATCTACCTAAAGAACCTTGAGCTTCTCGAGGACGCGATGTTCAGCCGGGCAACGCTCCTGTTCTCGACCGACACGCCCGGCTTGAACCTGCTCGATCCCGAGCTGTTCCAGGCGGTCGAGCCCGGCGAGATCCCCGGCACCGCGATCTTCACGGGTTCTTCGGACGGCTCCGAGTCGCAGGGGCGTGGCGATGAGTGATACCGGCGGAAGCAACCAGAACGGCGATCCCGCGGGCGGACGCGACTCGCTGGAGTCCATGCTGCCCGCGCTCCGCGAGGAGGCCTCGGCGAAGGCCACCGGCCGCGAGGCGTCGGTGCGCTTGCGCTCGGAGAGCGGCGGCGGTGAGCAGGCCATCAACGACATGCACGCCGCGAATGAGTCACTCGCGGCGGCCTTCCGCACGATGTACCGCGTACTCCAGTTCGCCATTGTTGGCTTGTTGGTGATCTACGGCCTGAGCGGCTTCCGCACGGTCGGGGCCGGCGAGGCGGGCATCAAGGTGGTGTTCGGCCGGCCATCGGCCGAGGTCGTGCCGGCCGGGTTCACGCTGAATTGGCCCTACCCGCTCGGCCAGCTCGTTCGCGTGCAGACCGGCCAGCGGACGATCCAGCTCGAGCAGGAGTTCTGGTTCCGGATGGAGGATCGAGATCAGGGCCGCTCGCTCGAGGATCTGGCGCGAGCGCCACGCAATTCGCTCGATCCGTTGCGTGATGGTTCGCTCATCACGAGCGACCAGAACCTCGTGCACACGCAGTGGACGGTCGTGTACCGGCGCGAGGATCCGCGCGAGTTCGCCAGCAACATCGCGGCGCGGCAAGAAGAACAGATCGTCCGCACGGCGGTCTCTCGAGGGGTCGTCCGGGCGGTCTCCACAACGGCCATCGACGATCTGCTGCGTGAGACGGTCGCGGCTGGTGGTGTGGCGAGCCGCGCGCAGCGCATCGCCCAGGAAATGCTGGAGGACATCGATGCCGGCCTCGTGGTCGAGCAGCTGACCATGCGAACCCGCACGCCGCCACTCAGCGTGTGGCGGGCGTTCACTGAGGTCCAGACCGCAGAGAGCCAGAGCCAGACGCAGCGCGTGCAGGCCCAGAGCTTCGCCTCTAACGAGCTGAACCGCGTCGCCGGCGCGGCTGCAGAGCCCTTGCTCGCCCAGATCGGCCTGTATGAGCAGGCCATCGAGTTGGGCGAACCCGAGGAGCAAGCGGAGATCCTCGCGACCATCCACGGGCTGCTTGACGGCGAGCCGGTGGAGATCGATGGCGAGATCCAGACCTTCCCGGTGAGCGGTCAGGTCTCGCAAATCCTCAACGAGGCCCAGCGTCAGCGGGTGGAGACCGAGCTCTCGGCCCGACGCATCCTCGCCTTGTATCAGGTCAAGCTGCCGCAGTTCCGTCAGAATCCGGACCTCGTGCTGCAGAGCGACTGGGCCCGCGTGTTCAGCGGTCTGCTGGCTCGCGATACCGTCGAGGTCTTGAAGCTGCCAAGCGGCGCCATCAACCTGCTCGTGAATCCGGATCCGGACATCCGGCGGGCGATCGACGAGATCGCCCAGGAGGAGCTCAACGAGGAGGCGCAGCGTCGTCGTGATCGACGCCAGCGGGAACAGCAGTTCCGCACCGATACGGATCTGCGTGAGCGGCAAGGCTGACCGGTACGGTCGCGGCCAGCGGAAGGTGTGCGCATGACACAAGCGACGATCGAGTCGGCCAAGCCGGAAGGGCGCAGCGACGCCGGGGCGAACGGCTCGGCGAAGCCCGTGGTGGCCGTGCAGGGCCTTTCCAAGACGTTCCGGGACTTCTGGATGCGGCCTCGCGCTCGTGCCGTGGCCGACGTTACGTTTGAGATCAGGCCACACGAGATCTTCGGGCTGCTCGGTCCCAACGGGTCAGGCAAGAGCACGACCATCAAGATCCTTCTCGGCCTACTCAAGCCCACGAAGGGCCGCGTCGCGGTGTTCAGCAAGTCGCCCACCGATGTGATGATCAAGAAGCGGATCGGGTACCTGCCCGAGGAGAGCTATCTCTACCCGTTCCTCACGGCGCGCGAGACGCTGGACTACTACGGTCGCCTGTTCGGGCTCGACCACGGCACCCGCCAGAAGCGCATCGACGAGCTGCTAGAGATGGTCGGCCTCCAGGCCGCCCAGTATCGGCAGGTTCGTGAGTACTCCAAGGGCATGCAGCGCCGCATCGGCTTGGCGCAGGCGTTGATCAACGATCCCGATCTTCTGATCCTCGACGAGCCGACCACCGGCTTGGATCCGATCGGCACGCGCCAGGTGAAGGACCTGATCATCGAGCTGGGCCGGCGCGGCAAGACCGTCTTGCTTTCGAGCCACCTGCTTGCGGACGTGGAGGACGTGGTCGACCGGATGGTCGTGCTCTACGGCGGGCGCATCCGCAAGGAAGGCTCGCGCGAGCAGATGCTCGAGGCGACCGATCGCACCACGATCGAGACCGATCAGCTCGACGAGCAGACCCTCGCCGAGATCGACGAGCTCATCCGGCGCCGCACGGGCGGCACCAAGGCCGTGCAGCGCGTCTCGCACCCTCGCCAGAAGCTCGAAGAGCTGTTCCTTCAGATCGTCGAAGACGCGCAGGCCGAGCGCCTCGAGACCGCCGGCGCCACGCACGGCGGGACGACGGCCGAGTTCTTGCGCGCCGATGGCGATTCCGAGGCTGGGCCAGAGGGTGCCCAGCTCATCAGCGATCTGGTGCGAGAAGAGCCCGAGCCCGAGCCCGAAGAAGCCCAGAAGGCCGAGTCCGAGCCTGAGCCCGAAGCCGTCGATGAGGTCGTGGTCGAGGAGCTACTCGAGCAGGCACCCGAGCGTGAGCCCGAGGTCGTCGACGAGTCGGTGGACCTTGGCGTCATCGACTCTCTGCTCGATGAGTCGACCTCGGACGAAGAGCGACCGAAGGAAGGCGGCCGATGAGCGCACTCTGGGGCCGCATCGACCGGTTGCAGAAGTCGCGCGGTTTCAAGATCGTCGCGTCGGTGCTTGCACTTGTCGTCGTGGTTGCGATTGGCATCGTGTACGTTGCCCAGCTCAATTCTGCGGGCGGCGCGAGCGAGCGGATCGAGTTCTTCGACACCTCAGCCATCGAGGATCCCGAGATCCGGGCGCAGGTCGAACGCCAGCAACGCGTCGTCCAGGACGTGCTCTCACAAGATCGCAGCCCCGCCGCCGTGTCGATCGGGCTGACGGTTGGCCTTGGCGTTGCCCTGATTGTGATCTGGCTCGGCCTCTTGCTGACGTATCTCGCGCTGGGTTTGGGTGTGATGCTTGTGGCGGGGCCGATGCTGCTGCTCTCGTACTACGAGAGAGCGGGGCCGTCCATAGGGGCGCTCGGACGGATCATCGTCGGCGCCGCCGCGCTGACCGTGTGCTTCACGGCGGTGCTGGAGGTCCTTCGGCTGCTGCTGTCCGTGCCGTCGGGCCCGGTGTTCGCGGTCGCGCGCAACGTGCTGGCCGAGGCGGTCCGCATGAAGGTCTCGTTGGTCTTCATCGTGCTGCTTATCTTCGGCCTGGCGGCGGTGCCCATGCTGCTCAACGAGGGCACACCGCTGCGGTATCGCATGCAGGCGTTCCTCCAGTATGGCACGGCGGGCGCGTTCTGGATGATCGCGATCCTCACGCTGCTGCTGTCGGCCGCCACGCTGACGTTCGAGCAGCGCGACAAGATCATCTGGCAGACGATGACCAAGCCGGTCTCGGTGTGGAAGTACTTGCTGGGCAAGTGGCTGGGTGTCATCACGCTCAATGCCGCGTTGCTCGTGGTGTGCGGCTCAGCCATCTTCTTGTTCGCCGAGTACCTGAGGCAGCAGCCCGCCGATGGCGAGCGTGAGGCATACGTCTCCCGCACGGCCGAGACGGGCGGCCCGATCCTGAGCGAGGACCGGCGGATCTTGCACAACCAGGTGTTGCAGGCCCGGAAGGCCCGCGACATCGACGTGCCCATGGCCAAGAACAGCGAGCAATTCGCCGGCATCGTCGATCAGTTCATCGAGCAGCGTGAGGCGTTGGACTCGTTCGACGAGTTGGCTGAGGCGCCACAGTCGCGCAGCAAGGTTGCCGACGATCTGTACAAGGACTACATCTCGCGTTTGCGAGCGATCGATCCGGGCCAGAACAAGACGTACGTCTTCAGCGGGCTTGAGGAGGCTGCCAAGCAGGATGCGCCGCTCCTGCTGCGGTATCGCGTGGAGTCTGGGGCGAATCTGCCCGACGAGTTCTACCGGATCATCTTCGACTTCGGCGGCGGGCTGCGCTTCGATCGCGAGGTCGGCCTGGCCCAGACACTCATCATCGATGACATCCCGCCGGCGGCGATCAACGAGAACGGCCAGCTCGAGCTGACCATCGTCAACGGCGCCGTCATGCAGAACCAGCGTGGCGAGCTTGGCATCATGGCCAACCCAAGGGCGATCTCGTTCCCGCCCGGCGGGCTCGAGCTGAGCTATAGCGTCGGTGGCTATCGGATGAACTTCGTTCGCGTCGTGGCCGTGCTATGGATCAAGCTGGCATTCCTGTCGCTGCTGGCGATCGCCGCATCCACGGCCCTGAGCTTCCCGGTTGCCTGCCTGGTGGCGTTCGGCGCCTTCTTTGCGGCCGAGAGCGCGATGTTCCTCCAAGACTCGATGGAAGTGTACAACCCGTTCTTCGGCGAGGGCATCGGTCCATACATCCTCGCCGTCGTCGAGATCGTCTCTGCCGGCGTGATCTGGATCTTCCGCGTGTACGCCGAGCTGAACCCGATCGAGAGGCTGGTGCAGGGCGAGCACGTGTCCTGGGGTAGCGTGGCCCAGGGCGTTGCCGTGCTGGGGGTGTGGTGCGTGGTCCTGTTCGGCGTGGGGTGGATGGTCTTCCGCTCGCGCGAGCTGGCGATCTATTCGGGCCAATAGGCGATTGGTCGCCGGCGCGACCCGTGGTCGGATTCGTGGCGTAGCAGTTTGGCGGGTCGTGGGTGGCCCGAGATCGACAGGAGGCAACGAGCCATGCCCCAGGGCCGAATGACCCAGCTGATCGCCATCGTCGTGTGCTTTGCGCTTTTTGGGCTTTCGGGCTTCGTCTCGGCAGACCTGACGGCGTCGGCCGGCCGTCACAAGCTCTCGTACACCGAGACCGCCGAGGAGGGCGACCCGCCGCAAGTCGCGCTGGGCATCGCGATGGGCGCGTTCCGCGGGCTCTTCGTGAACATCCTCTGGATCCGCGCCAACGAGCTCAAGGAAGAGGGCAAGTACTACGAAGCGGTCGATCTCGCCCGCGCGATCACGCGCTTGCAACCACGCTTCCCGCAGGTGTGGGCGTTCCACGCCTGGAACATGGCGTACAACATCTCGGTCACGACCAACACGCCGAGCGAGCGTTGGAACTGGGTGAGCCAGGGCATCGATCTGCTGCGCTCTGAGGGCATCGTGCACAACCCCACCGACATGGTGGTGCACAAGGAACTGGCCTGGCTGTTCCTGCACAAGGTGCAGGCGTTCGCCGACGACGCGCACTGGTACTACAAGCTCCAGCTGGCCGCCGAGTGGCACGAGACGCTCGGCCCGCCGCCGATGCCCGATCCCGGTAACAACACGCGCGCCGAGAGGATCGCGCTGTTCGAGGCATGGCTCCAGCCGATCGTGGACGCGCCGTCAACGATGCCCGAGGTTGTTCAGGCCAACCCCAAGGTCGAGGAGCTGGTCGATCGCATCGCGGCTTTAGACTTCGATCCCTCCGGGCAGCGCCTCCTGAGGAACGTCACGCGCGTTCGTGTTGCGAGGGCATCTGCCGTGTGGCCCGAGCTGCGCGACTCGGCCGACGACCGCTTCTTGAACATCACCGAGCTCGTGCACGATCCCGAGTTCGAGCAAGCATGGGCCGACCTGCTCGCCTTCACACGCCGAAGGGTGCTCACCGAGAGGTACAATATGGAGCCGCGGCGCATGCTGCGGTATACGAGCACCTACGGCCCGCTCGATTGGCGCCACCCCGCGAGCCACGCGCTCTACTGGGGGCAGAAGGGTGTCGAGGGCGCCATGACGCGCTTCGACTTCGTGAACAGCCAGAACTACGACTTCATCAACACCGATCGCATGGTCGTGCACTCCATCCAGGAGCTGTGGCGCACCGGCAATCTCTGGTTCGACTACAACGGCATGATGCTCAATCGAGACCAGCAGCCGTTCTATCTCGGTATTCCCGACACGGCCTACATCCCCGTCTACGGCGAGATCCTCGGTGACGTGAGCGAGCGCAGCTACTACGAGGGCGACGAGCGGGCCTACAGCTCTTACGCGGCCGGCTACGAGAACTTCATGAAGGACGCCATCCGCTTCGTGTATCGCCGCGGCCAGCGAGAGATCGCCAATCGCATGAAGAACGAACTGGCGACCTTCGAGTTCGCCAACCTGAACGACGCCCGGCGGGCCCAGTGGCTCGCCCAGGACATCGATCGGTTCGTGCAGGCGGAGGTCGCGGATCGCATCGGCTCGCCGTCGGTGGCGCTGCAGGAGGTCACCGGCTCGCTCCAAGAGGCGATCCTGACCGGCCTCGTCGGCGGCGATACAGATGTCTTCGAGTCGGCGATGGGTTATGCCCAGCAGTTCCACGCTGCGTACCTGACACAGCAGCTGCGTGAGAATGCGCAGGGCGGCATCGGTCGCATGGAGTTCCTCGACCGCCGGTTCGACTTCGTAGCCGGCCAGGTCTTCGCCAGCATCCTGCCGATGCTCGACATCGATCTTGCGCAGCAGGCCTATTACAACGCCCCCGAGGACATGCGTCGCTGGGCCTACGACGAGCTCGTCATGCGATTCCGCCCGGTCTTCGACGATGAGGAGGGCAACCCGCTGGTCGAGGGGCGAGGCTTCGACGCGGTGTTCCCCGAGCCGGCTGGAATGCCCCAGTTCCGCGAGATGGTCGATCGCGAGTTCAATTCGAGGCGACGCGACCTGCAGCGTGAGCTGAAGTAGCGGGGCGGCAAGCGCTTCATTCGCGTGTCAATAGCTCCAGGGCCGTCGCGTACCGCTCGGCGGTCTGCGCGACGATCTCGCTGGGCAGCTCGGGCCCGGGGTCGCTCTTGTCCCAACGCCCGGCCTTCACGAGGCCGTCCAGATACTCACGCACGAACTGCTTGTCGAAGCTCGGCTGGCTGTGCCCCGGCTCGAATTGATCGGCCGGCCAGAACCGAGAGCTGTCGGGCGTCAGCACCTCGTCGGCCAGCATCGGTGAACGATCGCCGCCCTGGCGATCGAGCGGGAAGGCAAACTCGAACTTCGTGTCCGCCTGGATGATGCCGCGAGAGAGCGCGTGCGCGGCGGCGGCCGTGTAGATCGCCAGCGAACGGTCCCGCAGCTCGGCGACGAGGTCGGCTCCGAGCAAGGCCGAAGCCGCCTCAATGGAGATGGGCTCGTCGTGCTCGGGCGGCTCGGCCTTGGTGCTCGGCGTGAAGATGGGCTCGGGCAGCCGGTCGCACTGGCGGAGGCCAGCTGGTAGTTCTACACCGCTTACGGCACCGGTTGCGGTGTAATCGCGCCACCCCGAGCCCTCGAGGTACCCACGTACGACGCACTCCAGCCGGACGATCTCGCCGCGTCTGGCGATCGTGGTTCGCCCCGCGAGTGCTGAGGCATCCGTCGCGCCGTCGATGCCGAACGCAGACCCGGGAAGCTCGGGCGTGTCGCTCAGGAAGTGCGTGGGCCCCAAGGCCCGGGACTCGAGCCACCGGAACCACCACGAGGACAGCGCGGTGAGCACCGCACCCTTTCCAGGGATCGGGGTTGGCAGCACAACGTCGAAGGCCGACAGCCGGTCGGTGGCGATGATCGCAACCTGGCCGCCGCCCAGGTCGTACACCTCGCGGACCTTGCCCCGATGGAGGAGTGGGAGGGCAAGGCGGGTCTGGGCTATGGTGGGGCCCCCGGCCGGCTCGGTGTGTGGCATGGCCGTATCGTAGAGCGATGGGCCGGACGGCTGGCGAGGCCGATTCGTGATCGGCGGCCCAGGGTGGAGAGAATCCGGCCTCATGCTGAAGTTCTTGGTGCATCGCGATGGAGGCCCGGCCGAAGGCTGGCCGCTGGCCCACGCGGGCATCATCGCGCCCGATGGCTCGACCGCCCCCGGTGAGATCCGCATCACCCACGGCGAGCTCACGGTGGTCCCCAAGGATCAGGGGCCGGTCTCGCTGGAGATCCTCTTCCCGCTCTCCGAGAGCGATGCCAACACCAAGGCCGACCGGAAGTTGTTGCTGACCACAACGCTGCTGCCGCAGCGCGACCGACCGTACTTGCTCTCGCTCGAGCTCGCACGCAAGCAGCTGATGCGCTTCCTCAACGCGCTCGAGGAGTGGAACCTGGCCATGCTGCCGGCCGACCACGAGGCGATTCGTACCTTCGAGCGCGCCCGCGAGGACTTCTCTTCGGCGCTCGTCTCCTGGCGCAGCGTCGAGGGCCACGGCGCTCAGCCGGACGATCCCGCTTTGGTGACGGCCGAGTCCAAGGCCCGCCGGGCGCTCATCGACGCTTCGGATGCCGGCGAGCTGCTGGTGCGCGAGGCGGCGGGGCAGGGGCTCAAGGCCCGCGCCGATGGCTCGTGGTTCAGCGATGCCATGGCGCGCGCCGAGCGGTCCATCGGCCGGCCGGCGGGCAAGGCGATCGCCGTTGTCAAGGCACCCGAGGCGCACGGGGTGACGCTTGCTGGCGTCGCTCGCGTGGGAGGCGCCGTAGACCCACGGGTGTTCGCCGAGCCCGGGCAAGCCGCGCTCGTGAAGTCGGCCGACTTCGTAACGGTGCCGATGCCGTGGTCCGCCGTCGAGCCCGACGAGGGCAAGTACCAGTTCGCGACGACCGACCGCTGGATCGAGTGGGCGGTGCGCAAGGCCAAGCTTCCCGTGGTGGTCGGCCCCGTGCTCGACTTCGCGCCTGGCATGCTGCCCGAGTGGTTGTTTATCTGGGAGAACGACCACGAGACGCTGCGCGAGCTGGTGTACGAGCACATGCGGCAGGTCGTCACGCGATACCGGCGCACCGCCCAGTGGTGGACGCTCGCCAGCGCCCTGGGCGTCGAGGGCGCGTTGTCGCTCAGATTTGAACAGATCGCCGACCTGCTCCGTGTCGCATCGACCGTCACCCGAAAGCTCCATCCCCAGGGCCGCGTGCAGATCGAGATCACCGACCCGTTCGCGCTGTACGCCGCACGCACCCCACGGTCGGTCCCGCCGCTGTTGCTCGGTGAGCTCATCGCCCAGAGTGGCACGCACGTCGACGCCATCGGCCTTCGCGTGGACCTCACGGATCCGGGCGTCGCCGGCGTTGCGCGCGACACGATGGCCTTCTCAGAGATCCTCGACCGCTACGCCGGCCTCGATCGTCCGGTGTCCGTGACGTTCGCCACCTGCCCTTCAGTGTCCACCGAACAAGAGCGCGAGCAGGGCACCTGGGACGGGCCTTGGTCACCCGCATCACAGGCCGAGTGGATCACGCGAGTGTTCGCCGTTGCTGCTGCCAAGCCCTACGTGCACTCCATCTGCTGGGGCCTGGTACAGGACACGCCGAAGTCGATCGCCGGCGCGGGCCTCGTCGATGCGCAGGGCGCTGCTCGCCCGTCGCTCTCGGCACTCGCGCACCTGCGTGAGTCCGTTCGCGCCGGTCGGCAGGCCGAGGCATGACCTACCACCCGACCACGCACGGCGCACGTTGGGTCGCGGCGTTGCTGGTCTCGGGGGTCGGTCTGGCGGGTCTGGGATACAGCCTCGCGACGCGGCCAACGCCCGCACCGAATCCGGTCGTGTTCCTGACCGAGCCGGCAGAACCGCGCACCGGGCCGATCGACTCTGGATCCCAGCGCACGAGTGCGTCGACCAAGCCGCGGCTCCCGGCTGCCGACGAAGACGCCGAGCCTTCCACCGCCGATGTTCCGACGAGCTCTGGATTGCTCATCGACCTCAATGCCGCGCCGGCGACGCAACTCGAACTCCTGCCGGGCATCGGCCCCGCCCGCGCCGCGGCCATCGTCGCCAACCGCCAGGCTTTGGGCCCATTCCAAACCATCGACGATCTTGAACGCATCCGCGGTATCGGCCCTGCCACCGTCGAGGGTTTACGCCCGTTCGTGACGCTCGGGCTGGCGGGCGAGGGCGGCTGATCCGCTATCATCTCCCCGCGCTTGCACGAGTTGCTCGAACAACTCGGCGGACTCGATGCGTTGACCCAGGCCATCCGCGGCCAGGGACGGCCACGCGTGCGCGGCGCGATCGGGGCGTCGCCCAGCTTCACTGCGGCGGCCCTCGCGAACTCGCTCGAGCGCCCGGTGGTGCTCATCCACGCCCACGTTGAGGACGCCCAGCATGCCGCCGACGAGATGGAGGGCCTGGGCCTTCAGGTCGTGGAGTTGCCCGCCATCGAGGCCGAGGCGACCGCCCAAACCCTGGCCGGCCGCGTTGCGGCGGTGCGGCGCGTGCAGACGCTCAGCGACCAGGGTGGTCCTTTCGCGATCGTGGGTTCGATCCACGCGTGGATGCAAGCCGCGCCAGCGGCCGATGCGATCGATGCGCTGAGCCGGATGGTGCGCAAGGGCGATCGTGTCGATCCGACCGAACTCGCACGCTGGCTGGGCGAGGCGGGGTACGACCGTGTCGACGCGGTCGAAGAACCGGGCCAGTTCGCCCAGCGCGGCGGCATCGTCGACGTGTTTCCCGCCGCGCCCGGTGCCGATCAGGACAGCGCCGTGCCCGTCCGGCTGGACTTCTTTGGCGATGAGGTCGATCGCCTCGCCGAGATCGACGTGCAGAGCCTGGCGAGCGTGTCGGCGTTGGACTCGGTCGAGCTTCCCGCAGCGTCTGAATCCGAGGGCGCGCCGACCGAGGGCGTGTGCTTCCTCGAGCATTGCCCAAAAGACGGATTCGGACTCTTGATCGAGACGCTCGAGGTGAGCGAGCAGGGGCGCGGTTACTTCGAGCGTGTGAAGGCCGACTCGGGGATCATCGCGCACACCGACGTGGTCAAGCAAGCCCAGAAACGCCTGCACGCCTTCGCCGAGCTGAACCAATACTCAAGCACGGGCGACGCCGAGGAGATCTCGCTGCCCATCGAGCGGCCGCCGGACTTCCGCGGTGAGGCGGGCACGAGCGCGATCGATGCGATCACGGCGGTGGGGGCGTGGGCGAGCAGTGAGAATGCGCGGGTGCTCGTGCCGTGCGCGACGCCCGGCGAGATCAGCCGCCTCGGCGAGCTCATGGCCGAGGCGGGTGTCAAGAACCTCGAACCCTGGCACGCCGCCATCGCGCATGGGTTCGTATGGCGTCAAGAAAACACGCTCGCCGTGCTGCCGCTGCACGAGCTGCTCGGTCGTGCGCCAGTGCGTCGTCGGCACGCGCGGCTGAAGGGCCACCGCACGGTCGACGCGTTCCTCGATTTCGCGCCCGGCGATCATGTCGTGCATGCCGATCATGGCATCGCGAGGTTCATCGGCCTGAACCTCATGGCAATCGAAGGCTCGGGTTCACGAACGAGCAAGGGTGGCAAGAAGGGCGTAAAGAAGAAGCGGACGGACGATCCGAACGTCGAGGAGTTCTTGACGCTCGAGTTCAAGGACAAGGCCCGTTTGCACGTGCCGGCAACGCAGATCGACCTCGTGCAGAAGTACGTCGGCGGGTTCAGCGGCTCGCCGCCGCTCAGCCAGCTCGGCGGGCAGCGTTGGAAGGGCCAAAAGCAGAAGGTCGCCGAGTCGGTGAAGGACCTTGCCGGTGAGCTGCTCCGCGTACGCGCCGCGCGTGAGGCGAGCCCTGGCATCTCGTACCCAGCCGACACCACGTGGCAGATGGAGTTCGAGGCCGAATTCCCGTACCAAGAGACCGACGACCAGCTCGCGGCACTCAGCGCCATCAAGCGCGACATGGCCAGCGGGCGCCCGATGGACCGGCTCATCTGCGGCGACGTCGGCTTCGGCAAGACCGAGCTGGCGATCCGAGCCGCCTTCAAGGCCGCCGAGTACGGCAAGCAGGTCGCCGTGCTCGTACCCACGACGGTGCTTGCCGAGCAGCACGAGCGCACGTTCCGCGAGCGCTTTGCGGCCTATCCGTTCCGGGTCGAGAGCATCTCGCGATACAAGACGACCAAGGAGAGCAACGCCACGCTCAAGGCGTTGCGTCAGGGCGAGGTCGACGTCATCATCGGCACGCACCGCCTGCTCAGCAAGGACGTGCGATTCAGCGATCTCGGGATGGTCATCATCGACGAGGAGCAACGCTTCGGCGTCGAGCACAAGGAGAAGCTCCTCCAACTGCGTACCGAGGCCGACGTGCTCACGCTCAGCGCGACGCCCATCCCGCGCACGCTGCACATGGCTATGCTGGGCTTGCGCGACATCTCGAGCCTGACGACGCCGCCGGCCGAGCGGCAGAGCGTGGTCACCGAGGTCATGCCGTTCGATCGATCACGCATCGAGCAGGCCATCGCGCGAGAGCTGGCACGCGAGGGCCAGGTGTTCTTCGTGCACAACCGGGTGAAGGACATCAAGGCGAGGGCCGCCGAGGTCCAGGGGCTGGCTCCTGAGGCCAACATCGTCATCGGCCACGGCCAGATGCCGGGCGGCGAGCTCGAGGAGGTCATGCTCAAGTTCGTGCGCCGCGAGGCGGACATCCTCGTGAGCACGACCATCATCGAGAGCGGCATCGACCAGCCCAGCGCGAACACGATGGTCATCGCCGACGCTGACAACTTCGGATTAGCCGACCTGCACCAGCTCCGCGGACGCGTCGGACGGTCGAGCCGTCGCGCGTACTGCTATTTGCTCTTGCCCGAGGACGGCATCCTGAGCGCGGTCGCCAAGAAGCGTCTGGCCGCCGTCGAGCAGTACGCCATGCTCGGGGCGGGCTTCAAGATCGCGATGCGCGACCTGGAGATCCGCGGCGCGGGCAATCTGCTTGGCTCGGAGCAGTCCGGCCACATCGCCGTTGTCGGGTACGACATGTACTGCCGATTGCTCGAACAGGCCGTCCACGAGATGACCGGCCAGCGTGTCGTGACGCACAGCCGGATCGCGCTGGACGTTGGCCTCAAGGGCTTCATCCCCGAGAGCTACATACCCGGCGATGTGCGCCGAATGGCCGCGTACCGACGCATGGCACTCGCGGCGAGCGTCGAGGATGTGCAGGCGGTCCGCGACGACCTGGCCGAGGCGTACGGCGATCCGCCGAAGTCGGTCGATCGCCTGCTCGCGCTCGCCGAGCTCCGCGTGGCGCTCGCGGCCGCCGGCGTCAGCAGCGCGGCGGTGCGTGGCGCCGACGTGATCCTGTTCGCCGCGAATCCGGAGCCCGCGCTGCAGAAGCTCGACGGCATTGCCGGCACGCTCACCAGCCTGGCGCCCAGTGCGGGCGGCGGCAAGCGCCGCGACGGCGACACGGGTGAGCCGCTGCACGAGATCTTCTGGCGCCCGCCTGAGCAGTATCGGCAGGGGCGCACACTCGTGGACGTGCTGTGCCGGCGTCTCATGGATGGCGCATTCAACGATCAGCCGCAAGCAAACGCCAGGCTCGCGTAGCCCGCACAAAGAATCGACGCCCCGGAGTGCCGCGTTCGCACCCCGGAGCGTCTGTGTCAACCATGCTGGTTCCGAGAAAGCCCGTAACTTGCGGACTACGCCTCGATCTCGTGCGCTTCACCCGCGCCCTTGGGTAGGCGGATGCTCTCGACGAGGTCCTGCACGTCCTTCGGTGGCGGCTTGGTGATGTAGCTCACAAAGAACGCCACGAAGAAGTTGATGGCCATGCCCACGGTACCGATGCCCTCTGGGCTGATGCCAAGGAACCAGTTGTCCGAGCTGCCGCCCAGGAACTTGAAGTAGATGATGTACGCGGCGGTGAACGTGATGCCTGAGATCATGCCCAGGATCACGCCCTCGCGGTTGGCCCGCTTGACGAAGATGCCCAGGATGATCGCCGGGAAGAAGCTGCTGGCCGCCAGGCCGAAGGCGAAGGCGACCGTTGCCGCGACGTAATCGGGCGGGTTGATACCCAGGTAGCCCGCGCCACACACCGCGACCGCCGCGGCGATGCGCGCCGCCAGCAGTTCTTGCTTATCGGTGATGTTGGGCGCGACCATCTTCTTGAGCAGGTCGTGGCTGATGGCCGTCGAGACCACGAGCAACAAGCCCGCGGCCGTCGAGAGCGCGGCGGCGAGCCCGCCCGCGGCGACGAGCCCGATGACCCAGTTCGGCAGCTGCGCGATCTCCGGATTGGCCAGCACCATGATGTCCTGGTCGACGAACAGCTCGTTGTCGTTCTCGTTGAGCGTGTTCGAGAGCAGGGCTTCGCCGTGCGCGCCGCGCAGGATGTCGCCGTTCTCGTCGCGGGTGAAGTCGGGCCTTCCCGCGAAGGGGTCGACCTTCGCGCCGTCCTGGCCCAGGTACTGGATGCGTCCGTCGCCGTTCTTGTCGACCCAGGCGAGCAAGCCCGACCGCTCCCAGGTCTTGAACCACTCGGGGATGACCTTGGGTTCTTCGATGCCGGCGACTTCCGCCGATTCGGCGCTGTACCACGCGTCGGTCACGGCGTCGAGAAGGTTCACTCGCCCGAACGCGCCCACAGCGGGGGCGGTCGTGTAGAGGATGGCGATGAACAGCAGCGCCCAGCCCGCGCTGATGCGAGCATCGCGGACCTTGGGCACCGTGTAGAAGCGGATGATGACGTGGGGCAGCCCGGCGGTGCCGACCATCAGCGCCGCGGTGATGCAGAAGATGTCGATCATGCTCTTTGTGCCTTGCGTGTAGGCGGTGAAGCCCAGCTCTTCGTTCAAGCCGTCGAGCTTGTCCAGCAAGGAGATGCTCTCGCCCGCGGCGATGCGGTTGCCGATATCGCCGGCGAGGTCGCCGCCGAAGCCGATCTGCGGGATCGGGTTGTTGGTGAGCATAATCGACAGGAAGAACGCGGGCACCATGAACGCGAAGATCAGCACGCAATACTGCGCGACCTGCGTGTACGTGATGCCCTTCATGCCGCCGAGCACGGCGTAGAAGAACACCAGCCCCATGCCGATGAGCACGCCGTACGTGACGTCGACCTCGAGGAATCGACTGAACACAACGCCCACGCCTCGCATCTGGCCGGCGACGTAGGTGAAGCTCACGAACACGGCGCAGATGACCGCGACGAGGCGCGCGATGTTGGAGTAGTACCGATCGCCGACAAAGTCGGGCACGGTGAACTTGCCGAACTTGCGGAGGTACGGCGCGAGCAGCAACGCGAGCAGCACATAGCCGCCCGTCCATCCCATGAGGTAGACCGAGCCGCCGTAGCCGAGGAAGCTAATAGCCCCGGCCATGCCCAGGAAGGACGCGGCCGACATCCAGTCGGCTCCGGTCGCCATGCCGTTGGCCAGCGGCGGAACGCCGCCGCCGGCGACGTAGAACTCCTTGGTGCTCCCCGCGCGCGCCCACAGGGCGATGCCGATGTACAGCGCGAAGGTGAGCCCGACGATGATGAATGTCCATGCTTGTACGTCCATGGCGGGTCAGTCCTCCTGCACGCCGTAGCGGCGGTCCAACCGGTTCATGAGCACGACGTACACGAAGATGAGCACGACGAACGTGTAGATGGAGCCCTGCTGGGCGAACCAGAAGCCGAGCTTGAAGCCCGATCCGGGGATGCGGATCCGGTTGAGCACGTCGGCGAGCAAGATGCCAAAGCCGAACGATACCGTGAACCAGATGGCCAGCAAGATCATCAGGATTCTGATGTTGGCCTGCCAGTATTCGGCGGTATTTGTCGAACCACTGTCGTCATTGGTCGGTGTCGGCGTGCTCGACGGTGTCGTGTCCGGTGCTGGTTGCTCGGCCATGCCATGCTCCCACGTGGTTTCGGGCGGGTTTGCCAGTAAAGAGCGGCGCTGTGCAGCGCCGCATCGTGTTTCAGAAAATGAACTGGAACTGCGCGCGGAGCGCGAGCTGGTCGTCCTGGCCGTCCAGCAGGCCCGTGCCCGCGTTGGGCCCAAACCCGATGACGCCGGTGTCATCCGGCGGGCCAAACGAGTACACCGCGTCGACCGACAGCTTGGCCGAGTGCCCGCGGATGTACCAGTTCAGGCCGCCAGTGATGGCGTGGTACGTGTCGTCGGCAATGACATCGCTGTCTGGAACGATGAACTCGTAGCGGCCGAAGACCTCCAAGTCCTCGCGCACCATGTAGCCGCCCTGGGCAAGCCCGCCAAAGGAGAGTTCTTCCTCACCGGCCGATGGCTCAAGCAGACGCACAACGCCAGCAGCCATGAGCGCGAGATCGCCGACCTCCCACGACACGTCGGCGGTGGCCTGCGTGAGGTGATCGATCGAAGCCCCGCGGAAGCTCTCGGTCTCGCCCTGGTGGTGGACGGCCGCGCCGAACATCAACGCGTCCTGTTCGGCGTTCAGCGCCGTCGCATCAGAAAACTGGCCCCACTCACCGAACGCTAGGTACTCGCCGCGAGCCGTAAGCGCATAGTCCGCTTCGGCGTCGTTGTTAAACGCCGTGTTGAACGATCGCAGGCCGTCGCTGAACGCGAAGTTGGCCCGTACGTTGCCGTCGTTGAATCCCACCTGCACGCCCTGCGCGTAGATCGACGCGTAGGTCGCCGTCACCTCGCTGCGCTCGATCGGCAGGATGAACCGCTCGCTGATCAGCCACTCGCGCCAGAACGGAAGCTTGAACTGGCCGGCCTGCACCGTCCAGTGCTCCTCCGCTCGCCAGCGAACCCAGGCGTCGAGTATGCTCCACGTGCCGCTCGGCCCCGTGAAGGGAAGCAGCAGGTAGTCGAACGTTGGCCCGCCCTCTTCGTCGCCGCCGATGCTGCCGCGAACGATGATGCGCGCCCGCTGCAGCTGGAAGCCATTGGCGAAGTCTTCACCGCCGGCGTCGTCGAAGGCCGTGGACAGATACCGAAACTGGATGTACCCGCCGATGATGGGGCCCTGCTGCTCGGGCTGTACCGAAGCCGCCGAGACGCGCTCGCCGAGCGCCCGCGTCTCGGCCTCGAAAGCGCCGCGGAACAGGCCCTCGGTGTTCGAGGTCGCCTCTTCGGCTAGCGCCGGCCCGCCTGCTGCCAAGAGCGCGAGGCCGGCCCCGATCTGTCGAACGGCACGCCTCGGGCGTCGACTCTCTCGCTCCTCCAACAAACGTCGAGCGGATTGAAACATCAGGTTTCCCCCCAATTGCAGCGCTGGCATACCAGCGCATCGATGACCTCACTACCGCTCTATAGCCAACCTGTTACGGAAAAATCTAGTTGTTTATAGATTTCCAGAGAATATCGATGCGAATTACAGGAGACCCCCAAGCCAGCCCCGCTCGGCCGGATGAGGGAAAGCTCGAAGCCTCAGCACGGGTGCGTTTCTGTGGACGCGAATCGCCGGCCTTCGCCGCACGACGCTGTCCGAGGGCGGCGGCGTTCGGTCCTTCGCCGGCTCGCCGCTGCACGGGCCCGTCCCGCCACGCTCTACCCTGCGCGCATGAACACGAACCTCTCCGGACGCACCGCCCTCGTCTGCGGCTCGAGCCAGGGCATCGGCCTCGCCTCAGCCATCGCGCTCACGCAGCTGGGCTGCCGCGTCACGCTCTTTGCGCGTGATCCAGACCGCCTCGCTCAGGCCAAGAACGCCTTGGCGGAAGTCGATGACGCCCACCACGACACGGCATCCGCCGACTTCCACCAACCCGAATCCGTGCTCGGTGCCGCGAGCGCCGCGATGGAGCGCGCGGGCGGCGCCTTCGACATCCTGGTCAACAACACCGGCGGCCCACCCGGCGGGCCCATCGCCGAGGCCGATGGGCAGGCATTCCTCAAGGGCATGACGAGCCACCTCGTCAACAACCAGAACCTCGCTCGCCTCGTCCTGCCCGGAATGAAGGCCAACGCCTTCGGCCGAATCGTCAACATCACCAGCACGTCGGTGAAGTGCCCGATCCCCGGCCTTGGGGTCAGCAACACCGTTCGGGCCGCCGTCACGGCCTGGGCCAAGACGCTCGCGGGCGAGGTCGCGGCCGACGGCATCACGGTGAACAGCGTGCTCCCGGGCTTCACAGACACCGCCCGGCTGGCGAGCCTCTTCGATGCCAAGGCCACCCGACAGGGCGTGGGGGCGGACCAGGTCCGAGACGACGCCATCGCGTCCATCCCAATGGGCCGGTTGGGCACGGCCGAGGAGGTCGCCGCGGCGGTCGCCTTCTACTGCACGCCCGCGGCCGGATACATCACCGGCACCGTTCTGGCGGTCGATGGCGGCCGGACGCCCGCGTTTTAGGCGGACGATCGGGCCGCGAAACACGCGTCAGACCGTGCGGATTGCCTTGTGCGCCCGGCGATTTCGTGGTATCCTTCACGATCAGCCTTGGGCGGTACGGGTTGGCCCGCCTGTCTTCGATGCCCCTTCACACGCCCAGCGATCGCTTCCAGTTCCGACCCGTCGACCCGCAGGCCCGTACACCGACAATCGTGTCCCTCGGCCGCATGGCTGTCGGGCCAGATTCGAGACCCATGCGTCCTTTGCATCGACATTGACCCTTTTGGATTGAACCGAATCGGCTCGTACCGACCAAACCCAACGCGACCCCTTCAGGAGCACTCCACGTGAGCAACGACAGGCGAGACTACAACGAGCGAGGTGAGTACCGAGGCGGCCGTGGCCGCGGCCGCGGTGGTCATGGTGGTGGCCACGGCGGTGGTCGTGGTCGAGGCCGTGGCCGCGGACGCCACGGAGGCCATGGCGGTCACCACGGTGGTGGGCACGATCGCCAGGGCATCCCGCTCAGCGCGCTCGACCCCGAGCTGACCGACATCAGCCGCCGCGTCATCGGCTGCGCCATCGAGGTGCACAAGGCGCTCGGCCCGGGCCTTCCCATCGAGACGTACAACAAGGCCCTGCAGATCGAGATGAAGGCCGCCGACATCGATCACGTGGCCAACAAGTCGATCGACATTCGCTACCAGGACACGTTGGTCGGCGAGGTCACCGCGTCGCTCTTCGTCGAGGATCGCTTCATCGTCGACCTCGTCGCGCGCCCCGGTGACGTTGGTACCGGCGAGCGTCTGCAGACGCGCGCCAAGCTTCGCGCCCTGGAGCTGGAGCTCGGCCTCATCATCAACTTCGCCCAGCGCCGCCTCAAGGACGGCCTCGTCCGTGTGCTGAACCCCGACCAGCTCAAGGAGCTGCTCGAGGAGCGCCAGAAGGCCGAGGACCAGCACGACGAGTACGAGAGCGACGAGTACGAAGACGAGGACGATGACGAGTACGAAGACGACGAGGAAGACGAAGACGACGACGAGTACGAAGATGAAGAAGAGGAAGAGGACGACGACGATCGCTGATCGCCGAGCACGTTGAAGGGAAAGGGTCGGCCCAGCCGTTGAACGCCTACCTGGACAACAACGCCACCACGCAACCGCTGCCCGAAGTGGTCGCTGCTGTCAGCGAGTGCCTGGAGAATTGCTGGGCGAACCCGTCGAGCGTGCACCGTCCGGGACAGGCTTCGCGAGCGCGCATCGAGAAGGCCCGTCGTTCGGTGGCGGATCTCATCGGCGCTGGGCATCGAGAGGTGGTGTTCTGCTCGGGTGGCACCGAAAGCTGCCAGATGGCAATCCGCGGTGCGCTGGACTGGATCCGTTCCCAGTCAGATAACGGCGAAGCACGCAACGTCCTCGTGACGAGCCCCGTCGAGCACTCAGCCGTGCGCGATCTGGCCAAGGGCATGGGCGAGTGCGGCCAGGCCGAGGTCCGCTGGCTGCCCATCGGCTGCGGCGGCATCATCGATGCCGAGGCCTCCCGTTCCCTCTTCGACGATCGCGTCGCTGTGCTCAGCGTGCAGTGGGCCAACAACGAGACGGGCGCCATCCAGCCCGCGATCGAGCTTGCACACATGGCCAAGGAAGCCGGCGCGATCGTGCACGTCGACGGCACGCAGTGGGTCGGCCGTTTGGAGACCGACGTCCGTGAGCTGCCGTTCGATCTGCTGACCTTCAGCGCCCACAAGTTCCACGGTCCGAAGGGCATTGGAGCGCTGTGGATCCGCAAGGGCGTGAAGCTCTGCAAGCAGACCCCCGGCTCGCAAGAGCTCGGCCGCCGCGGCGGCACCGAGAACGTGCCGGGCATTGTCGGCCTGGGCGAAGCGGCCAAGGGTGCCGCGTCTTGGCTGGCCGATCCGAGCAACCGGGTACGAATCGCCGAGCTGCGCGACATGCTCGAAGCCGGCGTGCTCGAACGCGTCGAGGGCGCGTGCGTCAACGGCACGACCGATCCCGACAAGCGATTGTGGAATACGACCAACCTCGCCCTACCGGGCGTCGACGCTGAGATCATGCTGCTCACGCTCGCCGAAATGGGCGTGTGCGTGTCGGCCGGCTCCGCGTGCAGCAGCGGCTCGCTCGAGCCCAGCCCCGTGCTCTGCGCGATGGGGCTCGATAAGGCCCAGGCTGCCGGCTCATTGCGGCTCAGCCTGTCACGGTTCTCGACGGAAGCCGAGGTCCGCTCCGCAGTCGACTCGATCGTCGAGGCCTGGCACGCCGTGACAGCCAGCGTCTGACCGCGCTACGCCACAATCGCGAGTCGGCCGGTCGGCTCCCCCGCGGCTTGGCGGGCTATCCTCGGGCATGGCCGACAACCCCTATGCCCAGCCCCAGGACTTCGCCGGCGAGGCCCAGTACCTCGAGCCCAAGACGAGCATCCTGGCGATCTTCGCGTTCGTCATCTCGCTCGTAGGCCTGCTCGTCTGTTGCATCCCCGGCATCGGCCCGCTGGGCCTGCTGCTCGGCGTTGTTTCACTTGTGCTCATCAGCACATCCGGCGGACGCAAGAAGGGCGGGGGGTTCGCGATCGCGGCGATCATCATCGGCCTTATCTCCGGTGCCATCAACATCGCGGTCGTCTACGGCATGGCCGTGGCCGGCAGGGAGTACTCCGCGCTCGGTGGTCTCGTCGAAGCGGTCGAGAACCGCGACTTGAACGAGACGCAGAGCTTCTTCATCAGCGCTGAAGCCCAGATGATCGACCAGGCAACCATCGAGGCCTGGGGTGGAGCGCTCAATGCCGACTACGGCGCGATGCAGCCGCGACCCACCGGCATGCTCGAACTCATCATGCAGTTCGCCGACGTGGGCCAGCGGATCGAGTCGGTCCAGGCCGACGTCGAGCAGGAATACCCCTCCGGACAATTCGCGGGCCTGCCTCTCGCATTGCCGTTCGATCAAGGCTCGGTGCTCTTCATGCACATCATGCCAGCGGACGCCAACGGCATCGTCGGTAGCATCGTGAACTCCGCCTACGAGGCCCCCGACGGCTCGATCGTTTGGCTGCTCCCGCCGCCGAGCGGCCAGGGCACCGCCGCGCCCGCCGCACCGCCGGCTGGCACTCCCGACGCGGCCGATCAGTCGGGCGGAGGCTGAGCCGTGCCGACTCGCGCCGACGAGCCCACGCCCGTCGTCAGCGTGCGAGGCCTGCGCAAGAGCTTCGACGGACGCGAGATCCTGCAGGGCATCGACCTCGACGTCATGCCCGGCGAGACCATGGTCATCATGGGAGGCTCAGGCTCGGGCAAGAGCACGCTCCTGCGCCTCATGATCGGCTCGATCAAGAGCGACCAAGGCTCCATCAGGATGTTCGGCCAAAACATCTGCGGCATGGAAGAGGACGACCTCAACAAGATCCGGCTCAAGTTCGGCATCCTCTTCCAGAGCGGCGCCCTCTTCAACAGCATGACCGTGGCCGAGAACGTCGCGCTGCTGCTGCAGGAGCACACGCGCCTCAGCCAAGAGATCATCGACATCCAGGTCAAGATCAAGCTCGAGCAGGTCCAGCTGCGCAACGCGGCCGACCTGTTCCCCGCGCAGATCTCCGGCGGCATGAAGAAGCGTGCCGGCCTGGCCCGCGCTATGGCCCTCGACCCCCAGCTGCTGTTCTGCGACGAGCCCAGCGCGGGCCTCGACCCGGTCACCAGCGCCCAGATCGATCGCCTCCTGCTCGACCTCACCAAGAAGCTCGGCATCGCGAACGTCGTCGTTACCCACGAGATGGACTCGGCCTTCACCATCGCCGACCGCATGGCCATGCTCGACAAGGGACGCATGCTTGCGGTGCAGCCGAAAGCGTGGTTCGAGCGGATCCGGGACGTCCCGGACGATGAGCTCCCGTCCCTGTCCGAGGACGAGCAACTCATCCGCCAGTTCCTGCGCGGCGCCGCCGAGGGCCCCCTGAGCGAGCGCATGAGCGAGAGCGACTGGGAACAGGACATCCTCGGCGCGCGCCGTAGCGTGCCGGGCATGAGGAGCGTCGAGCCCTCGCGTATCGTTCCACAGACCGAAGACGAAGGCCTGCTGCAAAGGCTCCGCCGCATGCTCCAGGCCTGATACCCCGATCCCCCGAGGCGTACCAACACCGGAATCGCCTCCAAGAAAGGAACCCAGACACCATGCCGGCGCCCGGTGGACGAAACGCGATCGTTGGTGCGTTTTTTATCTCGGCGGTGGCGCTCACCGTGGTTGTCGCGGCGATCCTGAGCGATCTCGGCGCCGCGCTGACGCCGACCACGCGGTATGTGGTCCGGTTCCAACTGTTCGACAACGCCGGCATGCTGGCGCCCGGTGCCGAGGTCCGCGTTGGTGGCATCCGTGTTGGGAGCGTCGAGCGTCTCGAACTCGCCGACGACGGCCAGTCGGATGCCGTCGACGTCATCATCGAGGTCGACGAAGACCTCGTGCTGCGACGCGACGCGATCGCCCGACTCGAGATCCCGCTGCTTGGCACCGGAACGGTGGTGAACTTCATCAGCACCGGGCAAGGCGAGCCCCTGTCCGAAGACGGCCGCCTCGTCGGATTGCCGTCACCGGGCCTCCTCGCGCAGACCGGGCTGAGCGACGAAGACCTCGAGAACATCCAGCGATCGATCACGGCGCTCGCCGACTCCAGCGAACGCATCGGCCGCATCATCCAGGAGGTCGAGCCCAACGTCAGCGAGGCCGTCAATGGGCTCAACTCGACCATCGACGACGCCCGGGCCATCGCCGAGGACCTACGCGGCCGCATGCCCCGCATCGGCGACGAGGTCGAGGGCGCGCTCGCCGACGTGCGCGAGAGCGTCGAGGTCTGGACCGGCCTGGCCGAACGCCTCGACGAGCGCACGGTCGAGCTGGCCGCCGTCATCGAGAGCGCCCGATCGACCATCGACGAAAACCGCCCCAACCTCGATCGCGTGATTGCCGACCTCGCGGACATCACCAGCCGGACCAGCGAAGAGATCATGCCCTCGGCCATCGAGACCGTAGAGAACGCGCGGCTTGCGTCGGCCGATGCCGCGGAACTCGCCGCCGACACCCGTGCGCTTCTCGATGCCGAGACCCCCGGCGTGCGTCGCGCGATGGCGAATCTCAGGCTCGCCACCGACCAGGCCAAGCTCACCATGCTCGAGGTTCGCCGGAGCCCGTGGCGCCTGCTCCAGCGTCCGAGCACGCGCGAACTCGAAGGCGAGCTGATCTACGACTCCACCCGCGCCTTCGCTCAGGCGGCAAGCGATCTGCGTGTCGCCAGCGAGAGCCTCATCGCGCTGAGCACCGACGAGGAGGGTCCCGTCGACGCGGCCAGCCGCCAACGCGCCATCGAGCGCCTGCACGAAGAACTCACGAACAGCTTCGCGCGATACCGCACGGCCGAGCAGAACCTGCTCGACCGCGCGCTGCGGCTGGGTACCGGTGACGTCGCCGGACCGGATGGGACGGCGCCCTAAAGAGCCGATCCGAACTCCGGATCAATCGCAGCCGGCGTCGAAGGCGTTCTGGAACTCCAGGAAATCGAACACCGTCAGTGCGCCGTCGCCGTCGAAGTCGGCCCGAAGGTCGCCCGCGTCGAACAGCGTCTGGAACGCCAGGAAGTCGAAGATCGTCAGCTCAGTGTCGCCATCAAGGTCGGCGGCGCACCGCTCGGGCGCGATGAACGCGTTGTCACCGATCTCGTCGCCGATGCCCGTGTTCCGGCGGATGATCGTCGAGAGCGTCTGCGCGTTGACCAGGTCGATCATGTCCGCCGGCAGGTAGGCCTCGTACCAGAACCGGTCGCCGTCACGAACACGCACGAACTGATCGACGAGCGTCGCCTGAAGCGTCTCGCCGACCATGCCGCCATCGACGGCCGGCTCGGCCAGCATGCCAACCCATGGATCGACGTCATCGCACGTCGCGTACACCGAGGCCAGCTTGGCCTGCACCGCGGGATCGGGCGAGATGTCATCAAAGTCATCGACGGCCGCAAGGCCAAACGCCTGACGCACCGTGTTGTAGTCCGGAAGGCCGTGGTCGCGACCACGCTGGATGTTCAGCGACGCAAGATCGAACCCGCCCATGCCCGGCATGCCAAACAGAAAGTTGCGCACGTCGTCGATCATCAGGTGATCGAGATTCTCCGCAATCGACAGGCAGGCCCCGCGCAACGCAGAATCGATGCCGTGATCGCCGATCTCCTCGGGCGCAAAGAACGCCTGACGGAGCGAGAGGTGGCCCTCGGTCGCCTCAAGGCCATTGCTGTCGAGCCGCTCAAGGAACGGCGGAAGCATCGAATGTCCCAGGCGGAACGAGGCCGTCGCGAACACGTTGCTGATGCCCGGATCGACGGTCGGGTCGTATCCACTGTACGCCGGGATCGCATCGGGTCCCAGCAGCAGGGGCAGGAACTCGTTGTACGTGATCGCCTGCATGATGCCGGACATGATCGCGCGAGCGTGCTCGTATACCTCGTCGCCCGTGAAGTCCGGGTTCGCCGCACGGATCTCTCGGGCCCAGTGGTTGTGCTCACGAACGAACAGCGTGTGGATCGCGATCAGCGTGACCGACTCGTTCGAACGCACGTCGCCGGCTAAGAACAGCGTCGGGTCGTCGGCGTCGTTCGCGTTCGGGAAGCCATCAGCGTTGTACGGCATGAGGTCGCCGTCGCTCGTCGCGAGCTCGCCGGTGCCGTCGTTTGCACGCAGCGCCGCCGCGCGCGCCGGATCGGAACCGTAGATCAGCGACGCATCGATGAACGCCGTGATGCGGTTGACCTGTTCGCGCCGTCCGTCGACGAGCTGGTACCCCGAGCGATCGAGTGAGATCTGCCGCGTGCCGCTCGAACCGGGATCGAACCACGGGTCGCCCACCGGCACGGCGATATCGAACGGCTCCATGGGCATGGCGATCGGGGTCTCGTCCATGTCGTGGTCGAGGAACTGGCCCCAAAGCCAGAACATGTTCGAGTCGCCGAAGCGGCTGGGGATCAGCTCGTCTCCCAGATCGAGCACGGCCTGGCTCACCGCACGCGGGCTGGGCCCATCGATGCGCGCCGGGATACGGCCGGACGCGTCGCCGTACGCCGGCGATGCGATGCGGGTGAACGGGATGCCCGCCGAGCCCCACCAGGGCCGGGTCAGGTTGTTGAACCGGCCGTTGATGGTGCGGATGTCATCGGGGAAGGTCGCCGGATCATCCGTGCCTGGGCCGTCGGGCAAGCCCTCGGGCATCGCGGGCACGATGCGCGTGAAGTAGCCCCGCTGGAACAGCGAACTCCGGCGCTCCGGGGACACCTTCTCGGCCCCATCCGTTTGGTGTTCGAGAGACTGCGCGGCGGCGGCCTGGCTCAAGCCAGCGGCCGCAATGAGCGCAGCGACAGCACGAGATCGTGTACGAGTCATCTCAATTCCCCCGCGACCGGGAACAGCCTGCAACGGCCGTGCGTCAATCCCGTTCGCCAGCGCAATATACCACGCTCGCGCGGCCCGTCCAAGCCCATTTTGCCGCGATATGGACCAAAACAGACTGGCTCGGCAACAAAACGAGCGATACGCGACAGATGGTCCAATAAGCCACTCAGCAGCCCGCGTCGAACGCGTTCTGGTAGGCCAGAAAGTCGAACAAGCTGAGCATGAGATCTCCGTCGAAGTCGGCCTTCAGGTCGCCGGCATCGAAGGCGTTCTGGAACTCCAGGAAGTCGAAGACCGTTGCGCGGCCGTCGCCGTCGAGATCGGCTGAGCAGCCAATAGCCTCGGCATTGGCGCGCACCATCCACGTCCCAGGAAACGGCCCGTCGGACATTCGCAAGATGAAGGGGGCTGCCCCGAGATCGATGAGCAGTTCGCCGTCGTAGAACAGCCAGCTGTGGGTCCCCAGCGTGTCCTGATCCATACGCGCCACCGACTGGCGTTGCGGCACGAAAGCCGCGATCGCGACAAAGAACCCAGGAGCATCGACCAGCGTTGGTCGGATGGCGTACGTCGCGAATTCGCTCGTCGACGTTGCCAGTGACTCGTGCGACGCCGCCAATCTCAGTTCCGCGTTGGTCGGATCGCCATCACCATCAGGATCGGCGTACACCAGCACGGTGATCGGCGTGCCCTCCGGCAGGCTGCCCGCGAACGACACCTCGACTTCCGTAAGCCACGCGCAGCCGGCCGAGGGCTCGAAGTAGTTGCCCCAGGTCACCATCGCGTCGAAGTCGCTCGGGCCGATGGTGAATCCACCCGAGCCATCGTCCAGGGCATAGCCGGGGCATTGGGCCAGGCAGGGGGCCGAGAACAAGAGCGTGCAGAGCACGGCAAGGGCGGTGGGTTTCATGGCCGAGCCTAGGCAATGGACTTTTTTTGAACGTTTGGGAATGGGACGCACGGGAGGGCTGTTCACCCTTTCAATGTTAGTAAATGCTTACTGAAGACCGCCCGTTCATCGGGCCCCTCACCACCGACTCGAAAGGAAGCCCGAAATGAACGCCAAGCTCGCCACCGCCGTCACCGTCCTAGCCGCCACCGCCGCCTTCTCGCTGGCCCCGGCCGCCTCCGCCCAGTCGACCCAACCCCAAGGTGGCCAGGCCACCCAAGAGGCCAAGCCCGAACCCGTCCGCAACACCAAAGAGTGGAACCTGCCCCGCCGAAACAAGCTAGCCATCAGCGGCTACGACCCGGTCGCCTACTTCCCCGAGGGCGGCGGCAAGGCCAAGAAGGGCTCGAAGAAGATCGAGTTCACGTACAAGGGCGTGACCTACCGCTTCGCCAGCGAGCGGAACCGGCAACTCTTCCAGAAGGCGCCCCTCCGCTACGAGCCGGCGCACGGCGGATGGTGCAGCTGGGCCATGGCCAGCGGCGGCACGACCGAAGCCAACCCCAAGAGCTTCATCGTCAAGGACGACCGGCTGTTCCTCTTCTACGACGGCCTCTTCGGCGACACCCGCAAGGATTGGCTAAAGGGCGACCACAATCAGCTGGCCGGTCAGGCCGACCGCGAGTGGAAGAAGCGCAGCCGCGAAGAGAAGCGTCAGGTCGCCAAGCCCGAGAGCTAATCTCTACTCAAGGGATCAGCACGATCCAGAGCAGCGCCAGAAGCAGCCCCAGCGCCACAAACACGCCAACCACCACAACGCCCGACACCCGTCGGGCGTTGTGCGTGATGAGCGCTTCGTCGGAATCCCGATCGGGCCGGGCATCGGGGAAGTCGTACACCACGCCGCACCCCGCGCAGCGGCCGTCGTCCTGGAGCAGCTCCAGCGGAGTCTTGCAGTGTCGGCACCGCAGCATCTTGACCCGGGCGACCTCGCGAAGCTGGACGATGCGCGGCCGCGGATCGAGCTTCGGCGGCGGGGGGCGTTCGTAGCCACACTCCGGACACGTCAGGCCGGGCAGGCCCTCGACGGGGTATCGGCAGCGTGGGCACTCGGTAACCGCCACGGGAGACTCTACCTCCGATGAACCGTGGGAATGAAGGCTCTAGAATCTCCCTTACCCATAAACACCCAGCCAGACGCCCCGGCCTAGCGGCCCCCGCGTCCATTCAGGAGGCCCCCCGCCCATGTCTAACCAGCCCGTGATCGTCGCCGCCAAGCGCACCCCCATCGGCAAGTTCTTCGGCAGCCTGGCCAGCACGCCCGCCCCCGTGCTGGGCGGCTACGCGATCGAGGCCGCCATGGCGGACGTGCCCGCGCTCAAGCCCGAGATGGTCGACGAGTGCGTCATGGGCTGCGTGCTTCAAGCCGGCCTGGGCCAGAACCCCGCGCGTCAGGCTGGACTCAAGGCCGGCCTGCCCGACACGCTGAGCGCCAAGACCATCAACAAGGTCTGCGGCTCGGGCCTCGAAGCCGTCATGATGGCCGCCCAGTCGATCAAGGCGGGCGACAACGACGTGGTCATCGCCGGCGGCATGGAGAACATGACCGCCGCGCCGCACTTCAGCCATGTGCGCCAGGGCGTGAAGTTCGGCGATACCAAGCTCACCGACGTCATGGCCCACGACGGCCTGACCTGCGCCTTCGAGCACTGGATGATGGGCAACGCCGCCGATCACATCGCCGAGAAGTACGGCATCAGCCGCGAGGAGCAGGACCGCTTCGCCGCCCAGAGCCACCAGCGCGCCGAGAAGGCGACCAGCGAGGGCTGGTTTAAGGACGAGATGGTTGCGCTCACCGGCCAACAAGTGGGTAACAGGAAGGTGCCCGGCCCCGAGGGCGGCTGTAGCGCTGATGCGGGCATCCGCCCCGGCAGCACCGCAGAAGGCCTGGCCAAGCTGCGCCCCGCGTTCGACAAGGCCGGCACCGTGACCGCCGGCAACGCGAGCCAGATCAACGACGGCGCCGCCGCCACCATCGTCATGAGCGAGGGCAAGGCGAGCGAGCTCGGCATCGCGCCCATGGCCAAGGTGATCGCCTACGCCACCAGCGGCGTCGCGCCCAAGGACATCTTCGCCGCCCCGATCACCGGCGTGCAGGGCGTGCTCGAGAAGGCCGGCCTTGGCATCGACGACATCGACCTGTTCGAGCTGAACGAGGCCTTCGCCGCCCAGGTGCTGTGCAACATCAAGGAGCTTGGCATTAGCGAGGACAAGCTGAACGTCGCCGGCGGCGGCATCGCGCTGGGCCACCCCATCGGCGCCTCGGGCACCCGCGTGCTGACCACCCTGCTCTACCAGATGAAGCGCACCGGCGCCAAGCGCGGCCTGGCCGGCCTGTGCCTGGGCGGCGGCAACAGCGTGGCGATGGTGGTGGAAGCGGTGTGAGCGTTGCGCGGGTAAAGTGGCTCGGGGAAGCGGACATCGCTGTCGATGTCGATGCGACCCGGGCACTCGCCGCTCGTATTGCCGAACGAAACCAGCAGACCGCGCCGGCCGGCTTCGCCGGCTGCGACTGCGCCGAATGTCGAAACCTGGCGTTGTCATTCGATGAGCGATTCCCGGAATCACTCAAGAAGCCGCTGACTGAGATCGGGATTGACTGGAAGCAACCGCTCGAGGCCGCTCGATTGGTTTGCCACGAGGCTGAACGGGCGATATCGCACGCTTGCGAATTCTTCTTCGTTGGCCATGCCCCGCCGCACCTTCACTTCGTGTCGTCGGGCGGTGACTACATCAACATCACCGGCGAGGATCCGCGATTTGGTGGGCTCCTCAGACAACTGCACGGCAGCGACTCGGCGTTCGGGAACATCAGCATCGATTTTCCTAATGTGCCCTGGCTCCTTCAAGAGCCCTTCCCGGAGTACGACTGAAGAGTCGCGTGCCTCATACCAAAACGCGGTGCGCGTGATTTTCGGAGCCTCGTCCGACGCCCCGGCGTCTCTGGCCCCCATAACCCAGCGCTGAGGTTCCATCAGGGGCCCCAAACACGCCATGAGGCACGCCTGACGCGTTGTTTGATAGGCCAAACACGCCATCTGGGTTCGCTGAGTGGCCGTCAGCGGCCCCAGTCGTGATCGAAGGGAACCCGAACGTCCTCTCTGCGGCCCACGATCCCTACCAACGAGCCCCTCGCACGAGCGAGGGGAATAGACGTCCAAGGCTCCGGTGCGTTGATCACTCCGCACCGGGCCCGAACGTCATCCTCCACAACACTCCGCCATGGCGCTCATCGCGTACTTCCTGACGTGGACCACGTACGGCACCCGCGTCCACGGCGACGAGCGTGGTTCGATCGACGACAGCCATAACACGCCGGGAACGCCGCCACTGCCCGCCGATCCATCGCGACACGCGAGAGTTGCGGCGATCATGGCCGAGGCTCCCTTCGTGATGGACGCGCCGATGCGTGATGTTGTCGAATCGGCGATCCGGGATCATGCCGGGTTGCGCCGTTGGCGGGTCGATGCGCTCAACGTGCGCTCGAACCACGTCCATGTCGTCGTCGCGGCAACGGGGCACGAGCCGGAGATTGTCGTGGCACAGTTCAAGTCGTGGGCGACGCGGCGGCTGCGAGAAGCCGGGCTCATTGGCGATCGCCGCCGGGTGTGGACGAAGATGGCGAGCACGCGCTACATCAATAGCGAGGCGTCCCGGGTTGCGGCTGTGGACTACGTGAGCAATCATCAGTAGGGTGCGTATCTGTTGATCGTGCGTCCATACCCCTCGCTTGCGCGAGGGGCTCGTTGGTGTATGAGTACCCAGCTCCAACGCGCTCTGGAAGCATGCAAGCCCGAGAGATCCCCCGTGGCAAGAGCAAACCACACCGCTCCAGATGAGGCCAAGCTCGCGTACCGCGCGCTGCTGAAGCGTTCGAGGGACGTGCTCGTGCGCATGAGGTTCCTGGCGCAACCGATCGACAGCCACATGACGCCCTTCCGGCGATGCGCCGGCGCCTCGACGCAACTTGTCTGGTTCGAGCAGCGGAGGAACCGCGAGACCGCGGGACCGATCGAGTTCACGATCAACCTCGACCTGTTCGTCCACGAGATGGCGCCCGAGGTCGATCGACTGGATCCCCCATGGGGCGAGTACCAGGGGCGCGCGAGGATCGGCAGGCTCTTGGATGAGCCTGGCGACTCGTGGTGGACGCTCTCGGGCGAGCCCGACCTCGAAGACCTCTGGAAGCGGATCGAGCGCATCCTCCGCGGCCCCGTGTCAGAGTGGTCGGAGCAGGCGACGACCATCGAAGGCCTGAAGGCGCTCGCTCGATCACCGCTCTACACGCAGTCGTTTTCCAGCAATGAATTCGTTCGGTGGGCCGAAGCTAGCACCCCGCATCAAACGCGTTCTGAAAACACAGAAAGTCGAACAGATCCAAAGACCCCGAAGCGTCGCAATCCGCCGAGGGATCGCCGCTATCGAAGAGATTCTGGAACTCGAGGAAATCGAAGATGGTGAGCCGCCCATCGCCGTCGAGGTCGGCGTAGCAGCCGCCGGTGACCTCGAGCACGGGCGGGGGCATCAGCGTCACGGGCCGAGTTCCCGCGTCGTCGACGGTGATCGTGATCTCGGCCAGCCCGCCATCGCTGAATGACGACGCGGTCAGGTCGAACTCCCAGATGCCGCCGCCCAGCGACTGGGCCGCGCCAACGTCGATGCTGGGCGCGCCCGCGATCGAGATCTGAGGCTCCGCCGCGCTCATGCCCGCGGCGTTACCCTGCCAGTCGCGCAGCTCGATGCGCAGCGTCGACGTCTCACCACCGCCGATGACCGGCGGGTCGAGCTCGGTCTCGCTCCGCACCGCGTCGGCCAGGCCAACCAGGTCGACCCGCCAGTCGTCGAACAGGTCGCGCAGCTGGAACACCGGGTCCGGATCGCCGCGGCTGGCGAACGCGACGTTGAAGTTCATGAAGTAGTCGCCCGCGCCGCAGCCCGGGCCGGGGGCGAGCGTTCCGCCCTCTGGACCGACAACGTTGCCGATGACCGTGAGGTTGCCGCCCGTCGTGCCGACGAGCTCGTCGAAGCCGTCGCCCGTCAGGTCGGCCAGCTCGAAGTTCAGCGGGAGCAGCCCGGTGCCCACCGTGTCCACCAGTTCGAGCGTGCCCGCGTCGATCCGGTACACCAGGAGGTCGGCCGACAGGTCGCTCACGCGGACGACGACCTCGGTCGCGTCCGGGCTCGACACGCGGCCGACGTTCGCCCAGTTCGGCGAGCGCGGCACCGACGCGGTGACCTGCGTAAACGCCGCGCCCTCGAGGCTCGCGACGACCACCTCGCTCCGCGTGCGGCTGACGCCCACCAGGTCGTCGTCGCCATCGCCGTCCATGTCGGCGGCCTGCAGCACGGTGCCGTCCATGTTGGTGATGCCCACCGGCCCCAGCGCGATGCCGCCCGCGCCATCGTTGAGCACCGCCGCGACGAGGCCGGAGTTGGTCACGTACGCGACGTCATCGAGGCCGTCGCCGTTCAGGTCTCCCACGGCCCATTGCCTGGGTGAGCCCGCGAACGCGAACGTCTCGATGTTGAAGTTGCCAGCGCCGTCATTGCGGAGCAGCGCCGCGTCGCCACCAGAGCCCGCGCCTACGAACAAGTCCGTCGGCCCGCCATCGCCGTCGAGGTCGATCGCCAGCAACGCTCCCGGCACGATGTCGAGATCGGTCGACACCGGGTCGTCGAACACGCCCGAGCCATCGCCGATGCTCACCGCGATCGCGCCCGCGAGGCCGTCGTGGACGACCAGATCCGCGATGCCGTCGCCCGTCGCGTCGGCGACCAGCACGCGGTCGGCCGTCCCGCCGGTGGGGGCCGACCGCGGATCGAGCAGCACCGGCATGGTGCCGAGCGTTTCGCCGCCGAGGTTGTCTCGGATCCGCAGTGCGCTGCCGCTCGACTCCGAGCTGATCACATCGGCGAACCCATCGCCATTGACATCGCCCAGCGCGATGTCACGCGCCACACCGATCGACTGGTAGATGCCGTTGCAGGCGTCGGTATCGCCCGTGCGCGCGATCATCATGTACCCGATGTCGGCGCTCTTGAGGAACCCGACCGGCGGCGTGCCGCACGGCACGGGCAATGGCGTGCAGGAGCACCGCGCATCGCCACCGATCGCCTGCGCCGCCTCCATGCCCGCCATCAGCTTCTCGGCCAGGTCGCCCGGCGTCGCGATGATCGCCGCGACCGCGTCATCCACAACTGCCGGCCCCGTGAGCAGGTTGCCCTGCACGGCGTAGAAGATGCCGTCGTCCATGCCCGTCAGCTCGCCCGTCGAGCCGCCCGCCCACGCACCGGCGCTGGTGCCGCTGAACGTGCCCGTGCCGCCGGTGACATCGACGATGCCGTACTGCCGCGTCTGGTGGCCCGTATCGAACGTCGAGAGGTCGGCAAAGATCTCCGCCGGCGTCAGCCCCTGCGCCAGCCCGTTGCGGATGCGAACGCGGTTGCGGCCGCTCGAGTCCACGAAGCTCTGGGCCGTCGCCGCTCCCACGCCCGTGATGATCACCGGCGTGTTGGCCCGCAAGTCGAAGCCCGTGAGGCACGTCGCCGAGCCCAGCGCGATCTCGCCGGTACGTGTGTCGACCAGCAGGATCGACCACGTGGCGTTCGCGGTGCCGGCAGCGGACAGCAGTGCGGTGGCCGAGGCCAGGGCGAGGGTGTGATAACGACGGGCAAACAAGGCCATAGCCATCCTCCGTGCACGATTCTGGGCGGTGGTTCGGCCCCCTGGAAAGTCCAAAGCGGCCGATGGGGCGGGTCCGCTACAGCGTACCACAAACCCCGCTTCGAGCCAACGCGATATCCCCGCGCGGCAGCGGGGCTCATACCATGGCATTCGCCCCGGTGAGATGACCGGACGCCCTTCAAGAACCACGAAAGAGGCCGCCATGGACCTTGAGACCCGCATCGCCCAGTTCGAGAACATGTGCCGGGAGGACCCGGAAAACGACATGGCCCACTTCTCGCTCGCCGGTGCCTACGCCCAGGCCGGCCGCCCCGAGGACGCCGCCGCCAGCTACATGCGGTGCATCGAGCTCAACCCCGACATGAGCAAGGCCTTCCAGCTCGCCGGCGAGCAGCTCATCGAGGCGGGCAAGACCGAGGACGCCGCCGAACTGCTGACCACCGGCTTCACCAGCGCCAGCCAACGCGGCGACCGCATGCCCGCCAACGCCATGAAGGACATGCTCGAGAAGCTCGGCACGCCCGTCCCCGAGGTCGAGGTGAAGAAGCCCACCGAGGCCGAGCTGGCCGAGGGCGACTTCATCTGCCAGCGCACCGGCAAGCGCGGCCACCAGCTACCACGGCCGCCCTTCAAGGGCCCGATTGGCCAGTGGATCTTCGAGAACATCAGCAAGCAGACCTGGGAAGACTGGATCGGCCAGGGCACCAAGGTCATCAACGAGCTGCGCCTCGACCTCAGCCAGGACAAGGACGCCGAGGCCTACGACCAGCACATGTACGAGTACCTCGGCATCGACGAGTCCATGCTCGCCGAGTTCCAGAGCCAGTCCGCGTCCTAAGCCGACTCGTACCGGTCGTACATCTCGAACAGCACGCCCCGCAACGACTCTGGCCCATTGGCGAGCATACGCGCGAGTTCTGCTGATGTGGGGCTCGCGCCGGGCTCCAATCGTTCGATGATGATTCTTGCCAGCTCCGGCGACACCGATCTTGTGTGTAACTTCGGTAACCCAAGATCCACGTGCGTCGTCACGATCGGCACGACACCGCGCAATCGAAGCCACTTCCGTGCCGCTGCCCAGCCTGCGCGAGTTAGCACGTGTGCCCCATCGATGAACGCGATCGACCCTCGCCCCGCACCACCAAGCCGCGGCGCACGCGTCCGAGTCGCCGACAGCCCACGCTCGAGCGCACAACGGTGCAGGTGAACCAGCAGCGTTGTCTTCCCGCTGCCCATCGGGCCCTCGATCTGACCGCCGCCGGCTTCCAGCGCCCGATCGAGCAGCGACTCGACCCACGCCGACCGCTCATCGCCCTCCTCATCAAGGAACGGAATCACCCCCGGCTGCACGCACTGTACCGCAAACGGATTCGCCGGCTTTCCGGTCCCCAGCGGCTTGCGACCCGTCGCGGCAGCGGTCATAACAATTCGATCCGTTGCGTGTGCTTTGTGTCCAGCGCCATGGGCCGATCGAGCCGAACGCGCATCTCCCAGAACAGCTTGATGAGCGGCCCGTTGTAGCTCGCCGGCGCGAGCGGCGCCTCGAACTCGAATGGGAACTCGCTGACGCCCACCGGCAACTCGGGCCCCTGACCGATCTCCATCTCCAGCGGCTTCTGGCGATCGCGATCGCCCCGGCCCGACGTCTCCCACCGAAGCTCCAGCATCACACGCCGGATCTTGATCGGCTTGGTCGCGTCGATGCGCACGACACCGGTCACCGGTGTGCCACGCAGTAGCGTGCTGCCGCCCTCGATCTCGATATCAAACTGCGTCGCACTCACGCCGCACCGCCCTGGCCCATCGCCCCATCAACCGACCCGCCAACCGCCGGCCGATCGCTGAACACGCCGCCCAAGTCCTCATCCATGCGCAGCACCAGCACGATCGGATACACGTCGAACAGGTACTCCCCGGTGTGCTCGTGATCCGGCGGGAACACGCGCCGCACACGCAGCTCCCAGCGGATCTCATTGTTGCCTCCCGTGAACGAGTGCATCGCGTCCTCGGGGATCTGGACGTCGAACTCGAACACGTCCCCCGGTCCGACACGCTGCAAGCCGGTCGCCTCGAACACCGGCACGTCGACGACCTCTTCGGTTGCCGTCGTGCTGCTCGAACCCTGCCTATACGTCGCGCGCTCCTGGCACACCAGCGAGACATGGATCGAAGACAGCGCCCCGCCCTTCTTAAACCGCACCAGGCCCTGCACCGTCTCGCCCGGGCACACCGGGTCGGCTGACAGTTCCACCACGATCGGCCGACGCCACGCCCGGAACCCTCCGATCACCTTGCGACGCGTGGGCGGGATGATGAGCAGGAACGGCAACGCCACGATCGCGATCGCCGCCAGCATCGCGCCCAGCATGATGATGGGCACGATGAAGATGAGCAGCACCAGAAAGCTGGCGTTCTTGCCCGACCGCGACATGGCGAGTTCACGCGCCAGCGACGCCCCCGGCTTCGACGACGGCTCGGGGACCGAGAACGCCTTGAGGTAGTCGCGGACCCGCTTGTCGCTCATGCGCCGATGCTATCGGCCGCTGCCGCTTCGCACAACTTTTGCACGCGACGTCTTGACCGGCACAAACTCCGCGGTAATGTTGCCCATCATGACCGCCGCAAACTTCCAAAGCTGTCCGTGTTGTCGACCTAGGCGTCGCCCGGGCGGGTTCTGCGCGTAAGCGGTCCACTATCGCACAATTCGAACAGGTTCACGCACGGGTCGCTTCGGAGGGAGGCGACCCGGACGCGGAACACGAATGTCGCGATCCCCTTCGCTCGCAGCACCAAACCTCGGTGACCTTGGCGATACCACTGCGCACACGCGCACGGTGAACGCCGAGCGTTTCCCGCCCGGGCGAATCCACACCATTACCGGCTGACCCACCGTGCGCATGTTGCGCGCGATGTTCCAAGGAGAAGGGCGCATGTGCGCCCACAGGTATCGCATGGCCTGAAAACGCAGGCCAAAGGAGTAGGACGAAATGAAGACGCTCATCAAGAACCAGAACACCACCAACACCGTCGCCCGCGTCGTCGGCGCCGCGCTCTCCAGCGTGCCCGCCAAGCGGACCAAGCTCATCGCCATCGGCGCCGTCGCCGCGGCCGGTCCCGCACTGGGCCAGACGCTCGACTTCACCGACGTCAGCGGCAACCTGGTCGTCCAGGGCGCGGGCGGCGCGCTCATCAACAGCACGCTCACGCTCGACACCGTCGGCAAGTCCGCCGAAGCGATCCTCGGCGACGAGCTCTTCGCCAAGGCGTCCTTCGGCGACGACTTCGCCCAGGGCAGCTTCTCGGCCGACGCGCCCGAAGGCCAGTCCGTGCTCGCGCTGGACACGGGCTTCACCGTCGACCAGGACACCACCGTCGTCGTCGAGTGGGACTTCACCGACATCGACGGCACCGAGAGCGTCGCCTTCGTCGTGCTGCTCGACGCGACCACCGGCGTCACGCTCTTCGAGCAGGCCTCGGGCCTCGTCTCCACCTCGGGCAGCGAGGCCTTCGACCTCACCGGCGGGGGCACCTACCTCTGGGCCTTCGCCGGCACGGTCACGCGGCAGAACGAGGGCTCGGCCAGCGCGTCCATCCGCGTGCTGACCGACACGAAGTCGGCCGACATCAACGGCGACGGCGTGCTCGACCTGTTCGACTTCCTCGCCTTCCAGACGGCCTTCGACGCGGGCGACCTGGCCATCGCCGACTTCGACGACGACGGCTCGCTCACCGTGTTCGACTTCCTGGCCTTCCAGACCGCCTTCGACGCGGGCTGATCACCCCTGGTAACCCAGACCGAGGAGAGAGACCCACACCCAACGCCCCGGCGGAGACGGCTCCGCCGGGGTGGGTGTGTCTTGATGGTGGTTACTGAATAGTCACTTACCCGTCAGTTCTGGAGGCGCCATGAATGCAGGATCGTCTTGAATCAATGCGAGCTGGGCTCTCAGAGGCGCCCTCCTTTGCGACTCAGACAACCACTGGTTCAGTGCGCCATGCAGATCAGCCGAGACTTCAACCGACGCGATCTTCCGATACAGTACTTGCATGTATACGGCGTGTTCAAAGCCCATAGCCACGGCGTCGTCTGCGAAAGTAATCAAATCGGGCCAGTCAAGCCGGTGGGCTTTGCCTTCCCGCCTCAAGCGTTGGAGATACTTGACGGCCGGCTTCCACTTTCCTTGCAGAAGGCTCAATACAAATAGGTCAAGTAGGAGCATTGTTCTGTCGGTCAAAGGAAGCTTGCGGTCATCCAGTGGAGACAGAACGTGAACAGCAGAAGTGAGGTTGTTGGCGTAAAAATAATTGCGAGCTTGAAGCAGACGCGGCTCAGAAGTCTCTAAATCAAACAACTGGATGGCAAGGTCACATCGTTCTATAGCCAGCGCCAGGTGATCAGGCCCTGTTGTTTCGCCTGCTCGATATCTGGATGGCTGGACAATGGCCGTCATCCACAAGACTCTGACTGGAACTCTGGGATAATCAGCTTTATCGAACTTCTCAGCTAGCCTTGAGTCCAAAAAGGACAAGAGTTCGATCGACTCACTATTGGTGTCGTTGTGATTGAACTCTAGAGCGGCAACGATGAGTAGTACGGCATCAAAAAGTCGATGGGCGCGTTGGCTGAACAGCTCTTTGATGGTCTGTGTAGGCTCTCTATTGCTGAAGAGAGCATTGGCATGACGAACTGTTTCTACGAGAAAATCGACCGGGACTTGTGATGTGAGCTTGTAGTTGAGGTGTAGTTTCTCGACTGTGGGCTTGTCCGAGTCGGCTGGCTGCTCCAGCCCCAATACGACAATAGTCTTTAGACGATATCTACGACGAAGTCGACTATGAGTACTCTTGTCTGTGGGGGATATGTGTGGAAAAGCTCGAATAGAAATCGTAGTGGGCAATAGTCCCTCATGGATTACCCGCCTGATTTCTCTTCGAGTATCAGTTAGATCTTCAGAGGGAATCCGATGCGTATCAAAAGCTAGGCCAACTTTATGGCCTCGTCCGCTTCGCCAATACCACTCCCTTCCGATGAACCAGCAGGCATAGCTAATGCCAAAGTAGAACGCGTAACTGAGCAGAGTGTTAACGCCGGCATTGTCAACGAACGGAATTAGTATTTCAAACAGAAGCGCGAGTCCGGAAGCTATTACGGCTGAGAGTATCAGGCCGTACCTCTGGGCAAGCCATTGTTCGAAGTGCCTATAAGTAAATAGGCGCGCTAGGACTCTAGAGATCGTTGCGCTATCTTCCATCAGCTAAATCGCACCCAAGTCGCTAAACTTGGGTGCAAAAATCAAACTCAATAATCGAAGTCATCCCCGCCGCCGGCCGGGACCTTCTCCTTCTTGTCCTTGTGCTCCACGACCGCCGCCTCGGTGGTCAGCAGCAGACCGGCAACACTGGCGGCGTTCTCCAGGGCCACGCGCTCGACCTTGGTCGGCACGATCACGCCCATCTTCACCAGGTCGCCGTACTCGCGGGTCAGGGCGTTGAAGCCGAAGCTCGCGTCGCCGTTCTCCTCGACCTTGCTGGCGATAAGCGAGCCCTCCAGGTCGCAGTTCTTGGCGATCTGCTTGATGGGGGCGGCCACCGCGCGGAACACGATGTCCACGCCCAGGCCCTCGTCGCCGGGCAGCTTCTTGCGGAGCGCCTCGAGCTTGGTGCGGGCGCGGAGGACGGCCGTGCCGCCGCCGGGCAAGATGCCCTCTTCGACGGCCGCGCGGCTGGCGTGCAGCGCGTCCTCGACGCGGGCCTTCTTCTCCTTCATCTCGACCTCGGTGGCCGCGCCGACGTTGATCTGCGCGACGCCGCCGGCCAGCTTGGCCAGACGCTCCTCGAGCTTCTCGCGGTCGTAGTCGCTGCTGGCCGCCTCCACTTGGTGGCGGATCATATCGATCCGGCCCTTGATGTCGGTGCTCTTACCGGCGCCCTCGATGATGGTCGTGTTGTCCTTGTCGATGATGACCTTCTTGGCCCGACCCAGCTCACGAAGCTCGAGCTTCTCGAGGTCGATGCCCAGCTCCTCCATCACGGGCTGGCCGCCGGTCAGGATGCCGATGTCCTCGAGCATGGCCTTGCGGCGATCGCCGAAGCCCGGGGCCTTGACGGCGGCGACCTTGAGCACACCACGCAGCTTGTTGACCACGAGCATCGCCAGCGCGTCGCTGTCGACGTCCTCGGCGATGATGAGCAGGCTCTTGCCGCTCTCGGCGACCTTGCCGAGCACGGGCACGAGGTCCTTGGCGCTGCTGAGCTTCTTCTCGTGGATGAGGACGTAGCAGTCCTCGAGCTCGCACTCCATGGCGGCGGCGTCGGTGACGAAGTGGGGGCTCAGGTAGCCCTTGTCGAACTGCATGCCCTCGACGAGCTCGACCTCGGTGTCCAGGCTCTTGCCCTCTTCGACGGTGATGACGCCGTCCTTGCCGACCTTGTCCATCGCCTGGGCGATGATGTTGCCGATCTCCTCGTCCTGGTTGGCGCTGCAGGTGCCGACCTGGGCGATCTCCTTGGAGCTGGAGACCTTCTTGGACATGCCGTGGAGCTCGGTCACCAGCGCGCCCACGGCCTTCTCGATGCCGCGCTTCACCTCGTTGGCGTTGGCGCCGGCGGTAATGTTCTTCAGACCCTCGCTGTAGATGGCCTCGGCGTAGATGGTGGCGGTCGTGGTGCCGTCGCCGGCGTCCTTCGATGCCTTGCTGGCGACGCTCTTGACCATCTGGGCGCCCATGTTCTCGTAGGCGTCCTCCAGCTCGATCTCCTTGGCAACCGTCACGCCGTCCTTGGTGACGGTGGGGGCGCCGAAGGACTTCTGGATGACCACCACGCGGCCCGAGGGGCCCAGGGTGACCTTGACGGCCTGGGCGAGCTTCTGCACGCCGCGGAGGATGCGCTCGCGCGCGTCGTTATCAAACGCAATCTGTTTGGCTGCCATGGTTCTTGTTCCCTTCGATTCGATTCAAGACTCACCACAGAGACGCAGAGGCACAGAGCAAGGAGACTCCCTTCCGAATGCTCTCTTCTCTGAACCCCAATCCCCCTCTTCTCTGTGCCTCTGCGCCTCTGTGGTAATCTGACTTCTTGGTTGTTACTGGTTCAGCTGGGGCGGCCCGATCCGCACCCAGGCGACGCTCGACGCGTCGATGATGAAGATGCTCTGGCCATCGGTGAGCTTGACCATGCGGTCGCTCTCCTCGGGCACCAGCATCGCGTTATGCACGGCGAGCAAGGCGGCCTGATCGCCGGTGTCGTGAAAGGCGAACGTGGCATCACGCCCGCCGGTGAGTTCCTTGAGCGCTTCGCGCAGCTCGTCGGTAGTCATGCGACGGCTCCGAACTGCTCTGTACGCAAACGAGTCACTTCATTGATTATGCCCGCGACCTTCTCCCCCTGGTTGTCGCGATAGACATACTCAAGGTCAGAAACGAAAGTCGAAGGAACGACGCATCCAACCTGATGAAACAAGTCATGCATGTGTCGTTCGCCCTCGATCTCGCGACCAATCATGTCAAACGAAGCCGACTCTACGTCGCCGTGCCAAAAGGTCTCCCATCCGATCGGGGCACCGTCGTCTTTGTCGAACAGACCAACGAACTCAAGTATCCGAAACTCTCGGAACTTGGGGCACCACAGCCGGAGTTGGAGACCCAGGAAGGCCATTAGCCCTCAAGCACCGCCAGCACGTCACTCTCGGTCATGATCAGCAGCTCCTCGCCGTCGATCTTGACCTCCGTGCCCGAGTAGCTGCTGAAGATCACGCGGTCGCCGGTCTTGAGCTCCAGCGGCACGCGCTCGCCGGTGTCGGTGTTGAGCGCACCGTCGCCTACGGCCTCGATCAGCCCGGTCTTGGGCTGGTCGGTGCTGCTCTCGGGCAGGAAGATGCCCGAGGCGGTCTGCGTCTCGGCCTCATCGCGGCGGACAATGATCTTGTCGTGCAAGGGGCGGATGTTCAGTTTCTTGCGGCTCTTCGTTGCGGCCATCGTGCGTCGCTCCTCTGCGAATAACGCCCGGCTTGGCGGGCAGGGTGTAACTTCGTTTCCTTAATCAGCCTGGGGCCACCGGCCCCGATAGTGACGCGCCAGAACGCGGCGCAGCACCTCCAAAAGCAGTTCGACATCCCCGTGGTGGCTCGGGCGATCGACCACCGCGAACGCATCGGCGAGCAACGCTCGCATCGCCTCGCGGCTGGCCTCGCGAGCCGTCCGGGCCCGGCGGATCACGATCGTCGGCGGCGGGCTCTCCGCACGCCGGAGCAGCTCCAAGAGCCGCAACCCTCCATCCTCATCCGAACCGGCCTCAAGTGGCAATGCCAGGTCGACCACCGCCATGTGGATCGGCGTTGCCCGGATGACCTCGCTGGCCTCCGCCCCCGTGTGGGCCTGGATGGTCCGGACGCCCATCGGCGCAAGCAGCGGCGGCAGCCGATCGGCCCACGACCGATCCGGCCGGCTCGCATCGCTGAGCAGCAGGTTCAGCCGGGTCTGGCCGGTAGGCGCGCAAGCCGGGTTGGGCTCCGAGGGTATCACGCCAGAGGCCTTACAAGCCGCGTGCCCGTTCGAGTTCGCTCGCGAGACCCCGAAACACCCCATCCCAAGGCATCACGGGGCCCCGAGCGCTCCCGCGAGATCCCCAAGATGTCAACTTGGCAGCCAAAGCACCAGAGGAACGAGGCCCGGGCGCAAGCCTGGGCTCCCCGGTAACCAATGGGCGCACCAAAAAACCCAGGCTCGTGCCCGGGCCTCGTTGGGTCCGCGTTGCGATTCGAGATCCGGCGCCGCTCAGGCCGGGCTGGGCGACATCCCGCCGGCCAGCTCCGGGCCCTCGTCCTCGTCCTGTTGGGGCGTGGCCGAGGGCGATGAGGGCCGATCCCGGTCAGCCAGGAGCAGGTCCGAGACCGTGGGCTTGTTCAGCGAGCCGCCGCTGATGAGCAGCTGGACCTCCTCGGCCGTCAGCGTCTCGTGTTTCAGCAACGCCTCGGCGACCGCCTCGACCTTGCTCCACCCCTCGTCGAGCATCCGCTTGGCCTCGGCGTACGCCTCGTCGACGATCCGCCGCGTCTCGGTATCGATGAGCTCGGCCGTGCGATCGCTGTAGTCCTTATCGGGGACGTATGTCTCGCGCGTATCCGAGCCGGCGTAGCGGAGGAAGCCGAGCTTGTCGCTCATGCCCCACTCGGTGATCATCGTGCGTGCCAGCTCCGTGGCCTGCGCGATGTCCTGGCTCGCGCCACTCGACATATCGCCCATCGCCCGTGCCTCGGCGATACGCCCGCCGCACAAGACCTTGAGCGTCGCGTTGATCCACTTGAGCCCGTAGCCCATCCGGTCCTTCTCGGGCAGGCTGAACGTCGCACCGCCCGCGCTCCCACGCGGGATGATGGTCACCTTGTGCAGCGGATCGCCGTCGGGCAGCATGGCCTGCAGCACGGCGTGTCCCGCCTCGTGGTAGGCGACGAGCTTGTTCTCTTCCTTCTCTCGCACGCGGCTCTTGCGGGCCCGGCCGAAGCGCACCTTGTCGCGCGCCTCCTCCAGATCCTCGTGCTCGACGCACTCCTTGTCTTCCATGGTGGCCATGATGGCCGCCTCGTTCGTGATGGCGGCGAGGTCGGCGCCACTGAACATGGGCGTGCCGCGCGCGATCTTCTCGAGGTCCACATCGGGCCCGAGCTTCACCTTCTTCGCGTGCACACTGAGGATCTCGAGGCGCCCCTTGAGATCGGGCAGGCTCACCGAGATCTGGCGGTCGAAGCGGCCCGGACGAACGAGTGCGGGATCGAGCACATCGGCCCGGTTGGTCGCCGCGATGACGATCACGCCGTCGCTGGCGTTGAAGCCGTCCATCTCGACCAGGATCGCATTGAGCGTCTGCTCACGCTCGTCGTGCCCGCCGGTGCTGTATCCGCCACCACGCCGACGCCCAACGGCATCGATCTCGTCGAGGAAGATCAGGCACGGCGAGTTGTCCTTGGCCTGCTTGAAGAGGTCGCGCACACGGCTGGCGCCGACGCCCACGAACATCTCCACGAAGTCCGAGCCCGAGATGCTGAAGAACGGAACGTCGGCCTCGCCCGCGATGGCCTTAGCCAGCAGCGTCTTGCCGCAGCCGGGAGGCCCGTTGAGCAGCACGCCGCGCGGGATGCGCCCGCCCAGCTTGGTGAACTTCTTCGGCGTCTTGAGGAACTCGATGATCTCCGAGACCTCGTGCTTCGCTTCGTCGATGCCGGCGACGTCCTTGAACGTAACACCGGTCATCTCCTTACTGAACACCTTGTGGCGGCTCTTGCCGAAGCTGCCGAGCATGCCCGCACCGCCACCCGCGCCGCGCAGGCTGCGCAGGAACATGAAGATCAGGAACGCAAACAGCAAGATCGGCAAGCCGAGCAAGAGGTAGATCGGCCAGTTGCTACTCGGCTGCGTCCGCGCCTTCGCGCCGGTCTTGACGATTACCTGGTCGCTGATGGTCTGCCTTGTCGCCGCGTTCAGATCGATGCGGATCGACGTCCGCTCGCTGCTGTCGGGCCCACCAAGCCGCACCGCGCGCACGGCCGAGTCGGAGATCACCACGCTCTCGGGCTCGATCTGTCCCGAGTCGTACAGGCTGATGAACTGCTCCAGCGTGATCGGCTGCCCACGCCCGCTCTGGAACATGAGCATCACCATCACCGCCAGCAGCACGAGCGCGACGACAAGGATCAGCATCCGTCCCTGCGGCATCGCCGGGCCGGCGGGCTGCTGCCCGGGGCCCTTCTTGCCGTTCGGTCCGTCGCCCGGCCCTTCGGGCCTCTGGTTGGAATCCTGATCTTGCTGGCTCATCGACATTCGACGCATGAACGCTCCGTGCGGGAGGCTCGCCCGGCACACTCCAGCGCCATGCGATTCCCAGGCAGTTCCGGGCCAACTCATCCATCGGCCCGCTTCGGGGTCATCCTAGAGGCCCATCGCAAGGCAACCTTGCGAAAAAGACGCCCCATCGCAGGCCAACCCGATCGCCGTCCGGACCATTCCGCCCCGCAATCCGCCGCCCGCCGCGTTTGTTACGCCCCAACGGGGTTCCAGGATCGCTACCACACCGAACGCATGGCTTCCAAGATCGCGTCGGCCATCTCCTCCGTCGCGGCGGACAGCCCCAACTCGATCGGCTCGCCAGCGGCGGGGATGAACGTCTCGGTGATCGCCAGGCCACGCCGTTCGGCTAGCACACGCCCGGTCACGGCGCTCCGCCACACGAAATCGGCCCGCATCCGCAAGGCTACCTGTTGGCTAATGCCGCCGTCGGTGTCCTGGGTCACGCGGTTGATCTGGAGGTCCGTGATGGAGCCCTCGAGCACGGTCTGAGCCGTCGACGGGTTCAGCACACGCCACGGCGTGTCACGCTGTACCCGCCGGATCAGTGCGGCACCCAGATCGGCCTCGATGCCGGGATGGAACGTCTCGTTCTCGAACACCGAGACCGAGATGCTCCGCACGCGCTGGTCGTACGAGGTCGCGAAGCTGTAGCCCTGCGACGGATCGCTCGCACACCCAACGCCCAGCGCGGTCACGCCAAGGGCCAACACCGCGACGCACCGACGCCTCACGACCCCGAGTCCTCTTCAAGCCAACCGCGATCACGCAGCACATCGAGCCCCTCCTGCGCTGCAACAGTGCGCGGGTGATCGATCAGCAGACGCCGAAGCACGTACCGAGCCGACGCCTTCTCCCCGCGCTTCAGGTACACCCGTGCCATGCCCAGGAGCTGCTGGCCCTGATTTTCGTCGATGCGAACACGCAGCGCATCAAGCTCGGCCTGCACTTCGAGGTCTCCGGGGTACCGCGCCTCGTACACATCCAGCAGTTCTTCGGTCTCGATCAGCCCCGAGCCGTCGTACTCCGGCCCGTTGTACTGCGAGAACGTCGCCTCGATGCGCGCGAGCAGCACCGCGCGATAGAACGGCGATGTCGGGAACGCCTCCAGGAAGATGCCATAGACGTCCCGAGCCAGCCCAAACTCACCGGTGCGGCGATAGTGCGCGCCCAGCTCAAGCATGGCGCGCTCGGCCAGCTGGCTGCCGGGTAGCCGCTCGGCGATGCGCACCAGCAACTCCTCGCCGTCCCGCCGCGCGTTTGTGAGCCGCAGCCCCAGGAACTTCCGCCGCTTCCCATTGATGTAGTCGACCGCGATAACCAGCGTCCGCTCGGCCGCCTTCACGAACTCCGGGCTGCCCGCGTAATTGCGCGAGATCTCCTCGTAATCGAAGAGCGCCTGGTACTCATCGTTCAGCGCGACCTTCGCGTCCCCACGAACCAACAGCGCCAGCGGCGTCCACGGATTGCCTCGGTTGCGGTTCTCGCGAAGCCAACGGCTCAGCATGCTCCGAGCCTCGGACGCGTCTCCACCAAGCAGCGTCGCCCACGCCTGGCGGATGAACGCCTCGTCGGCGTCCATCGGCTCGCTCGCCTGTGCGGCCTCCCAGCCCTCTTGCGACAGCTCCAAGCCAGAACGCTGCCCCAGCGCCGGCTGGGCGGCCAACGCCGCCAACACAAAGAACAGGGCCACGAGCCGCAACTTGCTCATGGCCCAGTATAGATCTCGGTATCGGACGGGTCGGTCGGCTGTCGAGCCCTAACGGCGTCGGCGAAGGCCCACCAACCCGGTAGCCGCCA